>ERZ773008.3284-NODE-3284-length-10007-cov-2.145699_pt1 | contig 10007 bp, 15 predicted proteins | sample MGYA00580664_ERZ773008 | MGnify/ENA primary metagenome ERZ773008 (study PRJEB29015, sample SAMEA2738016) | human oral metagenome | biome: human oral; feature: human-associated habitat; material: dental | place: China | collected 2048 ... | reverse complement strand
TGAGGCGGGTTTTATCAATGCTTTGCGGCTGGATGATGATGACTGACTCGTTCTCCTGCTTGATGCCTTCGATTAGGTCGCGCTTGAGCGTGGTCTTGCCGGCGCCGGATTCGCCAATGATGGCGATGAATCCCGACTGCTTGGCGGCAAAAAGCATGTTTTGGCGTATGTAGCGCTGTTCGTCGCTCAAATAGACGTCCTCGCGGGTCTGGACATCATCCACAAACGGGCTGCGAAAAAGGCCGAAGGCCTGCCGCGCTTGTTGGGTTAAGGCTTGCATTTCCGGGTACTCCCATGTGTTGGTTTTATCAGTTGGCCATGCCACGGTCTCGGTCACACCGAGGGCGGCAAGGCGGTCTTGTATCTGTGCGCGGATGGCGTCGCGGTCAGCGGATTTCGGGTATTCGCCGTGGCGGACAATGCGGTTGATGGCGGCAGTGCTGTACGGCTTGCCGTCGGATTTCATGATCCCGGCGGCCAGTTGCGGCTGGCTGATGCCGTAGGAGGTGAGGATGGCGGCGAGGTTCATGCGGTCACCTCCAGCAGGCTCGGTTGCAACAAGCACTTGAGCGCGTCTTCATAAGCGCTTTCCGGCAGGCCGTTCGGGTAAGCAGCGCGGATTTCCTCGCTAAGTTCCGGGGTAATAGTCATCTCGCGCGCGCAGTAGCGGATGAATTCGATAATGGGCAGCACCCGCTCCTCGCGCTTGACCTCTGCGGGGACAAAGGCGGGATTGACATCCAGCACCTGCGGCGCGGTCTGCTCAACCTGACGCGGCTTGCCGTGACGCGGCATGTGCAGGATTTTGGATGGTGTCGCGGCGGGCTTGCCGAGGTAGTCCATCGTGTCCACACGTCCGCCAAATGCCGGGGCGCTTTTCGTGTTGCGCAGCTTGTCGATGGCCTGCTGGTCGCGCGTCCCCCATGCCAGTTCGTCCAGATCCTGACGGATGCGGTCGGTCGTGGTGAGCGGAGCTTGCTGAAAGTGTCCGTCCACCGGTACAGCATCGGCGGTGAAGCCCCATGCGTCTTTGGCCAGCGGCGCGATTTCATAGCGTTGCATCGTGCCAAAGCGGTCGGGATGCGATACCCAAATGCTCGGTGCGGCGTAGGGGTTGACCTGCACCAGCACCTTCTCGCCGATGCGGACGTTATCCACGTCGGCGACGCGGTATTGCTGGCTGCCGTAGCCGTCAATAGCGAAGCTGATGTGGTAATTCCCGCCGACCATGCGTTCCTGCGGTTCACTGGTGAGGAGAATGCGGCAGATTTCCAAAGGTGGGCGGGCAATCAGCTGCTCCGGCGTAATCCTGCGCCATGCGGCAAAGCGGGTCATGCCGTGGCGGCTATGTCGCTGCTCGGCCTGAAAACGGCGTTGCCATTGCTCGCAACAGGCGTTCAGCTGCTCAATGGACTGGATGTGGGTGAAGGCCAGACGCGATTCAAAGGCGCGCTCGATGATGTCGTTGTGCTTCTCGACGCTACCCTTGGCGCGGCTGTTGCCCTTGATGTGGGCGTGCCACTCAATGCCGAGGCCGCGCAGCAGGTTGATAATCAGCGACGAGCCGTTGGCGCTCCCCTTGTCCCAGTACAAGAGGCGCGGCACACCCTCGAAGGGGTTGTGCTGCTTGTCTTTCGGCCCCATCGCATGCATCAGGAAATCAAACATCGTTTCGGCGTTCTCGCCGGGGACGTTGTAATAACGGCAGTAGAAAGCACCGCTGCAATGATCCACCGCGACATAGCGCAGCACGCGCTTGCTGGCTATCTTCGCGAAGTTGTCCGGCTTGTTCTTGTAGAATTTCGCCTCGTCCATTACCGCCATGCCGCCGCCGTCGCGCAGGTAATAGAGCACACAGAAAGACGGGTCCACCTGCCACATATGATTGGGGTGGGCGGTGGCCAGGGTCACATGCGGCGTGGCGCGGCGCATCTGCGCCTGCGTCATGCCCTTTTCGCGCAGGACGCGGTTGACGGTGGCGGGGTGGTAGTTTTTATCGAGAATGCCGTTTTCGGCGGCAATCTCCACAGCGAGATTGGTGCTCATCATTGCCTTGCCGTTCTTGCGGTCGGCGGCGCGCTTCAGCGCCGCCACCTGCTTGATGGCGTCATCACTGATGCTGCTCTTGCCGTGATCGGTGCGGGTCTTGCGCCCGGACGTCCAGCCCAGTTTCTTCAGCATGCGGTACACCGTCATCTTGGATTTGCCGAGTGCAGCGGCGGCGGCACAGACCAGGCCGTCACGCTCGCCGTGCGGTGCGGCGTCGAGTTTTGCGATCAGTTCCATCAGGTACTCCGCGCTCATAGCATCACTACTTCAATTCATTGGCCGCCTGGATGTCTTCTTCCGTCACATTCATCCAGCTGTCATCCGGATTGGTGACATCACCCAGTGCAAAGCGGATTTGAATCTGCACGATGGCTTCCTTCAGTTCATGCAGGGCATTGGCGGCGTGCAGGTGCATAGCGTTGTCTTCATACGCTAGGCAGGCGGCGATGGCATCCTCTAGAGCGGCGCGGGGTTTCAGAAACTCCACCACGGCGAGGTCGAGGGCATGCAGGTCATCCTCCTGTTTCTCGTCCATCGTGCGGTTCTCCTGCCGGACAATCTGCTTTTGCAGCGTCTTGATGCGCTCGTCCTTGTCAGCGAGGATGCGGGCGGTAGCCTTGGCCTCGGCGCGCTGCTCGTCCAGTTCCTTTTGCATCGCTTCTTTCTCCTTGACGTGACGGGCGCTCATGTCGGTAATCAGGTCAATGATGGCGTCCTTGTCGCCGACGGCCACTTCAATCTCGCCGATGATGGCTTTCTGGTCGGCTGCGTCCAGTTGGCGCAGCTTGCGTAATTCGTTGCGAGTGATGCCTAGCGCTTCTGCTTTGGCGAGGGCGTTCTCTCCGAGTAGCAATAGGTTGTCAAGTTTTTCCTCAATGACTCGACGGCTGCTGCCGACGGCAAGACAAAAGCCCTCCCAGGTGTCGAGGCGGACGCTCTCACCATTGACCAGCATCGTCTGCCCGGCAAACTGCTTGTAGGCCTTGGCGTCCTTGATTTGCTGCAACTGCATCAGGGCAGAGGCTTCCAGGGTATCTTTGATGCCCAGCACAGCCTGCAATCTGCCAAGCAGTTGATTGGCGTCCAGCTTGTCCTGCACCATCTGTTCGGCAGCGGCGACCACGGCGGCATTCGCCTGGTCCTGGGCAAAAGCCTGTTCGGCGGTAGCGGGCAGGTCGGTAGCAGGTTGGGGGATTTTTTTAGCCATGTGATTTTCCTCCTGTCAATTCATCAGTTGCAGCGCGAGTTCGGTGTCTGCCGTACTACTCCCCGCCTTGGCATGCAGTGCCTGCCAGCCCAGCGTGGCGGCGCTGCCCGCGCAGTAGTGCATCGCCATCTCCAGCGTTTCCAGCTGGTGCCAGTTATCCGTAACGCCGTGCTGCTGCAACAGGGCAGCAATCGCGGCGACGACCTGTTGTTGTGCGTTTTTATTGACCTTGTTCATGTTGTGTTCCTTTGTTGCGGGTGGTGTTCTTAGTTCCCCATGCCATAGCGGCGCATAGTTTCTGCGATGCGGTCCTGCGCAGCCTGTACAGCGTGAAAAATCTTGACGGCCTCGCGCCCATATTCCGGGGCGACGCGCCAGTTCTTGTTCGGCAGTTGCTCGGCAAGACCAGCAGCGGCAAGGGTCTGCAAATCGCGCAGCATTACCGCCCGCCCCGTGTCGAAGCGCTCGGCCAGCTGCTGGCAGCTGATGCCGTTTTGCTCGTGACCGAACAGCGCCTTGAAGACGGCATAGCCGCGCATCTGTGTACTGGAAAAGCCATCATTTACGCTTGCTGGTTTTGTGTCGTTCATCTTGTTTACTTCCAACATTTACAACTTTGTTTCAAATAGCGGACGATGCCTCTATAATCAGACCACTTGGCTTAGTTTTTGCGACAAAGATGAAATTTTTTGTGCCTTCCTTTTGGTTTTTTCTTCCTTATTTGCGTATTCCGGAAAAACCTGTTGGAACGGCAGATCAATGGCGTAAGCGATCTTCTTGGCTATCGTGAAGCTGGTAGTGTTGCGGTACGCCACGTTATACACATGGGCCGTAGTCACATTGCACGCTTCTGCCATTAACGCGAAGTTCAACCCCTTTTCTTTTAAGGTTCGTGAAATTTCTGCACCTTGCATAGCTTGCTCCCTTCTAGAACATTTCATTTTTGTGTCATTTTACGTTTCAAGAATACTTTGTCAATGTTTTTCTAGCATAATATTGAAATATTTTTGCCATAATTTTGAAAGGTGTCCTATGAGCATCGGAAGACGACTTGAAGAAGAAAGAAAATCAAAGGGTTATCGGTCGCAGAATGCGTTTGCCGATGCGCTAGGCATCAGCTACCCCACGATCTCTCGCTGGGAAAACGACACCACCACCATCCCTAGCGATAAATGCGCACTGATGAATGAGCTTGGGCTCGACATCCTTTACATACTTACGGGCAAAAAAGCGGCGACAGTCGCCGCCTCTGAAAGTACAGATTTATTAGAAACCAAAGGGATAGCAGAAGCAGAGGGGGCGAAACCGGCTATATCGCCGGTTTCGGTTGCGGGAGAAGTCAATAGCGATGGTATTCGCTCTGCGTCTATTGACCCTGGTGATTATGCTTGGATTCCGCTGTATGACATTGATGTTAGCGCCGGTAATGGCAGCATCTTTGATAATGAGCGCATCCTGACCTACCTGGCTTTCACCCGCTACAGCCTACGCAAGCAGGGGTTACAACCGGATAAACTAGCCTGTGTGCGGGTGCGCGGCGATTCAATGGAGCCTGCTATCCACTCACGGGACACGGTTATGATTGACATGCGCGTAACACATGCAGATAGCGGCATCTTCGTTTTTCGTATGGGAACGGAGCTGTATTTGAAACGGTTGGTGCGGGAAGCAGGTGGTATCCGCGTTATTAGTGACAACTCGGTATATCCTTCATGGCTAATCGCTCCGGATGCGGATTATCAGATTGTCGGGAAACGGGTATGGCACGCGCGTTGGGGAGAGTAGCAAAAGTGTAATTCGTTGTCTTACGCAGAAATAGCAACACCGACGAAACCGGCGCCGCGCGCCGGTTTTACAAATTCTCCCTCGTGTAAAAACAATGGGATAGAAAAAAAACACCGTTAAAAACTGGCGCGCGGCGCCGGTTTTTGAAAGAAAGACCGCCAAACTATCTCTCTGTTTGCGTAAGTAACCAAAAGTATGGAGTGAGCAATGACAATAAAATGGCTGGCAGCAGCACTATTGCTGCTAATAGGTACCACCGCACAGGCTTATGTGCTAAACGGCAAAGTAGACAGAGTTAGCGATGGTGATACCTTCTTGCTGATTACCACCGAAGGCGTACCGCATAAAGTGCGGATGCTTTATATAGACAGCCCTGAGCGGGGCAGACCGTTTTACAAGCGTGCCAAGCAAATGCTGGCAGGGATAATCGAAAAGAAAACGGTCAAAGCGGATTGCACATGGCTGGACAGCTTCAACCGCCACCTTTGCGTGGTTTTCCTTGATGGGGAAAGTGTCAATCGCATGATGATTGCGCGCGGCGGCGCATGGCTGCATCCCAAATACTATGATGCAGCCAAAGACCCGGCCAAGTTGGTGCCAGTGCAAGAGCAAGCTCGCCAGAGAAAAATTGGGCTGTGGGGTATTTCCGAATATAAAGACAAGGAGCCGTGGCTGGTTCGCTGAAATAAGCCCTGTACGTCGGTTGATATTTTCCTGTCCGCCCCAACATTTGCACGCAATGACGTATCCCATGCGTCAGAGGTTTTTATTTCCCCATTGGAATTACTTAGAAAAAAAAGGAGTCTATATGCATATAGTTAGACAAATTGAAGTGAACGACACCATCCTCCGCGCTAAAAAAATCAAGCGGGAGGATTTTCGAAACGCGCTTGATGGCAAGCTCAAGAGTGAAGGTATTAACGCAGACATTACTGAAGGCTCTGAGGGCGATTGTTTGTTCTTTTCGGAAGATTCTACGGTTGAGTTCAAACCAAGCTCAGTACCGCGCAGAGTCAACGTTGGTGAGCTGTCGGCAATCGGCACCCCACAAAGTGTTGTGTTTGGTCCAAATGTTAAGGCTGGTCCAAATGTGTTTGTGGGAGCTAAAAAGGCTTCTCTCTTGACTTCAGATGAGGTTTCGAACCGTGTCATCGCTTTGATTATTAAAACGGCTGAGGAGCTTTGGCCTCGCGAGGCATAGAAATCCCAGCAATCTTTCAACCAACCAAAAACGGCCACATTTCTGTGGCCGCTTTCACATGGTGATTCCTACAACAACTTGAGGGTACATCTATTTTTTTCCCTTGTCTTCCTCCTTCCGCTCTTCACGGATGATGGCCGCCGCGCCGTGTTGCACCAGCCAGTCAGCGGTGTCGGGAGCGACGGCGACGGTGGCGCCTGCTTTCATCGGTACATTGCCGATAGTGGTGTCGGCGGTGAGACGCACCGGCACACTGTTCTCCGCTGACGTGGTAGTGGGTAATCCAGTCATGGGGGTGCCTCTTATTCATACAGTTCAATGGTAAATGGGGCTTCACCGTTTTTGCCGACAGCCGCCGTGCCTTTCATGGTGACGCTGTTGAAGTCATCACTGAACCAGTCCAGTTCACCATCAACGGCCAGCGAGACGTTCGGCAGGGTGAGTTTGGCGCGTTTCTTGGTGACTTCGTTTTGCCCGTCGATGATGAGCGCTCCCTTGAAGCTGCTGACGCGGGCACCGTCCACCGTGACTTTACTCAAGGCCAGGGTCTTGTAGCTAACGGTAATGTCGTCGCCTTCGGCGGCTGCCGTGCCATCGGTGATTTGCAGTAATCCCACCTCGGTATTGAGGGTGTACTTGGCCGCCGCGATGGTTGAGCCGCCCTTTTTGACTTCGACGGTGGCGGGGTCAATGTCGCCATGCGCCAGTTTGTGGTAACCGCTGAGGCGAGCTTTGGCGGGTTCGTCTGCGACGGTTTGCACGGTGGTAGTCACATCCACAGCCTTACCCATCATCGCCATCGCCCAGGTGAGCGGCTGGAAGGTGTCGGTTTGAATGGTGACGTCCGGCGCTTTCGGGGTGGTGATACTGTCAAGAATGGCTCCGGCATCGTGTTTACGCCGCGATTTGCGGGTTTTGACGTCGGAGGATTGCGCGATCTTGGCTGAGACGGGATTACCGAGGTAAAACGCCGGGGTGTTGGGGTCGTCCGGGATGAAATACGGCACACCAGTGCCGATAAAGCCGTGGTCGTTAAGGATGCTGTTGAGGGTTGGCATTTAACTGCTCCGTAGGTTGATGATGTCAATGGTGAAGGAGGCCGGATAGATGCCCCAGCCATCGGGGCGATAGAAGGCATCGTCGGCAACGCCGAGGGTGAAGCGCTTGCCGTATCCGGGATTGGTGTGGGTGTCGCCGTCGCTGACGGCAAGGCCTTCGACGTGCGCCATCAGCGCGGCCAGGACGGTGCCTGCCTCCATATCGGGTTCGGCGCGGCGGGCGTGGCGCATGACGAGATAGACGGTGTAATGCTGCGTCATTTTCTGCGTACGGCCCTGCACTGAGACGTTGCTGTATTTGTCATAAACCACATAGGCGGCGCGGTGGACAAAGGGCAGCTTGCCGTCGAGCAAGTCGGCAAATTCGTTGGCGCTTTCGACGCTGCGCAGGGTGTTGCTGTCAATCAGCAGACGCAGGTGGCGGATGAGTGTGTCGCGCGGGGCGAAGAAATTGGTCATATCAGTACCCCCGCAGTCGGTCGTCGGTCCAGTAGGCGTCAGGGCCGCTGGTTTGCGCAGTGCCGTAAGCGGTCTCCTGTCTTTTCGCGGCGGCGCCGGTGATGAGGCGGTTGAAGAAGGCGTGGCGCGCATCGTTGAGCTGCTTGACCACAGATTTGTCGTCAAGGCTGTCGAAGAGGCGGTACAGCGCCATGTCCATGCACGCCGCTTTCAGCGTTTCCACCGGGAAGCGCATATCCGGCAATAGCGTCAGGTAGCCGTCGATGTCGCCAGCGGCAAGACTGATGGCCTGCTCGACGCGCGCTTTCAGGTCGGAGAGCGCCTGTTCGTAGCCCGGCGCAACGATGCCCTGCGTGAAATATTGCTGCACATCATCGGCGGCAGGTAGCGGCGCGTAGTCGCTGCCCGCCAACTTCCCGATGAGACTGGCGCGGTTGGCGTGGGCGATGAGTTCCAGCGGCGTGCAGTAGGTCATGCCGCGTCACCGGGGTCGAGGTAGAGAATCCAGGCGGTATCCAGCATTTCCTGCGTGAGCGTCTGTGGGTCGATGGTAAGGCGGATGCCGTCTTCGGTTGTGCCGGCGTCGCGGTGCCGGTCCAGCATTTCAATAGCCTTTTTCAGCGTCGGCTTGCGGTCCGGTTTTTCTTCGTAAAGGATGCCGACGACGACTTCCGGCGTCAGTTCCAGTTCGCCCTCTACCGCTACGGGGTCGTTGGCCGCTTCTGTCGGTTCATGGGCTTCTGCCGGGGGAGCATTGGCCGGTTCCGGTTCATTGGCCGGCGCCGGGGCGATGTCCTGTTGCAGGGCCGCGCCGATATCCGCGAGCAGGATAAGGCCGCGTTCGATAAGTCCGGCGGCAACGGCATCGTCAATGTCGTCTATCACGTCTCCGGCCTCGTAGCGTGTGCCGTTATGGCGCAGGGGTTGCAATACGGTATAGCGCATATGGCCTCCTTACTTGATGGTGGCGGTGTTGGTGAAGAGGAAACCGGCGCTGTTATCGGTCAGAACGGCCTGATCGGCCATTGCCACCGGGTAGTGCCACGAGCGGTCGCTGTTCTCGAAGTAGCCCTTTTCCACTTTGGGCGTACCGGTGAGGACGTAGTTGTAGCCAAAGGACGGCACGGCCTGCGCGCGCATGGCAGCAGGGGGGACGTAGGCAAGGATGGTGTTGTTGCCCCACACTTCGGCAAAGGGCGCATCCTTGTCGGCGACGGAAACAGCCTTGGCGACAACGACAGTGTCAATGTCGAAGTAGGACGCAAGCATGTCGCTGGTAATACTGGTCTTGCCGGTGTATTTGAATTGTTCCAGGATTTTTGGATGGGTTTTCAGCGCCTCGTAAGCGTAGATATCGAGGTGCAACACATTCGGATAGCGCCCGGTTGCCTTGCGGATTTTTGCCTTGGCGTCCCGGATGGCGTCAAGCGGCTTGGAAGCAGCGTTATCCCACATATCGTTGCCGGTGAGCGCTTCGGTGTGGCCGGTGGCATAGAGGCTGGCGGTAGTAGCCAGCTTGGCTTTTTTTACCTCGCCTTCGAGACGCATTTTTTGCATGACCTGATTGACGGCCAGGGTTTGCGCGTTGATGCCCGGCACCTTGTTCATCTCGGTGGCAAACTCTTCCGGCACTGTCCCTTCGAGGAGGCGATTGACGAGGGCGTAATCGTCGCTGCTATAGATGATGCCGATGCTGCGCACGGTTTCGCCGGGGGCGCGGGTGGTATCGGTGACGATGTAGGATTCTTTGCCGAATTTGATGATTTTGCCGCCCATCGCGCTGACGCTGACATCCGGGAAAAGGTGGTGACCGGAAAATTCCTGGTCGAGGTTGTAGCCGAGGACGACTTTGGTGAGGATGGTGTCAACGACGCGAAGGCGCTTGAATTCACTTTGTGACATGGATGCTCCTTACTTGATGAAGATTTCGACGCGGCTGCCCTCGACGCTGTGGACGAAGGCAAAGGCCTCAGCTGCGCTGGCCGCCTTTTCCGCATTGCCGGCGTTGGCCTTGACTCCGTCGCCGACGGCAAGGCCGGTGGCGGTGATGTCGGCAAGGCCGAGGGCGATAGCCGGGATACGCTCCCCCGCCTTGCCGTCGTACTGCGCGACGCCGATGGGTTCTTTGCCGCCGGTAGTGGCGAGTTCGCCGGTCATGCTGACGAGCTGGCCGCGCTTGACGGCTTCTTTGAGGTTGATGCCGAGGGAGAGGATGTTGGCTTGTGGCATGGGTTACTCCTGGAATTGG
>ERZ773008.3281-NODE-3281-length-10015-cov-4.450703_pt1 | contig 10015 bp, 8 predicted proteins | sample MGYA00580664_ERZ773008 | MGnify/ENA primary metagenome ERZ773008 (study PRJEB29015, sample SAMEA2738016) | human oral metagenome | biome: human oral; feature: human-associated habitat; material: dental | place: China | collected 2048 ... | reverse complement strand
AGCAGATATATCTACACGGAGGTGGCAGTATCAATTGATATGCTTTTCTCTTTCATCGATATCAACCTACGACATAACTACAAAAGAGATATTAAAATGGAGTCAGAAACTGTACTTCATCTTCACCCACGCTTCGGAGTTCTTACCATACATGGCAAACTTTCCTTTGTTGGCATGGAAATAGTCGTAGCCGGCGGTTAGTTCTATATCGTCGTTGAGAGAATAGGAGGCGGAAAGGCGGTTGAAGATGCCGCCGTTTGCCACGTCGATGTAGGCAAAGGTGGAGAGTTTCAGCGTGTTGTGCAGCAGTTCCTTTGAGAGTCTTGCTGTGGCAAGCCCGGCATTGCGATAGACGGAGAGTGCTGCGAGATTGCCCGATGTGTATTTATGGCAATACTGCACGCTGATGTTCCAGTCGTTACCCGGATACCAGTCTACCCCTGCAAGGGCGTTGAGGGTGTTGCGCCGCACGGCATTCTGCCCCAAGCCGCTTCCTTGTGCCTCGCCTATGTACTCGGCGACTTCGGCGCGGAGGACAAACTGACCGACGGGCAATGAGCAGTCGGCACCCAACATCGTCATACGGCGGTACTGTCCGTTGATGTAGAGCGTCCTTCCATCGCCCGACAGGGCTGGGCAAAGGGCGGGCAGCTTGTTCCACGTCCGCAAGGCACTCACGGAGAAGTCTATTCCGCTGAGATTGACGCTTGCCCGGCCGCCAAACTCCATATTCTTGATTTTCTTCTCCGGCTTGCCGCTTTCCAAGTCGGTGGTATAGGGTAGTGTAGCAGACGGCAGGCGTATCGCCCACGGATTGCGCTCGTCTGTCGGCAACACGAAGAAGTCTGCCACAGGATTGCACACGGCTTCAAGGGTGACCGAACCTCTTGTGTATTTTGCACGCAGTCCGTTGACGGGCATGCGAATGTCGTCGTAGTCTTGTGCGAGAAACTCAGTATAGTCGAACGGCGACACGCAATCGGTAACGCGCAGTGCATCCGCCACGCCCCATACGACAATCTGCCGCCCCACGCGCAGGTCGAAGTTGCCCTTTGCATAAGAGAGATAAGCCTCGCGCAATTCCAGTCCTGTGCGTTCTTTCAATATTCCGTTGTAGGTGGCGTTCAGGGATAGGAAGAGCGAAGCCGCCCCTTTCTCGAGTTTGAGTTCTCCCCGCGCCCGAGTCCGCGAAGCCATCCAGTCGGCGCATCCCTCTGTTCTGACGGCATGGTAGGTATCGAGAAAACCTTTCATCTGCACCTGCAAGGCGTTATCGTCCGATGCTTCAACCGTTTCCTGCGGAGTGCATCCCGAACCGACGGTGTCGCTATCGGCTGGCAATATATTATTGATTTGGGCTGATGCCTGCGCCGAGAGTATCGGCACAAGCAAGAGCATACATAATCGCATCGGTTTCATATCAGAGTCCTGTCTCCAGTTGGGAAACAGTGAAAAGGTTAGGTGATAGCTTTATGTTGAACTTCTGATTGTCCATACGGATAATGGTCTTGTGTCCCGTCTGTACATTCTCCATCTGCATAAGGTGCATCGTCCAGAAGCCCTGCACTTTATTTATGTTGGAAATCGTGAGCCTACGGTGCAGCTTGTTCAGTTTGTCGTAGTATTCCGCCTTTACCGCCATCAGGCAGTCCTGCCGAACCCAGGTGACGCGGCGTGTGTAAATCTCATCCTTGTCGTTGGGTACCGACTCTACCACCCAACATTTTTGACCGCCCAACATTTCTTCGCGCAGAAGCGTATGCTTCTCTTCGTCCACGCTGCGGGCGCTCATATCGTTGTAGGTAAAGTCGCTGCCCATGAAGTAATCGGTTTTCGACGACTTCCCGCTGATGCGCCTCGTCTTTTTCATTGCCGGAAGATAGAGCCACTTGTCGTCCACCTTGGCGGTATTGTCGTAGTCCCAAGTGAGAAATCCCGTATCCTTCACGTCGCCTGGATAGGTGAAGAACATGATTTTCTTCGTATCATTGCCTATGTCCATTGCCCACGATTCGAGTTTCCTCACACGCTTATGCCCGCTCTTCTGAATGAGCGTCATTTCGATGGTGGCATAACGTGTGTCGCCATCTGCGCGGTTTCTTACTTTCTGCATGATGTCTCTGCCCGACAGCCCTGCTGCCTGCGCGCCGCACACCGCCAGTATGGAGATGAGCAGCAATGTGAAATGTTTTGTTTTCATATCGTTTTGTTTTCATATCGTTTTGTTTTTTTATAGTGATTATCGTTACTGAGGAAGTTCGTTTGCCGTTCCAGAGGAAGTACGTTTGTCGTTGCCGAATACACGGAGGTACTTGAAAAGAATTGGCGTGAGAAAGAGGTCGGCCAGCAGGGCCGACATCATACCGGCCACAGCCAGAATGCCCCAATTGCGCATCTGTGTGCCGTCGGAGAAGACGAAGCCTGTAAACGTAGCCGAGATGACGACTGTGGACATGACGATGGCGAGTCCTTCGGTGCGGAAGGTTCGGTTGATGGCTTCTGCATAATTGCCGCACCTGTCGTATGCCACATGGCTGTGGTTGATGAAGTGAATGGTGTCATCGACGGCAATACCCAAGACCATCGGAATGAGCGAGGCTGTCATCATATCGAGCGGATAGCCCAACCAACCCATCATACCGCCCACGATGATGGCGGGGGCAATGTTCGGTATCATCCCAACGAGCCCCACTTTCCAGTTGCCGAAGACAAGCACGAGGATAACGCCTATGACCAAGACCGACAACAGCATCGACCACATCTGCCCGCGCTCCACATACTGCTGCATCACGGTGAACTGCGGTATGCTGCCCACCACCGAGACGTGTGCGCCGGGAAAGAGTTTGCGCGCCTCCGCCTGCAAGTCGTTCATTTCCTTTTCCGCCTCGTTGGAGTTGTAGTCTTTCATCTCCAACTGCAACCGCAGCCGCTTGTAGTCGTAATCCATCCAGTATTCCGACTCCGTACCGCCCGCATTCTCATAGAGCAACAGCAACTGCGCCACCATATCGGCGTTGTCGGGAATGCGGTAGAACTGCTGCTTGTTGCCGTTGAGCGTACAGTTCATATCCTTCACGATGTCGGTGATGGAATTGTGGCGTTTCGTCAGCTTGTAGCCGCCTGCAATCTCCGCCAGTCGGTCAAGTTTCTGCAAATTCTCCGGCTTCTTGGCGTCGTTGTCGTGCGGCAAGGTAATCATAAGGTCATAGGAATATATCGAACCGAGTTCGGTTTCGCAGAGGTCGAGGAATTTCTTTACGTATGGAATCTTCCGCCCCATCGTCTTTTCGATGTCGAACGCCGGCTCGATGGAGAAGAGTCCGATACCGCAGAAGATGGTCAGCACAACCGACGAAACGACAATGGAACGATGCCTGCGCATCACGAAACTGCCGAACTGTTCGAATCGTTTGCCGATATATCCTTCAAAACTCTTCGACATATCGGCGGCAGGCTTGCGGTCCTTGCCGAACGACAACAGGATGGGTGTGAGCAGCAGGCAGGTGAGCAGCACGGCAAGCAGACAGAGCGAGGTGTTGATGCCGATGGCTCGCATCGGTACTATCTTCATGGACAGGAACGTCATCATGGCAGCCACGGTGGTAAGTCCCGACAGCAACACGCCCCAACCGGTTTCGCCTACGGCTTCCTTGATGGATTCCCTGCGCTTGCCTGTTTCTACAAACTGCGTCTTGAAGAAATTGTACAGGTGAATGTTGTAGGCGATGGAGCAGGCAAAAGTCAGTATCACGGCTATCATTGTCGTGGACATGTCGATGTAAATGCCCGTCCAGCCGATGATGCCGAAACTGATGAGCAGTCCGAACACAGACGTAAGCAGTGGTGCAACAACGCCACGCAGCGAACGGGTTACGATGAGCATCACAACGATGGAGATGATGAAGGCAAAGAGGAACAGCCGCCCCAGTTCGCTTTTGAGATAAACGAATTTCTCGTAGCCCAGATAGGGCATTCCCGTGGCGTTGGGCGACAGTTCGGCGTATTTCGCCTTGCCGATGATGTGTCCCGCTTCTTTGCCCGTAATCATATCGGGCGCAATGTCGCTCGTCTTCTTCCACACGCTGTCTTCGGGGAACGGCCGCAGTTTCACCATAATCCACGTCATCGTGCCGTCGTTTGACACCATCTTCTTTGCCAAATACGGTTTGCTGTACGCTTTCTGCCGGATTACATTCAGCGAAGCGGCATCAGACGGTATTTCGTCGGGGACAATCTGTTCGATGGTCATACCCTCCTCCGTACCTACGGCAAACTCAATATCGGTGAGCGACGTTACCTTGTCGGCATACGACAGGCTGTCTTTCAGTTCGTTGCTCAGTTCGCGAATGAGCGTCAGGCTGCGTTGAGAGAAGATGTCCTTGTTTTTCACCAGCACCGCCACATAGTAGTCGTTGCCGAAGATAGACTTGAACTCGTTGGTCTTGAGCAGCATCGGGTCGTCGCTCACGAAATAGTCGTCGAACGAAGTTTTCATCACGATGCGCTTCGCTCCCACAAACGAGAAGGCGATGATGACTGCGAACAACGCACCGACCACAAGCCGGTGGCAGAGTATCCAGTCTGCCAACTGCTTGAACTTACTGTTGATTTTTACGATTTTCATTGTTGTTTTATCTTTGTTGTTATTACTATTTCTGAACGGTTGTCTGTATTATCTCTGAACAGTCGTTATTACTATCTCTGAACAGTCGTTATTACTATCTCTGAACGATCGCCGGGAACCTTTAAGACTTATGGAATTGGACACGTTTATCCAACTCATTGGACCCGTTTGTCCAGCTCATTGGACTCGTCTGTCCAATTTGCACGAACGCCATACATGCTGTAAGCCATATGCTGTTGCTGTTTGCCATAATCCTTTGCGAGCGATTGGTGTAGAGGTATCATTGCCGTTTTTCCTGTTGCAGACGAACCATGTGGGCGAACTCGCCGTTGCGAGCCAACAGTTCGTCGGGCGTTCCCTGTTCGCTCACCGTACCGCCACTAAGCACCACGATGTGGTCGGCATTGCGGACGGTGCGCATACGGTGGGCGATGATGATAACGGTCTTGTTGCGCACCAGTTCGGAGATGCCCGCTTGTATTTTCGTCTCGTTCTCGGCGTCAAGGCTTGCGGTGGCTTCGTCGAGAAGTATGATTGGGGCATTCTTCAGCAGGGCACGGGCAATGGAAATGCGCTGCCGCTCGCCACCCGAAAGGGTTTCGCCGTTTTCGCCGATGACGGTATTGTAGCCTTGCGGCATTCGGCTGATGAAGTCGTCGCACTGCGCTAATCGGGCAACGTGGCGCACTTCCTCGTCGGTGGCGTTGCGCTTGCCGATTCGGATATTGTCGGCAATAGAGGCATTGAACAGCAAAACGTCCTGAAAAACAATGGAATAGTGTTTCAGCAGCGTTTCGGGGTCAATCTTCGAGATGTCGTTTCCACCCACAAGAATTTGTCCGTCGTCGATGTCCCAAAAGCGTGCGGCGAGCTTGGCAGTAGTGCTTTTGCCCCCACCCGACGGCCCCACGAGGGCGGTAACGGTGCCTTGGCGTGCCGTGAACGAGACATTGTGCAGCACTTGCTTCTCGGTTTCGTAGGCAAAACTTACGTTGCGGAACTCGATGTCGTAGTTTTCGAGTTGTACGGCTGCACTTCCCTCCTGCGTAGGCATGTTTTCTATTTCCTTCATACGGTTGATGCGCACGTCGAGGAAGGAGAGAAGGGCAAGGTAGTTGCACACTTCGATAATGGGATTGTAGACCATTGCCGATGCCAAGAGGTAAGCCAAGTAGGTGAATACCGACACTTCGCCCTGCTGCAACAGCCACGCTCCCACCAATATAACGGTGGGCATGCCGAGCTTGAGCAGCATTCCGGCGAGGTTGAGGAAGACTCCTGCCACGAGTTCGCCGCGCACAAGCTCGCGTTCGTAGCCCTTCAGCCGCTTGTCGAAGCTGCGGCAGTATGCCTGTTCGCCACTGTACGACCTTATTTCCTGCATACATTCCAAGCCTTCCTGTATCTGTTCGGTTACGCCACGCTTCACTTTATAGTGCTGAACGAAGGCTTTGTGGAGCTGACGGCGCGACAACAGCAGGGTGGTTACGGCGAGCGGAACAACCCAAAAGAGGGCTAAAGCCAAGTGCCAGTTGTAGGAGAACATGCCCACGGCGATGATGACGACGCTCAGAGCCGACGCAAACAGCTGGGGAACAGCGTGCGAGAAGGTTTGCTCGAGCATCGTGCAGTCTTCCATCACGGTAGAGGTGAGGTCGGAAAGGTTGCGTTCGCCGAAGAAAGCGAGGGGCAGTCGGCGCAGCTTTTCTGCCACTCCGATGCGGCGTTGCGCACTCTCGTTGTAGACGGTGGTGTAGGTGCTGTCGTACTGAAAGCGAGCCAAGAAGAACATAAACACTGCCAAGAGCGTTGCCACAAGCACATAGAACCACAGCGTGTGCGGCTCGGTGGAGGGCTTGGCGTCGATGTATTCCATGAGGAAGAAGAACAAATAGGTGGGCGGCAGCATCAATGCGAGGTTCATCAATGTAGAGCAGGCGATGCCTTTCCGCAAGTCTTTCGCTCCTTTTTCGGTGAGGGCGAACCGTTGTTGAAGATATTTTATCATTGTCTTGTGTCCTTTCTGTTTAGGTTTATAGTTTCCATGCCACCGACTTTTGGTATTCGTTCCACATCTTATAATATAATGTGGCTTGCTCCATGAGCTGTTGGTGCGTGCCCTGTTCGGCTATTCTGCCGTTGTCTACCACGACAATGTTGTCGGCATCTTGCACGGTGGTCAGTCGGTGGGCTATCATGAGCACGGTTTTTCCGCAAGTCAGGTGGGCAAATGCCTGCCTGATAAGGTGCTCGTTTTCGGGGTCGGCAAAGGCAGTAGCTTCGTCGAGCACCACGATGGGCGCATCTTTCAGAATGGCACGGGCAAGCACTATGCGCTGCTGTTCGCCACCAGAGAGGTACGTTCCCTCCGCTCCTATCACGGTGTCCAGCCCCTGTGGCAGCCGCTCGATGATTTCCCGACTCTGCGAGAGGTCTACGGCACGGTTCACCTGCTCGATGGTCGCATCGGGATTGCCGTAGCGTATGTTCTCCAAAATGGAGGTCTTGAACAGTCGGGTGTTCTGAAACACGAACGACACGTTGCGCATCAGCGTTGCCTTATCCATGTGCCGAACGTCCACACCGCCTATTTTCAAACTGCCTTCGCGCACGTCCCAGAAGCGTGGAATGAGCCTTGCGATGGTTGTCTTGCCGCTTCCGGACGCTCCCACCAGCGCAACGGTCTTGCCTTGCGGTATGTCGAGGTTGATGTGGCTTACGGCATCGTGCTCCGCCGCTTCGTATCGGAACGACACATTGCGCAGGCTGACGTCGAAGGCTGCCGCTTTCTCGGGTTCGGAACTCTCTGGAAGCGGCGGCGTGGCGGTGAGTTTCTCCAATCGGTCTACCGCTTCGTTTGCCAGAAAGAGGTTCTGACTGAGGTGCATGGCTTTCATTACGTTGGCTGCAATGATGGGTGCGATGAGCACATACAGCACCATATCGGAAACGATGATGGCAGTCTCGCCGCCGTGCCCTATCAGTATGATGCCCGTAGGCACAAGCAGAAAGGCGAAAGCATTGATGGCTATGGTGTAGGCAGACATGGGCGTGCGCCACAGAAGGGTGTATCTGATGACGAGGTCGCGGTAGTTGATGATGCTGTCGTGAAAGCGTTTGAACGAGAATACCGTCTGTTGGAAGACCTTCACGACGGGTATTCCGCGCACGTATTCCACGGCTTCGGCACTCATTTTCTCCTGTGCGTCGAGGTACATACGCTGGAAATCGTTGTTCTTAGGGTTCATCATGTAGCCCATGATGCCGAAGGCGCACACTATCGGCACCATTGCGGCAATGCCCAACTGCCAGTCTACGGCAAGCAGAAGTACTATAATGCCTATCGGAGCCACCACGCTGCCTGCCACATCGGGCAGTATGTGTGCCACGAAAGTGTGGGTCTGGCTCGAATCCTCGTCTATTATCTTGCGCATGCGCCCCGTGTTCTGCGTGTCGAAAAAGCCCAACGGAACCCGCATCAGCCGTTCCATGGCAGTGCGCCGCATATTGGTTTCGATGCGGAAAGCGGAAAGATGCGAGAGCATGAGGGCGGCGAAATAGAGCAGAACATTCGCCACCGATACCACGAACGCCGCAATGGCATAGTCCCATACGGGCGTATCGGCAAGGTTTCCGTCGGCAGTGAGCAGCGTGCGCACCACCAACCACAGGAAAATAAAGGGTACGAGCGACAGCAGTCCGTTCACTGCCGACAGCACAACCGAGCAGGGCAGCAACGGCTTGCGCCCTCCCATGTAATGTCCTAAGCGTTTCAGTATTCTTATCATCTTCTTCTATATATGTTAAAAGGTTATTGTTTCTACGGTTTCATCAGTTCTCTCCACCCTGCCATACTGTAAGCGGCATACTGCTCGAGCGCACGGTTCACCTCGCTTTCATCGTACTCCTCGTGCTCCACAAGTTCGCAGAAGATGTTCACCCACATGGAACTCGCAATGTGCAGGAAGAAGGGCGATATGTCGATGTTGATGTGCGGATAGCGCGCTTTCATCAGTCGCAGGTATTCCGTGCCTGCTTTCAGTTGGTGCTCGGCTATTCTCTCCTTGTACCCCGCAAGCGATGTGCCTTCGGCATTGAACAGCAACAGGCGCAGCTCGGGGCGGTAAAACCTCACCATTCGCTTCATTGCGCCGATGTATTCGTTCTGAAAATCGAGTGCGTCGAACACCTCTATGCTGAGGTGCCGCTCCTCGTTGTGCGACAGAATGTAGCGGTTCAGCTCGTTGAGCAGTGGCCGCAGCACCTCGCAGAACAGCTCGTCCTTGCTGCGGAAGTAGTTGTACACGTTGCCAGCAGCAATGCCTGCACGCCGCGCCACCGTGCGGATAGACGTGCTGCGTGCGCCGTGAGCGATGAATTCCTCGCGCGCCACGGCAACGATACGCTGCCGAATGTCGTTTTTCTGTGTTTGCATATCAGATGTCAATTATTAATAATGAACGTCGTTTTATTTTGTTCATAAAAAAAACGCACCGCTTAGGAAAAACGGTGCGTTTGACTTAATGAGACTTCGTCTCTATATAATATATGATTTTTATTTTTAATCATATGCTAAAGTTTGTTTTGTGCAAAAATACTAAGGATATCACGATTGCACAATACCCAAAAATTAGTATTTTGCAATAAACACTTATGTGTGTTGAATGTCTAAATTTATTTTATAAGTCAAACCAGTTTGTTCTAAAATAAAACTTCCACCCCGTGGCTCCACGCCCGTTGAGAAGAAGCACTCCCGCTACGGCTTCGGCGTTTTCGGCTTTTTATTCAAGTCCTTCCGTTTCGGGTTATCCACCTCCACTTCGATTTTACCGAGCGCCTTGCGGATAGCATCCTTCCACGTCACGATGATGCGAGGGCGTTTCAGCGCAGAGGCAACCGTCACGTCCTCCTCCTTCTCCAGCATCCGCGAGGGAATGGTGGTGCGAAGCGAAAAGATGTCGCCCAAGTCGAGCGAACCGCCCATCGTTACCACCTCTACCACGATGTTGCGCAGCGTGATAAACACGTTCCTCACATCGCCCTCGCTCAACGACGTTTCGCGCACGATGCGGTCGATGAGCCACTCCTGCGAGAACTTCATTGGAGCCTTCTGCACCGCTCCATAACCCTTTTGCCCCTTGCGCGGGCCTACTCTGAGAATACTCTCAACTACTTTAAAACTAATCATGTTTTCTTATGTATTAAATGAATAATGTGGGGCTCTGCCGTTGGGCTTTGCCCCGTTAACGTGTTCTGTTTCTGTGCATGTTTTGCACCCATACTTAAACTCCTTTCGGACGTATACTTAAGGTACCGGAGGACTGATACTTAAACTCGTCGAGGACTTTAACTTAGACTCCCAGAGGACTTTAACTTAGAGTCCATGAGGAG
>ERZ773008.3279-NODE-3279-length-10021-cov-2.916014_pt1 | contig 10021 bp, 9 predicted proteins | sample MGYA00580664_ERZ773008 | MGnify/ENA primary metagenome ERZ773008 (study PRJEB29015, sample SAMEA2738016) | human oral metagenome | biome: human oral; feature: human-associated habitat; material: dental | place: China | collected 2048 ... | reverse complement strand
GAGCGTTGGTCATTATCTTTTCACTGGTGGTTCTCGTGGGTACGGTCTTCAATATCTACACCTTTCATTACTGAATTTATCGCTTCGGGCGTATTCATAAGTCACCGATCGGATAACGAAAACATTTTACAAGATGTATATTGCACAACAATTGAGACAAAAAAGTATTGCCGAATATCTGCTCTATATGTGGCAGGTAGAAGACTTGATACGGGCTTATGGCTGCTCGTTGGCTCGCATTCGCCGCGAGTATATCGATCGTTTCGACTATACCGAGGAACAAAAGGAAGAGATGGCAGATTGGTATGGCAATCTGGTTAGGATGATGAACCGAGAAGGTTGTCGTGAAAATGGGCACTTGCAAATCAACAAAATTCTGCTGCAAGATCTCATTGAGCTGCACGCCGAGCTGTTACAGAGCAGTAAATTCCCATTCTATAATGCTGAATATTATAAGGTGTTGCCTTTCGTTGTTGAATTGCGCAATAAAGGAGACAAGAATATAAGTGAGATAGAGACCTGTCTTGATGCACTTTATGGCATTATGATGTTGAGAATGCAGCAAAAGGAAATTTCTCCTGACACAGAACATGCCATTAAGGAGATTACAACTTTTATCGGTCTTTTGAGTGATTATTATATAAAGGACGAAACCGAGGGCTTGGATTTCGGCGAGGAATAGGCCTTGCGAACTTATGATATAAATTGTCAAGCGTATGAATATTTTAGTAACGGGTGCAAACGGACAGTTAGGAAACGAGATACAATTGGTTGCAAAAGCAAGTCATGACCATTATATCTTCACTGATGTCTGTGAAGGTTATCAAAAGTTAGACATTACAAACCTCAATGCTATTCAAGAGATGGTCAAGCAGTTTGATGTGAAGTGTATCATCAACTGTGCTGCTTGGACTAACGTAGATGCTGCAGAGACCGCCGGTGAGATTGTTGAGACACTGAATGCAACAGCTCCAGAAAACCTCGCCAAGGCTATGAAAGAAGTAGACGGCTTGTTAGTTCATATCAGTACAGATTATGTTTTTGGAGGCGACCCCTATAATACGCCGTGCAAGGAAGACCAGAAAGGCACTCCGACAGGAGTCTATGGGCTGACCAAATTGCATGGTGAGCAGAAGATACAGGCTACAGGTGTGAAGCACATCATCATCAGAACAGCTTGGCTTTACTCTGAGTTTGGAAAGAATTTTGTCAAGACCATGTTAAGTTTGACAGCTGCAAAACCTCAACTAAAAGTGGTTTTCGACCAGTGTGGAACTCCTACTTATGCCGGCGACTTGGCTGATGTTATTTTAGATATCATAGAAAACCGTAAGTTCGATGGCAATGAAGGTATCTATCATTTCAGCAACGAAGGGGTTTGTTCTTGGTTTGATTTTACGAAAGAAATAGCTCGTTTGGCGGGTCATACAAATTGTGATATTCTGCCATGTCATAGTAATGAATTTCCCAGCCCAGTCACACGTCCTGCTTATTCGGTACTTGACAAGACGAAAATTAAGGAGACCTTTGGTATCAAAATACCATATTGGACCGACAGTTTGAAAAAGTGCATGGCAGCATTGCATTGATTATAGCCTGTTCTGGCTGCTGCTCTACAATTCAGAATAATTGATATGAACGAAATACAAAGAAGGCGAACCTTCGCCATTATCTCTCATCCGGATGCCGGTAAGACTACGTTGACAGAAAAATTCCTGCTTTTCGGTGGGCAGATACAGGTGGCGGGGGCTGTTAAGAACAATAAAATCCGAAAGACTGCTACGTCAGATTGGATGGATATTGAGAAGCAACGCGGTATCTCTGTGTCTACTTCTGTCATGGAATTTGATTATCTTCCTGATGGAGAAACAGGCGAACCTTACAAAGTGAACATTCTCGATACCCCCGGACACCAGGACTTTGCCGAGGATACTTACCGCACATTGACAGCTGTAGACTCTGCAATCATTGTCGTGGATGGTGCAAAAGGTGTAGAGGCGCAAACCAGAAAATTGATGGAAGTGTGTCGCATGCGCAATACACCTGTTATTATTTTCATCAACAAAATGGATCGTGAAGGGCGTGATCCGTTTGATTTGCTTGATGAACTTGAAGAAGAATTACAGATAAAGGTGCGTCCGTTATCCTGGCCAATAGGTCATATAACATCTATGAACAGCAGCTTAATCTCTTCACACCGAATAAACAGCGTGTGACAGAAAAGGCAGCTGTAGACATAGCTTCTGCCGAGTTGGATGAAAAAGTGGGTGAACGTGAGGCACAACAGCTGCGTGATGACCTTGAATTGGTAGACGGTGTATATCCTGAATTCGATAAGGAAACCTATCGTAGTGCTGAGGTTGCTCCCGTATTTTTTGGTTCGGCACTCAATAATTTCGGTGTACAGGAACTATTGAATTGTTTCGTTGATATTGCTCCAAGCCCTAAACCAACTAAGGCCGAAGAGCGAATGGTTGAGCCTACAGAACCTAAATTCACTGGTTTTATTTTCAAGATTACTGCCAATATCGACCCCAATCACCGCAGTTGTATTGCATTCTGCAAGGTCTGCTCGGGCAAGTTTGTCCGCAATCAGCCCTATCTGCATGTGCGTCAGGGCAAGATAGTCCGTTTCTCTTCGCCCACTCAGTTCATGGCTCAACGTAAGAGTACAGTTGATGAAGCCTATCCTGGCGATATTGTCGGACTTCCGGATAATGGGATTTTCAAGATAGGTGACACGTTGACTGAAGGTGAACAGTTGCATTTCCGCGGTCTTCCAAGCTTCTCTCCGTTATTGTTCAAATATATTGAAAATGATGATCCGATGAAGAGCAAACAGTTCCAGAAAGGACTTGAACAGTTGATGGACGAGGGTGTAGCCCAGTTGTTTGTCAATCAGTTCAATGGTCGTAAGATTGTAGGCACTGTCGGTCAGTTGCAGTTTGAAGTCATCCAGTATCGTTTGGAGCATGAATATAATGCCAAATGTCGCTGGGAACCTGTGCATTTGCATAAGGCCTGTTGGGTGGAAGCCGATGATGAAACCGAATTAGACAACTTCAAGAAGCGTAAATATCAGTATATGGCCAAGGATACAGAGGGGCGCGATGTGTTCCTTGCTGACAGTGGTTATGTACTTTCTATGGCCCAGCAAGACTTCAAGAACATTCGTTTCCACTTCACAAGTGAATTCTAATCCTCTTAAATCTGATTGCATACGATGGACGAAAAAGTGACAACGACAGAACTTTCCAATAAAGAAATGAAGCCCGAAACGGCTATGAGCGATCATACTCCATGGTATGCAATCAAGCTTTTCACTGTTCGGCAGAAAGCGGTAGCGGCTTATTTCAATGAAAAAGGACTTGAAACTTTCATCCCTGAAGAGTATGTTGATATCGAAGATGAGAACCATAAGGTCAAGCGGGTGTTGCGTCCTGTCGTGCGTAATCTTATCTTTCTGAAGAAAGATAGGGACGAACAGGAAATCCGCAAATATGTCTTGGCATCGACATTCAAGATGAGTGTGGTCACAAAGAGCCGTGAAAACAAAAGCTATTATGAGATTCCTGCCGTACAGATGTTTGAGTTTCGGGCCATGTGTAATCCTGAACTCACGATGCGAAAGTATCTCAGCGAGGAACAGGCCCATTTGAAAAAAGGCGACAGGGTACTCGTGAAGCATGGGCCGTTGAAAGGACTTACCGGGCGATTGGTACGTTCTAATAAGAAATACTATCTGTTGAAGGAGGTGCCGGGCATGGCCATTATGATTAAAGTGACGCGTTGGTGTTGCGAAGGGCTTTAGTTTTTGTCTAAAATACCATAACATGAAACACAATCTTTTATTATTTCTTTTGATGTCCTTCTTCCCATTTTACTCTTGGGGACAAGCTTCTTCAGAGCCTGTGTGGACATTACTGACCGATGAAAGTGAACTTGTCGATGGTGGATTATATGTCATGGCAGGGCGTGTGAGGCATCAGTTCTATGGCTCTCATTATCAACAAATGGGTGCATTTTTCTTTTATTCCTCTTTCTTAGAAGGAAAAAATCAGGGGCATGCTTCGTTTCGTGGGGTCTTACCTTATTGTGACCTGTTGCGTTTCGAGAAACAAGAGGGCGAATGGTGTATAAGAAATCTCACGGCAGAACATACCGATGAATCTCGTCGCTTTCTTTGTTATGATTCGGAATTTCCTCAGCTTTTGAAAGCCAATTACCTTATCAATAAGGGTAATCGTGTGACTTTTGCGAAAGAGAATGGCGTCTTGAATGTCTCTATTGGAGGGAAAGTATTGGGCTATGACAGGGAAAATATGTGTTATGTTTTAGATGAAAATGCAGCCAAACATGCTCGGGTAGAGTTTTACCACATAGAGAATAGCCGATTGTTGTTGTCTGATACGCTTCAGTTGTATTGCATTGATGCAACAGCCTATGTGCGTTTGAAACGCCATTTCAAGTCGGATTGCTTCAACACATTGATGCTTCCATTCGATGTGCCCGATTATAAAAAGGTGTTTGGGCAGGGTGCTGTAGCCTACATTCCTTCGGAATTCGCTGATGGAAAGCTCCATTTTACCAAGGTTGAAGCTTCGCTTAAAGCCCATAGGCCCTATCTTCTTTGTGGTAAATTAGATGATGTTGAAGATGATATCCATGATTTTGGACTCTGCAAGATTTATTTTAAGAAAGATGTTTCTTTAGAGCATACGATGTCCGGAGTAACTTTTCATGGGGTATATCATTCTGATAAAAGATCTTTTTTCAAAGGAGATTATCTCTTTGGTGACAAGAAACTCTTTCAGCCGAAAGGCAAAGAGAAGATAAGATTGGATGCTTTCAGGTGGTATCTCTCTTGCAAAGCACCTCTCAAGGCCGGCGCTTTGCGTTTGAGCAACATTCCTTTGAGCTTGCCTTCCGTATCTTTTTCGGACCAAAGAACAGAGCGCATCTACACTTTGGAGGGGCGTTATGTGGGTTCTTCTCTAAAGAAGCTGCCGAAAGGTGTCTATATAAAAGGGGGAAAGAAAGTCGCAGTGAGGTAGTAGACAGCGCCTTTTTGCGTCTCTTGATGATTAGAAAATGAAACTGTCTGATGCAGAAATGCTATCTGATAAGGACTGTCGTAATTTGTGTTATCCTCGTAAGCGGATAATGTGTTAATATATTTCAAGGATATTTACAATTGCTTTCTCATAACTCGCGTATTTGAAATGGAAGTCGCCTTCGTTCCAAATACGTGCTGTTTTTCTTGATGTTGTAATACTTTGGTAATCAGATGATTGCTGAACTTAAGCCGAAATGTGAGGTGAAATTACGTTGAAAAACATTGCAATCTGCATCAAATGACACTGCGATTTGCATCAGATTAGCGTGTGATTTGACTCAAAAAGCAGTGTGGTTTGAGTCAAATTACAGTACATTGTGCATGGAGTTTCAAGTCAGGCAGTTTGAGATTGCGATATTATGTTCATTTTTTGCTTTTCTTTTTTCTATTTGTCGATGTGTAGAAAAGTTAAAAACAGGGTGATAATGTTTACAAAATGAGAGTCGTTTTCGGTGTTGTTGTTTTGCTTACAAGCTTACAATGAAGCACGTTCTATTTATCTTTCATAGAAGCTTTTCTGTTCTTTGTAGGGGAGATTCCTTTATAATTATGACAAAAACAGACGCTATATATCAGAAACTTATGCGTAAATTTGTCTTTTACATTAAAAAAACTTAACTTTGTAAAATCATACATAATAAAAGGATTAACGTTTTATGACGATGCAATGAAAGGGAGATTATTTCTTTTAGAAACATGCACATAGGTGGCAGTTTCAGATAGGTTGCATTGTCATGGCTTGGCGGAGAGAATAAGATAAAAATAGAATTGCAGGATTTTGGATAAGAAAAGAGATTATGTGTAGTTTCTTTTTTGATGATAAACATCGTTAAATATATGACACAAAAACGCATTTTTTTATGTTTGGCTCATATGAGTGGCCAAGAAATGAAGTTCATTCAGGAAGCTTTCGACACCAATTGGGTGGTACCACTTGGCCCAAACGTAAATGGTTTTGAGAAAGATTTAGAGAGTTTTATGGGGCAGCAGAAGCGCATTGTGGCGCTTTCATCCGGCACGGCAGCTGTGCATTTGGCATTGATAGCCTGCGGCGTAAAGGCAGGGGATGAGGTCATTGTGCAGACGTTTACATTCTGTGCTTCCTCGCATCCCATTACATATTTAGGGGCTAAACCGGTGTTTGTGGATTCTGAAAGCGATACTTGGAACATGTCTCCTGAACTTCTTGAAGAGGCTATCAAAGACAGAATTGCAAAGACGGGACGTAAACCTAAGGCTATTGTTCCTGTCTATTTATATGGCATGCCGGCTAAGATTGATGAGATTTTATCCGTTGCCGAACGTTATGATATCCCTGTTGTAGAAGATGCAGCCGAAGGATTTGGCTCGCGTTATGACCGTCAGATGGTCGGCACATTTGGCCGTTATGGTGTGCTTAGTTTCAATGGGAATAAGATGATTACGACTTCAGGTGGCGGTGCATTGGTATGTCCTGACGGCGAAAGTTACAATCGGGTGATGTATTTTGCAACGCAGGCACGTGAGTCATATCCTTACTATCAGCATACGGAAATCGGTTATAACTATCGCATGAGTAATATCTGTGCGGGCATTGGGCGTGGGCAGATGACGGTTATAGACGAGCATATCCGTCATCATCAGCATATCGCCCAGCTTTACAGAGAGGCTTTCAAGGAAGTTGAAGGCATAGATTTTCATGATAATCCCGATGAGCGCACAGACAGTAATTTCTGGCTGAATACGATAACGATAGCCCCCGGTTTGAAGGTGAAAGGGCAGGAGAATGCCTACAAAACAATCGTAAAAGGGGCCGTAGGGGGTGCTGCTGGCGTTGTTCATCAGGCTTCAACGGCACATACGGATTGTGAACCAAACGCCAATGTGGAGGCAATGAGGCTCTATCTTGATAGGGCCGGCATTGAAAGTCGACCGTTATGGAAACCCATGCACAGGCAACCTGTCTATCAGGATGCACCGGCATATCTCAATGGTGTCAGTGAAGAATTGTTCCATTGCGGACTTTGTCTGCCGAGTGGCCCTATGGTTACAGATGAAGATGTGGCCAGAATAATCCACACGATAAAGGATTCTGTTTGCTGTTAAATTAATTGATATTTCGTATATGAAGTTTTTCAATAAGATTACGAATTGGTATTTTTCCAAGAGGTCATTGCCCTATTGGGCGATATTGGCAATGGATATCTTGATTTGTTATCTGTCAGGTATTCTTGTTTTCTGGCTTTATTACCGTGGTGCCGTCACGTTAGGCAATATTGCTTTGTTGACCAAAACAATATTCACCTACATGTGTTTCAACCTCATAGGTTTTAAGATATTCCATACCTATTCGGGTATTATTCGCTATTCAAGTTTTGTTGATTTGAAGCGAGTGGGGTATGCTATGGGCGTTTCTTTGATAGTAGCAGAGATAATGCACTACGTGGTTTACAGTTGGGATCTTGAGTTTGTACGTCTTCAGGGGCGTCAACTTGTGGCCATGTATCTGTTGGCAACAATGGCAATGTGGGCTGCTCGTATTGTTATCAAATCAATATATGATGTTTCGTTTGCTAATGAGGGAGCGGCTAAAACGCTGATTTATGGTGTCAGAGATGGTGGTGTTGCCTTGGCAAAGAACATTCGGAGCGAGAAACCTACACGCTATTTGCTGAAAGGTTTTATCAGTCATAATCCGGGATATAAGTCGCGTTTGCTCATGGGGGAACATGTTTATCAAGTAGGCGAGGGGCTTCGTTCGGTGATAGAAAAGGAAGGTATATCTACTGTTCTTATTTCCCCGTTGCAGAATGAGCGTTTCCGTAAGGATACGTTTCTGCAGGATTTGCTGATAGATGCGGGCATAAAGATTTTGATGTTGCCTGAAACGAAGGAGTGGGACGGTAAGACAGATGTGCATGATCTGCAGCCGGTGAGTATCAACGATCTGCTTCCTCGTAATGAAATCAACGTTAACATGAAATCTGTTGGTGACATGTTGAAGGATAAGAAAATCCTTATAACGGGGTCGGCCGGTAGCATTGGGAGTGAGATGGTGCGCCAGATAGCTTCGTTCAAGCCTGCTGCAATGATGCTGATTGATCAGGCAGAGACACCGCAACATGATATCAAATTGATGATGATGAACAAGTTTCAGGGCGTGGAATGTAAGATAGTTCTCTCGAGCATCACTAAGCAGGCACGCATGGAACGATTGTTTGATGAGTTTCGTCCAGACTATGTTTTCCATGCAGCAGCTTATAAACACGTGCCCATGATGGAGGATAATCCGAGTGAAAGTATTCAGAACAATGTCTATGGAACGAAGGTTATTGCAGACCTAAGTGTGAAGTATGGCGTGAAGAAGTTCGTCATGATAAGTACGGATAAGGCTGTAAATCCAACGAATGTAATGGGATGTTCAAAGCGTATCTGCGAGATTTACACACAGGCTTTGAATGAAAAACTCGTCAGAGATTACGAGGCTAATGGTTGTAAGGGCATTCCTCCGACACAGTTTGTCACGACACGTTTCGGCAATGTTTTGGGTTCGACTGGCTCTGTCATTCCACTGTTTGAGAAACAGATTAAGGCAGGTGGTCCGGTAACAGTTACAGATCCGAAGATTATTCGCTTCTTTATGCTGATTCCGGAGGCTTGCAAGCTCGTGCTTGAAGCAGGAACCCACGGCAGAGGTGGACAGATTTTCGTGTTCGACATGGGTGAGCCTGTTAAGATTGCAGATTTGGCACACCGCATGATACAGTTGAGTGGGGCTAAGGATGTGAAGATTGTCTATACGGGATTGAGGCCTGGTGAGAAGCTTTATGAAGAGGTCTTGAGCAACACGGAGAACACTTTACCAAGCTTCCATGAAAAGATCAGGATAGCAAAAGTAAAGGAATACGACTTTGAACAGGTCAGTAAGGAAATCGATGCTTTAGTAGAACTTGCAAAATCCTATGATGAAATGAAGATTGTGAGCAAGATGAAGGAAATCGTTCCGGAGTTTGTTTCAAAGAATTCTGTGTATTCTGCCCTTGATGTTCACGTGGAGGAAAGACATGAGTGATGCTGGAATTGAATAAGTTTACTTGGTTGTTATGACAAATGAACATGCACTTTTGACGGTGGTTCGGGCCGCTCTTTGGGGGAAAGACCTGAAGGGTGGACTGATGCCTACGGATTGTTTTCAGCATTTGATGCATGAGGCAAAGCGGCAGACCGTGGTTGGTTTATTCGTCCAGGCGTTGTCAGAAGAGCGTTATCAAATACGTCTTGCAAAGTCAGATGCAATCAATGCATTCGTTTATCAGAATAAAATCAGAAGTCTGAATCTTAAGGTTAATGCGGTCTTGGCTGAACTTTGTTGTCTCTTGCGGGCGCATTCTATAGATTTCATAGTTGTAAAGGGGCAACTGTTAGCTCAGTTTTATCCACAGCCTTTAATGAGACAGGTCGGCGACATTGATTTCTATTGTGACGAAACGAACTTTGAGAAAGCACGGAAGCTTATCGGTGAAGCCTGGAACGTAACGTTTCATGATGATGACGAGGACGATAGGGAGCAGCATATTGGGTTCGAATATAAGGGAATTCTTTTCGAGTTGCATTTCTGTCTGCTTAGTTTCATATCACCAAGGGTGCAGCGTTGTTTTGACGAGATGGTGAGCCACAGCGCTCCCTATACGATAAAGGTTGGCGATGTGCTTGTGCCGACCTTGTCTCCTGTTGAGAATGTCATTTTCACTTTTTTGCATTTATATCATCATTTCATCGAACTTGGTGTTGGATTGCGGCAGATTTGTGACATGGCTCTGATGTTGCATCAATATCGCGATGTGCTGAATAGTGATGAAGGGAAGGCGCAGTTGACTTATTGGCTTAAGCAGCTCGGTTTCTATAGGGCATTTCATGCTTTCGGAG
>ERZ773008.3278-NODE-3278-length-10022-cov-7.815892_pt1 | contig 10022 bp, 7 predicted proteins | sample MGYA00580664_ERZ773008 | MGnify/ENA primary metagenome ERZ773008 (study PRJEB29015, sample SAMEA2738016) | human oral metagenome | biome: human oral; feature: human-associated habitat; material: dental | place: China | collected 2048 ... | reverse complement strand
GGCCGTCCGCCCAGTGGAAGACGAGCTGGAGGGCGGAGGCCTGCGTGTCGTTGAGCCCCAGGACGCGTGAGAGCAGGATCGGTCCGAACTCGGTGACCGTGGTGCGGATCGGGGTGCCGTTGATACCGGCGCCGGAGTCCGACCCGCCGAGGTTGAACAGCTCGATGGGGAAGGACCGGCCCTGCCAGTCCTGACCGGTGGAGCCGATCCGGGAGGCGATCTTGTCATTGGAGGCTCCGGGCTCGGCCAAGCCGGTCAGGTCGCCCTTGACGTCGGCCAGGAACACTGGCACGCCGGCGCTGGACAGGCCCTCGGCCAGGAGCTGGAGCGTGCGGGTCTTGCCGGTTCCGGTTGCCCCGGCCACCAGCGCGTGCCGGTTGAGCAGCTCCAACGGGATGCCGATCGACAGGCCTGTGACCGCTGCGGGCTCGCCACCGGAGAGCGTGTCGAGGTAGGTGCCCACCGGCAGGGTGGGGGAGGAGAAGCCATAACCGGAACGCACTTGTGCGGTGTAGGCGGCCTCCTCGGACTGAGGGGTCTCCGCCGCCTCCGGTGCGCCCCTCGCCGGTGGCTCATCCGTGGAGTCCGGGGGGTCGTTCGCGGCGGACTCGGAGGGCGCCGCGGGCTCGGCAGCAGGAGGCGCCGCGTCGGAATCGGACGACGCCGCCGACTCCACGGGCGCTTCCGCCGGAGCCTCTGGAACGGGACGATCGGCGGATGCGGAACCGGTGGCGAGCGCGGCATCCAGGGCCGCCTGGGCCGCAGCGGCTCTGGCCTCGGCGGCGTCGGCGGCGGCCCGTGCGGCCTCGGCCTTGAGTCGTGCGATCGCTGCGGAGTCGATCATGCCGTCATGATAATGCCGGGCGGGGGACGTCCAGGGATGCTCTTCGGGCCCGACGGCAACCGCCCGCTTCACGACGACCGACCCGCAGAAGCCCGTGGGCGCCGCGCGACCCGACGTTATCCACATGGGACTACGAGGATGGCGGGTCCTGGGGAATTGTCGGTACAGTACCGGCGTGGTACCAATCCGCGGTGCCTGATCCCTAGGGCCGATGGTGGCCCGTGTTCCCTGTTGCCTCGTTGTTGATGGTGGTGAGCGATCATGATCGCCTCGATCTCGTCTCCTCTCGATACGCGGTTCCCTGAGCGGAGCCCTTCTCCCCGCGACGGCTCGCGGGCATGGGCGCCGGTCGTGACACCGGTCCTGGCGCTGAGCCTGCTGTGGGCCCTGGTGGCCTGCGGCAGGGGCGGCGGCGTCGCTCAGGGGAGTGCCGGTCCGCCGGACTCCGCCGAGTCCGTGTCGGCCTCAGCGTCGCCGACGTCGGATCTTCCGGCGGACCAGGCCGCCGAGCGCGAGGCGGCCCTGGCGATGCCGGCCCCGCAGAGGCCGGAGAACATGGACGAGAACTCCTCCGAGGGGGCCATTGCGACCGCGACCTACGTCGTCCAGCTGTATCCCTACGTGTACGCCACGGGTGACCTGGAGCAGTGGAAGGCGATGAGTCAGCAGGACTGCCTGTTCTGCAACTCGGTGATCACCAACGTCGGGAAGCTCCACGAGGCCGGTGGATGGATCAGTCCGTGGACTCACACCATTACTCGGACCGATTACTTGGATCCCGGGCCCGACAGCGAGTACTCCCAGGTGGACGTCGTCTTCGATCAGGAGGCGTCCTACTCCTACGACGGCACAGGCGCCCCGCCGGACGTGAGTGAGCCCGCGACCGGCACCCTGCTCATGCTCGCCATGAAGTACGTCGACGGGCACTGGGCCATTCGAGAAGGGCAGGTCGAGCAGGAGGAGCAGGGCGAATGAGAATCTCAGCCTGGACCGCGTCGATTGCCGTCGCCGCGGCGGCCGTCATGGCGGTAAGCATGACCTCGCCCGCCACGGCCGAGGAGAGGTGGGGTGTTGAAACGCATGGTAATACCGCCGGAGTCACACACGCTCGTAAGTATGTGATCGACCCGGATCCTGCACCCGCGGCGGGGATCGGGGAGGATTCTGCCGCCGAGGCCCCGGCGAATGGTGAGGCCTCCGGGGGCCAGGCCGAGTCCTCCATGGCGGCGGCCTATAAGCACTGCCAGTCATTGAGCTCCGCGGTCGCCCGCGGTGCCTGCACCGGGGTGGTGATCGGCCTTGCCTTCGGCGCCCGGTCGGCTCCGGAAGAGGCTGCTGCTGCCGCTGATCCAGCCGGCGCCGCGGCGCCGCCGGTGGTGATGACCTCCTCGGAGGTCGCCAAGGTCATGGCCAGTGGCTCGGGCATCGTGCGACAACCGCCCGGGTCCAAGGCGCTGGTGTCCAAGATCGTCATCGCCTACACCTCGGGGGACTCCCAGACCCTGACCACCACCATGGGCGGAGACGTCGTGACCATCGTGGCCACGCCCGTGTCGTACACCTGGGACTGGGGCGACGGCACCACGCTCACGACCAAGGATCCGGGGGCCGCGTACCCCGACCACACGGTCTTCCACGCATACTCCCGGACCGCCGAGGGCGTGGTCATCACCCTGACCACCACGTGGACAGCCACCTACTCGGTGGGCGGCGGGCCGGCGCAGCCGGTCCCCGGGACCCTGACCACCACCGACACCTCGGACCCCTTCGACCTCGTGCGCCGGATCTCCTACCTGACCGACGACGCCGAGGAGGCCCAGGGGCACTAGCGTCGGGGGACCCGGGGAGGGCCCGTCCCGAGTTACCGGAGGTCGCCGGCTCCCGCCCTCCGTGGGCGGGGAGTCAGCGACCGAACCACTCCTCGACGCGCGCGACGATCGCCTTGTCGAAGGCGTCGTCGGAGTGGTGCTGGGCGATCCAGGACGAGAAGGACCCGCCCGCGGCCTCGTCCATCTGCCTGCGGCAGGCCTCCGGCTCCCTCAGCGCACGGGTGAGCATGGTCGCCGCCTCCGCGAGGTCCCGGTAGATGAAGGGGTAGGACGGCGGGACGAGAGCGCGCGCCCACTCCCGGTCGGGCAGGATGCCGATGACGCCCGCTCCCAGCGCCTCGACGTAGAGCAGGCCGTAGGACACCTTGTCGGCGGTGGCCAGGAAGGCGGTCGTCCGCGCCAGGGCCTCCCAGTAGGACTGCCTGGTGGCGGTCAGCGGCCCCATCCACACCCAGTCCCGCTGCGAGATGCTCATGGCGGCCTCGGAGACGAGACTGTCCTCCTGCAGACGCATCTCGACCCTGAGCGGGACGGACCGGCGCACCTGTTCGAGCACTCGGAAGAACTGCTCCGGGTGCTTCCCGCGCGTGAGGTAGATCGACGGGTAGAGGACGATCGGCACGTCCGAGTAGGTGCGGGGCTGGATGTGGTCGAGCCTGAATCCGAGGTTCACCCAGGAGAGCGTGGACTTCTCGTACAGGTGCTGGGCCGTCCACTTCGCCACGAGCTCGCGCACCTCGTTGGCCGTGCGCCGGGAGTCCGCGAAGGTGGGGAACAGGGCGCACGACAGCGCGAGCGTCGCCGTGTGGACCCTGGGGGCGTTCGACGGCACCGGTCGCCAGACGAAGTTCATGATCCGCGGCTCCGCCACCGTTCCCGGCGCCGTGCCGGGGGCGCGGGAGAGGACCTGCCAGACGTGCGGGGAGTCCGCCGCGTCCATGTTGATGACGACGAGGTCCGTGGGATCGAGCCCTTCCAGGGGGACGACGTCGAACTCCTCGCTCTGCCTGGGAACGGGGGCGATGACGGTCGATTCCGGGAAGATCCTCAGCAGTCGCCGTACCAGGGTGTCGCCGGCCTCATGGCCGGCGACGCGTCCGGCGGACGAGATGTCGATGTCGTCGTACTTGATGGCGATCCTCATGACCGTGCCTCCATGGGTTCTGAGTTCTCCGAGTCCTCTGAGTCGTCCTCCGAGTCCTCCGCTCCGATCTCGTCGTCGTTGGTGCGGGCGGGGATGCGCATGCCGTAGAAGGAGCGGTGGATGAAGAAGAGCGCCACGAGGAAGAAGGCCGCCGCCAGGACGTGCACCAGGGTCCCCAGGCCCTGCGCCGAGAGGCTGACGGCGAGCTCGACGGCGAGCAGACCGAAGAGAGTCGTGAACTTGATGATGGGGTTCAGGGCGACCGACGAGGTGTCCTTGAAGGGGTCGCCGACGGTGTCCCCGACGATCGAGGCGTCGTGCAGGGCGGTGCCCTTCATGTGCAGGTCGACCTCGACGACCTTCTTCGCGTTGTCCCACGCGCCCCCGGCGTTCGCCATGTAGATCGCCTGGTACAGGCCGAACACCGCGATCGACACCAGGTAGCCGATGAAGAAGAAGGGCTCGACGAAGGCCAGGGACAGTGTCGCGAAGAAGACCGCGAGGAAGATCGTGAGCATTCCCTGCTGGGCGTACTGGGTGCAGATATCGACGACTCGCTTGGAGTCCTCCACCGAGGCGCGCTCCGCCCCCGTGTCCAGGTGGATCGACTCCTTGATGAAGGTGACCGCCCTATTGGCTCCCGTGGTCACCGCCTGGATGGAAGCACCGGAGAACCAGAAGACGACGGCCCCCCCGGTGATGAGTCCCAGGAGGAAGGGGGCGTGCATGAGGGAGAGGTTCTCGATGCCCCTGGTCAGGTGATCGGTCAGCCCGATGATGATCGAGAAGATCATCGTGGTGGCGCCCACGACGGCGGTTCCGATGAGGACGGGCTTCGCCGTCGCCTTGAAGGTGTTGCCGGCGCCGTCGTTGTCCTCCAGGAGGAACTTGGCCCTCTCCCAGTGGGGGAGGAGGTCGAAGTCTCGGTGCAGCTCCTCGTCGATGCCGTCGATGTCCTCGATGCGGGACAGCTCGTAGACGCTCTGGGCGTTGTCGGTGACGGGGCCGTAGGAGTCGACGGCGATGGTCACCGGGCCCATGCCCAGGAACCCGAAGGCCACCAGGCCGAATGCGAAGACGGCGGGGGCCGCCATGATCCCCTCCAGCCCGGAGCCGGACAGGAGGAAGGCCCCTCCCATGAGGCCCACGACGGTGATGCCGAGCCAGAAGGCGGAGAAATCGCCCGCCACGACGCCGGAGAGGATGTTCAGGCTCGCACCGCCCTGGCGCGAGGACTTGACGGTCTCGCGAACGTGCTGGGAGCCGGTGGAGGTGAAGACCTTGACCAGTTCCGGGATGAGCGCCCCGGCCAGCGTCCCGCAGGTGATGATGGTGGCCAGACGCAGCCACAGCCCGCCGCCCTGTCCGCCCAGGACGAGCCAGGTGGACAGGTAGGTCAGCACGATGCACAGGGCACTGGTGAGCCACACCAGGGTGGTCAGGGGCGTCTCGAAGTTCATCCGGTCCGCATCGCCGAAGCGCGCGCGGCACCAGGCCGCGTTGATCCCGTAGGCGGCCCAGGCCGCGAGGATCATCGCGGCGCGCACCGTGAAGATCCACACGAGCAGCAGGGCCTGGAGCCCGGCGTCCGGGACCGCCAGGAGGACGAAGGTGACCAGGGCGACGCCGGTGACGCCGTAGGTCTCGAACCCGTCGGCGCTGGGGCCCACCGAGTCGCCCGCGTTGTCCCCGGTACAGTCCGCGATGACGCCGGGATTGCGGGGGTCGTCCTCGTCGATCTTGAAAACGATCTTCATCAGGTCGGCGCCGATGTCGGCGATCTTGGTGAAGATGCCTCCCGCGATGCGCAGCGCGGAGGCTCCCAGCGACTCCCCGATGGCGAAGCCGATGAAGCAGGCTCCGGCCACGTCGGCGGGCAGGAGCAGCAGGATCACGAGCATCATGAGCAGCTCGAGGCTGATGAGCACCATGCCGATGCTCATGCCCGACCGCAGCGGGATCCTGTGCACGTCGTGCGGCTTGCCGCGCAGGGAGGCGAAGGCCGTTCGGGCGTTGGCGAAGGTGTTGACCCGGATTCCGAACCACGCCACGCAGTAGGAGCCGCCCATCCCGAGCAGGGAGAAGACGACGACGATGCCGACCCTGCCCCACCCGAAGCCGACCAGCGCCTTGTAGTAGACGATGATGACGGCGGTGATGAAGGCCCACAGGATCATGAGGAAGCGCCCCTGTCTCACCAGGTAGGCCTGGCAGGTGGAGTAGATGGTCTCCGCGACCTCCAGCATCGAGGAGTGCACGGGGGCCTCGCGCAGGCGCAGGAAGGTGACCGTTCCGAAGCTCAGGCCGAGCAGGCACACGCAGATGCCCACCAGGAGCAGTGCCCGGCCGCTCAGGCCCCCGGAGACGAGGACGCCGGACAGGTCCGGGAGCACGAGGTTGGCCTCGCCTCCGCCGACGTCGGGACCGCCCTCAGTACCGGGCGGGCTCGCCGTGAGAGCCGCGAGAGGAGAAGGGGGACAGCACGAAAGGAACATGGATCATCGCCTGGTTTTCGTCCGCTGTGTGGGTGCACCACTGACCGGGGAGAGTCTAGTCACTGCCGGGAGGGCGAACCAGGGGGCGGCGGGCCTCTAGCGACCCTCGCCCGTGGAATCGGCGTCGAGGCGGGCGCTGTAGTCCGCGATCTTGCCGTCGACGACGCTCAGCGACAGGGCCAGGCGCGCCATGCGTTCGGTAATGGCCTCCCGATGGTCCCTCAGCAGTGCGAGGCGCTCGGGCACACCGTCCGGGTCGTGCTGCACGAGCCTGGTGAACTCGGCGATCCTGGCCAGGGGCATGCTGGTGTCGCGCAGGTGGATCAGGACGTCCAGCAGGTGCAGCTCCTCGGGCCCGTAACGGCGCCGGCCGCTCGCGTCGCGAGCAGCCGGAGGAATGACGCCTACGCGCTCGTAGTACCTCAGGGCGTCGACGCTCAGGCCGAGATGCTCGGCGGCCGCGCCGATCGTGCAGTCGTGATTCCGGGCGCCGGTCATCATGCCGTTCCGCGTGCGCTCTCCAGGTCGGCCAGCACGGCCGCGGGCAGCGGGGCGCTCATCGCCCGCACGGCCGAGTCGAGCTGAGCCCTGGTGGACACCCCGACCACGGGGAGCACGGGCACGGCTCTGCCCGCCATCCACGCCAGCACGACCTGGCCCGCGTCCAGTCCCGTCGAGTCCGCCGCGCGTGCGAGTGCGGCGAGCTGCGAGGCGGTCGCACCGTGCCGGTAGGCGTCGGGCAGTCGACGATCGTCCCGGGTGTAGGCGCCGCCGAGCAGCGGCGAGTAGCCGGCCAGACTGAGGTGCTGGCCGACGGCGAGGTCGATGAGGTCGTCATCGAGGAGCACGTGGGGAGACAGGTCCGCGCCGGGCGCGGCGGTCAGGTAGGTGAAGCGCTGCTGGACGACGGAGTAGCGCGGGCCGTCCGCAGCAGCGCGCAGTCCGGCCCCGAGTCGCGAGGAGGTGATGTTGGAGCAGGCGATCACTCGGGCCGTGCCGCGGCGGACCTCCTCCTGAAGGGCTCCCACGGTCTCCTCGATCGGCACCCGGGTGTCGTCGATGTGGGCGTAGAGCACGTCGATGCGATCGGTGCGCAGGCGCATCAGGCTGTGCTCCGTCTGCTCCCGCACCGCGGGCGCCGACAGGCCGAGGGCCTCGTCCAGGCTCCTGGTGCCCGGCCGCGGGCGCGCGCCGATCTTGGTCGCCAGGACGACCTGCTCGCGAGCGCCGGGGCGCGCGCCGAACCAGTCGCCGAGGACCGTCTCGGACTCGTCACCGGTTCCGTCCTCGACCCAGAAGGCGTAGTTGTTCGCGGTGTCCAGAAACGTCGCGCCGGTGTCGAGCGCGGCGTCGAGGATCTCATGCGCGATGGTCGGGGCGACGCGGGTGCCGAAGTACATCGTGCCCACTGCCAGCGGCGGCACCATCAGGGCGTCATTCGGGCTATTACTGCCGAGTTCGATCGTCTCCATGCGGGCCAGCGTGCTCCCTGGAGCCCGCTCCAGGTCAAGTCGTGGGCACCGAGGGCGGACCGGGAGCGGGACTCGGTCAGCCCAGCGGGCGCACGAAGCCCTCGAGCCGTCTCATGCCCTCGGCGAGTTCGGCGCGCGACGCCGCGTAGGACAGGCGCACGTGCGTGTCCGCCATCGCGGGACCGAAGTCGACTCCCGGGGTTAGCGCCACGTGGGCCTCCTCCAGGGCCCGGGTGCAGAAGGTCGTCGAGTCCAGCCCCGTGCCCGAGACGTCGAAGTAGACGTAGAAGGCGCCGTCGGGCTCCACGGGCACGGGCAGCCCGATCCGCCTCAGGCCGTCCAGGACGATCCCGCGTCGCACCCCCAGCTCGACCCGCCGGGCCTCGCACGAGGCCAGAGCCTCGGGGGTGAAACAGGCCAGCGCGGCCATCTGCGTGGGCGTGGAGGCGCACAGGAAGAAGTTGACGGCCAGATTGTCGGCCGCGTCCAACAGTTCATCGGGAAGCACCAGCCAGCCCAGGCGCCATCCCGTCATGCCGAAGTACTTCGAGAAGCTGGAGACGATCACGGCCTCCGGATCGGTCTCCAGTGCCGTGCGCGCTGTGTGGCCCTCGGCGTCGGGGTCGGCCAACGACAGATAGATCTCGTCGACGATGCGCCACGCGTCACGCGCCCGCGCCTGCTCGCAGATGCGGGCGAGCTCGTCGAAGGGGATGGTCGTGCCCGTCGGATTCGACGGCGTGGCCAGCATGACGGCGCTCGTGGCCGGGGTCCAGGCCGCCGTCATGGTCTCGACGTCGAGCTGATAGCGGCTGGACGCGCTCGTGGGGGCCAGGACCACTCGGCCGCCGAATGCCTCGACGAGTTCGCGATTGCACGGGTAGCACGGGTCGGCCATGACGACGTCGTCGCCGTTCTCGGTGGTCAGGGCGATGGCCAGCAGCAGGCCCGCCGAGGCGCCGGCGGTGATGAGAATCCTGCGCGGGTCCACGCTCACCCCGTGTCGTGAGGCGTACAGCCCGGAGACGGCCTCGCGCAGGGCCGGCAGCCCAGCTGCGGGCGTGTAGGGCAGAGGGCGGCCGTCCATGGTGGCCCTCATGGCCTCGTGCACGCCGGGCGGGGCGCCGAAGTCCGGTTCGCCCAGACTCAGCTTGGCCACGTGGGCGCCCGTCGCCTCGATCTGGCGTGCACGTGCGCCGATGGACATCGCGTGGAAGGGCTGGGCGCTGCGGGCGCGCTGAGCGAGTTTCATGGGCACTCCTGGAATGAAGGGAAGGCCTCGGCGGGGCTCTCGTCGACAGCGTAGGACGATCGGTGGGCCGCCTGTCCGGGGTGCTCGGGGTGAGGTACGGCGTGTCGTGCGGTAGGGTGCGGGCGTTGGAGCGGGTGGGCGAGCCTCCCGACTCCGGCGGGCCCCCATAGCTCAGCGGTTAGAGCAGCGAGCTTATACCTCGTGCGTGCCTGATAAGCACATGGTCCTGGGTTCGAATCCCAGTGGGGGTACCGGTAGACTCCTGCCCAAACCCACCCCAGTTGAAACAGACTGGGACGTCAAGACTCGGGTTTTGTGGAGGCCGGTTTATCTGGCTCCAGTGGTGGCCGGTTATGACTGTTCCTGGCGACCGTGGTCGGTGTCGGAGACCCAGGCGGCTTCGTACTCGGCGGGGGGGGGGTGCGCATGCCAACGGCGGAGTGGGGTCGTGGGTGCGCCGCTCGATCCCGCCCGGCTGCATGGGCAGCATCGGGGCGGTGCGGTCCAGGTCCTGGATCTGGGACTTCTCGTCGACGCACAGCACCACGGCGTTGTCCGGGGCGCCAGGTACAGGCCCACCACGTCGGTGACCCTGCCCACCAGCTCGGGGTCGGTGGAGTACTTGAAGGTCCCCGACCTCCAGGGCTGGATCCCATAACTGCGCCACACCCGCGCCACGGTGGCGTTGCCGATGCCCAGGTGACGTGCCAGCAGTCGGCTCGACCAGTGCGTGACCCCGTACCTCTTGGGAGGTGGCGCCAAAGTAGCGGCCACGACCCGCTCCCGAGGCACCTGCCCGGGACGCCCCGAGCGGGGCGCGTCCTCCAGCCTCCGCACACCCCCGGCCTGGTAGCGGCGCTGCCAGGAGACCACCGTGGGGACGCTGATTCCCACCGCCTGCGCGATCCGACTGTTAGCCATCCCCTGAGCGGCCAGGAGCACGATCCGCGCCCGCCGCGCCAAACCAGCCGGCACCGTCGTGGCAC
>ERZ773008.3276-NODE-3276-length-10023-cov-8.069322_pt1 | contig 10023 bp, 10 predicted proteins | sample MGYA00580664_ERZ773008 | MGnify/ENA primary metagenome ERZ773008 (study PRJEB29015, sample SAMEA2738016) | human oral metagenome | biome: human oral; feature: human-associated habitat; material: dental | place: China | collected 2048 ... | reverse complement strand
GCAACCTGCGCGGTAAGGCCGCCAAGATCAAGGAGCGTCGCGAGGACTGAGCGCCCGCGCTCTCAAGACGGCGCCCGGAGCCTGACGGGCTCCGGGCGCTCGTCATCTCTTATCGCTGTGCAGCGGCAAGCCCATGTGTATCGACTTCAGGGGGAAGGAGTGCGGTGAGACCGGCGCAGGACGAGGCCGACGACGTCGAGCTGGACTTCAAGCAGGCCGCTCCTTCCCAGATCGGCCGGGCTTCCAGGTCTGCCGTCACCCCCGCCTGCAGCTCCCCGTCCGCCGACTCTCCTCAGGAGGCCGCCAGCTCTTCTGAGCCGGCGGAGGCGTCCTCGGACCCGGCCCCGGTTGATGACAACAGCGCTGAGTGGGACTACGACCCGTTCATCGACCCAGATGCCGAGCCTGAGCCCGACGACGAGCCCGAGGAGCTTCCTCCCTCCATCCAACCTCGTCGGCACGTCGCCCCCACCATCCCACCGCCCGAGATCAGCTCCCCGTGGCAGCGGCTGACACGTCTGCTGCTCGTCGTGGCGGTCTTCATCCTGGTCGCGGCCCTTCTTCGCACCTTCGTCGTTCAGACCTACGAGATCCCCTCGGGCTCCATGGAGAACACGCTGCGTGACGGAGACCAGGTCGCGGTCACGATGTTCGACTCCGACAACATCGACCGGGGTGACGTCGTCGTCTTCAGCGACCCCGATGACTGGCTCCACGTCGATGAGCCGACCGGACTGCGCGGCGCTGTCCAGAAGACCTTCGTCGCCCTGCACCTTCTGCCGGAGCACACCGGCCACCATCTCATCAAGCGAGTCATCGGGGTCGGAGGCGACCACGTGGTCGCCGACGGGAAGGGACGACTCACTGTCAACGGCGTCGCAATCAAGGAGCCCTACGTCAAGGACGGCCAGTCCCCGTCCCTGACCTCCTTCGACATCATCGTTCCCCAGGGGTACGTCTGGGTCATGGGTGATAATCGCGGTAACTCGGCCGACTCGCGCTATCACCGCGACGACGCCCACGGTGGATTCGTGCCTCTGACGAATGTCGTCGGAGTGGCCAAGGCCGTCTTCTCCTGGACGAGCCTGAGTCGGTGGGGGAGTCTGGGCGGAGGAGACGAGGCCTTCTCCCAGGTCCCCGAACGAGACACCGCCCCGCCCGCTCAGACGCCCACCCCGTCCAGGTCCACGACTGGACCCACTCAGCGGCCCACCGACTTAGACGACCCCGATGACCCCGACGAGGACGGCGCTTCCTCGGACGGCCCGAGTACCGAGACCGGTGAGGTGGGCAACGACTCCGGGCGCACCGGCGCCGGCCGGATCGGCTCGGATCCAGGGGCCGAGGGAGAGGACACGGAGCCCAGGACATCAGGTGACAGACGATCCGATACGGGGTTCGCAGGGGCCGGCTCGCTGAGCTCCACAGGGAGACCCGGCGGCCCGGGAACAGACATAGGGATGAAGCAGTGAGCCCTCGGGCACGGCTCCGCCCTGACAGAAGCCTTGAGAACGAGCTGCTTGAAGCCCATGAGTACGTCGGCGGTCTGGATGAGGTCGGTCGCGGGGCGCTCGCCGGACCTGTCAGCGTCGGACTGGCGATCGTGGGGCGATGCACCGACGACGCCTTCCCCGTCGACCTGGCCGACTCCAAGCAGCTCACGGCTCGCATGCGCACCGATCTGGTCGAGCCCGTGCGCGGCTGGCTGCTGGACCACGCCGTCGCCCACGCCTCGACTGCGGAGATCGATGAGCGAGGCATCGTCGGAGCCCTGAGGCTGGCGGGACGACGAGCCCTGCGTCAGGTCGCCGATCGCGGACACGCCCCCGGCATCATCATTCTCGACGGCGTGGCCGACTGGCTCACCGCCCCTCAACCGGACCTGCTCACCACATGGGGCGACGGGCAGCCCTCGCAGGCCTGGCACGAGGCCACCGCAGAGCCTCCCACCCCACCGGTGCGCATGGAGGTCAAGGCCGACGCTCGATGCGCCGTCGTCGCCGCGGCCAGCGTCCTGGCCAAGGTCGAACGAGACTCCCTCATGACCGATCTCACCGACCCCGGCTACGGGTGGGCCTCCAACAAGGGGTACGCCTCACCCGCCCATGTCGCCGGGCTCGCCGACCTGGGTGCCAGCGACCAGCACCGACGCAGCTGGCACCTGCCCGGCCTGGACCAGCACGACGGCTGACGCACCGAGCCGGCGGGCCCGTGCCAGCCGTGGACGACCCGGGACAGGGCCGACTCGCCCTACCGCCTGCCGGCCGTGGACGCCACCGGCAGGCATGATGGCCCGGTGAGCACAGAAGACCTCGAGTCCTACGAGAACGAGCTGGAGCTCTCGCTGTACCGGGAGTACCGCGATGTCGCCTCCCTGTTCTCCTACGTGGTGGAGACCGAACGACGGTTCTACCTGGCCAACGCCGTTGACGTCCAGGTACGTACCAACGGTGGGGAGGTCTTCTTCGAGCTCACCCTTGAGGACGCCTGGGTGTGGGACATCTACCGAGCCTCCCGATTCGTGAAGTCCGTCCACGTCGTCACCTTCAAGGACGTCAACGTCGAGGAGCTCACCAAGCTCGAGATGGACATCCCCTCCTCCTAGCACCGCACTTCTCGCCTCTCGCCGAGCCCCATCCGTTGAGTCGAGCGGCTGGCCGGTGGCCACAGGAAGGCTCCTGCCAGCTCCCTCCACAGACCCGACCGGGCCAGGACGCGCATCAGCCGATCCGGCCTCAGGCTGGTGGCGGAGGTGATCGGCATGACCGACCAGGTCGCATCAGCCGCAACAGGGACAACGGTGATCGCAGCGCGGTCCGGGGGCGTCATCCCCATAGAACCCGCCAGGAGCGGTACGGGAGCTGCATCCGGACCGTTCCACCTGCGCACTGGACGTTACGGAGAGGACCTGGCCGCGACCTACCTGGAGGACATCGGCTGGACGATCCTCGAGCGCAACTGGCGACCGGACCACGGTCTGCGCGGAGAGCTCGACATCATCGCTCTCGAGCCCTTCCGCGGCTGCCGGGAGTCGGACGGTCAGCCCATTCGTCTCATCCGGGAGCAGCAGGGCTCAATGCGACCGACGTTGGTGATCGTCGAGGTCAAGACCCGCAGCTCCCTGCGTCAAGGGCCGCCGGCCGCCGCGGTCGACGCTCGCAAGCTCGCTCGGCTGCGCGCCCTGGCGGCTGCCTGGGCATCCACCCACGAGACCGCGCATGCCGGCCTGCGTCTCGACGTCGTCTCCATCCTCCTGCGCGACTCGCGTCCCGCCCTGCTGCGCCACCACCGGGCGGTGGGCACGTCATGGGGCTAGCACGCACACTCGCGGTCACCCTGACCGGGCTGGCCGGACACATCGTCGACGTCGAGGCCCACGCCACCCAGGGGCTGCCCGGATTCACCCTCGTCGGTCTGCCCGATACCGCCGTGCGCGAGTCGCGCGAACGTGTCCGGGCCGCCTTGAGCACCTGCGGCGTCACCTGGGGAGAGCAGCGCCTGACCGTCAACCTCTCCCCGGCGGACCTGCGCAAGACCGGAACCGGGCTGGACCTGGCGCTCGCGCTGGCGGTCCTGGGCGCTCGCGGCCGGCTCGGACGGTCCGCGGCCGGTCTCCTGGGACGAACCGTGTACATCGGCGAGCTCGGGCTGGACGGTTCGGTCCACTCGGTGCGCGGCGTCCTGCCCAGTGTCCAGGCCGCGGTCGCTGCCGGGGTGGAGGAGATCGTCGTCGCCCAGGAGGCGGCCGCCGAGGCCGAGCTGGTCCCCGGCGCCCGGGTCACCGCTATCAGCCACATCGGTCAGCTCGTCGAGCGTTACGGAGGGCGACTGAACGCAGCCGTGGCCGCGGCGGTCGAGCAGATCTCCGAGGCCGGACGTGAGGCTCCTCCTATCGCTCCCCAGGACGATGAGCCACCGGACCTGGTCGACGTCGTCGGACAGACCGAGGCCCGGCAGGCGCTCGAGGTCGCCGCGGCCGGGGGCCACCACCTCATCATGGTGGGACCGCCGGGGACGGGAAAGACCATGCTCGCCGAGCGCCTGCCCTCCATCCTGCCGCCCCTGGAGCAGTCCGACGCCGTCACCGTCACCTCCATCCACTCCGTGGCCGGCACCTTCAATCCCGCCTGCGGGCTCATCACCCGGCCACCGCTGCGCGCACCCCACCACACCGCTACCCGGGCCGCCGTCGTGGGAGGCGGATCCGGCCTGCCGCGCCCCGGGGACGTCTCCCTGGCCCACCGCGGTGTGCTGTTCCTCGACGAGGCCCCCGAGTTCAGCGCCGGGGTCCTGGACTGCCTGCGCCAGCCCCTGGAGACCGGGACGGTCACCATCGACCGCGTTGGCGGGCGCGCCACCTATCCGGCCGCCTTCCAACTCGTCCTGGCTGCCAACCCCTGCCCATGCGGCAAGGCAGGCGGTCGCGGCCTGGAGTGCACCTGCACCTCCCTGCAACGACGCCGCTACTTTTCGCGACTATCCGGGCCGTTGCTGGACCGGGTGGACATCCAGGTCGAGATCGCCGCCGTCAGCGCCGCCGACCTCGCCCGCCCGGCGAGCAGCGAGTCCAGCGCCATAGTGGCTCAGAGGGTCCTGCGGGCACGTCAGGCCGCGGAGCGCCGGCTGGCCGGCACACCGTGGCACCTCAACGCCGAGGTACCCGGCTCCTACCTCAGGGGCCCCGACGGCGCACTGAGCGTGCCGCTCAGCCGCCGGCTCATGGACGCCCTCGAACGCGGGGACCTCTCCCTGCGTGGGGTGGACCGGGTCCTCAGACTGGCATGGACCCTTGCCGATCTCGAGGGCGCCGAGGCCCTCACCCTCACCCACATCGGGACCGCTCTGGCCCTGAGAACCTCAGGAGTGCGACCATGACCCACCTGCCCTACGACATCGATGACCCGGCGCTGGTACGCGCCACCTGGTCGCGCCTGGCGGAGCCCGCCAGCGCCGCTGCCACGATGCTGGTGGACCGGCTCGGGCCGAGTGCCGCACTGAGGTGGCTGCTGGAGGAGGCCACCGACGCCGCAGGACGCGTGCGCGGTGCTCCGCCTCCGCCTGTCCCGGAGCCACCTCCGGGCGCCCCGCACGCTGCTGAGGCCAGTGCCCACTGGGCGCAGGTCGCCGCTCGATGGGCGCCTCGCTTGGAGGGGCTCGACATTCGCCGCGAGCTCGACGTGCTCGATCGCCTCGGAGGAAGCCTCGTTCTCCCGGGAGACACCTGGTGGCCGCCGGGGCTCGATGAGCTGGAGCACCCGCCCTTCTGCCTGTGGGTGCGCGGTGACCCGTCACTGCTGGTCAGCGTCAGGGATCTGTCAGACATCAACGGGAGTGGTGACAGCGGAGGCTGCGGGACCAGCGGTGAGTCCCAAGGTCGGAGCAGTGACCTGGGCGCAATCGGCACTGATGGAAGGCCCGGTACCGGTGTCCGCGAGACGATCACCGGGGGCCGGTGCCCGCCCGTGCGCGAGCAGCGGATGCCGGCGGGACCTGCCAACGGGCTGTGCCTGGCGCTCGTAGGAGCCAGAGCCTCCACCCGGTACGGCGAAAGGGTCGCCACCTCCTTGGCCGCTGGGGTGACGGCCAAGGGCGGACTCATCGTCTCTGGGGGCGCCTTCGGCATCGACGCCTGCGCCCACCGTGGAGCGCTGCGCGAGGGCTCCACCGTATCCGTGTCCGCCGGGGGAGTGGACCGCCTCTACCCGGTCGCCAACACCGAGGTGCTGGAGGCGGTCATCGCCTCCGGGGCTCTGGTAGCGGAGGTTCCGCCGGGATGCCAGCCCGGTCGTCACCGGTTCGTCTCCCGCAACCGCGTCATCGCGGCCATCTCCGGGGCAACGATCGTGGTTGAGGCGGCCTGGCGCTCCGGAGCCCTGTCCACCGCCCACCGTGCCCTCGAGCTGGGCAGGCAGGTGGGTGCCGTCCCCGGGCCGGTGACCTCCATGTCCTCAGTCGGATGCCACCGCCTCCTGCGCAAGGGCGCGGTCTGCATCACCGATGTCGACGACGCCCTTGAGCTTCTGACACCTCTGGGCACCGTCGATGCCGACGCCCTCAAGGAACAGAACCCCGAGCTGGCGGGAGATGGACTCCTGGACGGGCTGGACCCGGCCGGCGCCGTCGTCCTGGACGCCATGCCGGCCCGAGCCTCGGCGACCACCGAGGCCATCGTGCGCTCGTCGGGTATGTCCTTGAAGGAGACCACCGCGGCCCTGGGAATCCTGGAGCTCACGGGGAAGGTGGAACGCACCGCCTCCGGCTGGCGAAGACGCCGTTAGCACCGGGAGGTATGTCCCCGGCAGTGCCGACAGACCGTCGTCATCCTGTCTGTTCCGGGACGGCGGTCCCACAAAGAGCTATATGACGGCGGCCGACGACAGCGCGAGCTCCTGCCGGGACCTCTGGGCCTCCTCGTCCAGCAGCGGAAGGTCCTCGATGGTCACGAGCCGTGCGGTCAGTGCATAGTCGACCAGGGCGGTGCGCCGGTAGGAAGCGTGTATGCGCAGGCCGCCACGCATGCCTCTGACCCCGATGCGGTCGAGCTTGTCGCAGACATTGTCCAGTGCACGGTTGAATCGGGTGATCTTCCAGCCCAGACGGGCGGCGGCGTCAGTATTGCGAGGCAGGTCGACCGGGCCGGTACCGGTCCGACGCAGCCAGGGCTCGGCCAGAGCCAGGGTCACCAGGTGCTGGTTGCGGGTCAGATTCACCATGCCCACGGTGGTCTGCCCGGTGCCCGGTGCCACATCCCTGGTCTGTGAGAGCTCGTAGCCGGGGCAGGGGACTCTCAGAAGGATCTCGTAGGTGGTGGATCCCGCGGTGAAGACGATCGCCATGTCCGGGAAGACCAGCGGCACCCGGGAGCCGGGGGCCACCCAGGAGCGGGAGGTGCCGGAGCGCTCGGTGATCGTGGCACCGATCCGGGAACCGATGTTGGCCACCCACCACAGATCGGCGTCATGCTCGATGATGAGAAAGCGCCGATGGAGGAAGAGATTGTCCTCATCAAGGATGAGGTCGCCCTCTCTGCCGATCTGGAAGGGGGCTCCGGGCACGATCCGAAACAGCTCACCAACGAAGTCGAGGAGCAGAGGCTCTCCACTCATCGTCGTCACTCCTTCAGATATCAATGTCAGATGATCCGGGATGCCTGGGAACGGTCGCGAAGGGCGGCGACATCCTCCCTGTCAGAATGCCACGACCATCCGAACGGTAAAAAGGGGATGTTCCCTCTTGACAGTCGGCACAAACTTTGCTAACTGTCGAACGAATCGATATATCGCATATTATCGATATATCGACTATGGTGCTGTTCATGAGGTGCGTCGTCGAGCTGGATGCGGGCACCGCGCCTGAGGTCGCGTGAGGCCGGTTGATGGTCGGTGTCGGTAGTCGTGAGGGGTAAGGGGAGAGAGGCGTGATGGTGCAGCATCTGAGCCGTGCTGTCGGAGGTCGGACGAGGGGAGGAGCGATCGCGTGCGCAGTGCTCGCGGTGGGGTGCTTGGCACTCGGAGGAGTGTTCGTTCGGCTCAGTGAGGCCGGACCGATCGCCACTGGCGGCTTCCGGTCTCTGATCGCCGCCCCCATGCTGTTCCTGCTCGACGCCGGTGTCAGACTCCGACGCGGATCCCAGCCGCGGGAACGCATACCGCTTCGTGATCATGTCACCATCGCCATGGGTGGAGTTCTCCTGGCGATCGACCTGTGTCTGTGGAACGTGTCGTTCTTCTACACCACGTTGGCTGAGTCCAATCTCCTGGCCAATCTCGTCCCCTTCGCCGCGGCGATCTACGGGTGGGTGCTCTTCAGGGACGTTCCCGACGGCAGGCTCGTTCTTCCGGCGATCCTGGCGATCGGCGGACTACTGCTCCTGACCCCGGTCGGCGTTCATACAGACCCACGCCATCTGCTCGGAAACGCGATGGCCTTGGCCACGGCGTTCTTTTACACAGGATTTCTTGTTGTCGCCCAGGGACTGCGAAAGCGTTACCCCGCGCTGCGCATCATGGCGGTACTCAGTCTCTGGTGCGCTGCGGCGTGTCTTGCGGTAGCGATACTGCGTGGAGAGAACCTGCTTCCGCGTTCCGCGATGGGCTGGCTGCTACTCGTCGCCCTGGCGCTCACCTCTCAGATACTCGGGCAGACCCTCATGGCGCACGCCATGCACTTCATGTCGTTGCAGCTCGGGTCGCTGTTCGCCCTGCTCCAGCCCGTGGCCGCAGCCGTCTACGCCTATATCCTCTTCTTTGAGGCCCTGACGCTCTCTCAGCTCCTCGGGGTGGTGGTCCTCATCGTCAGCATCTACTGGGCCAAGCTCATCCTCGGCTCGTGATGCACCGCGGCGCCGGAACGTCGGCCTCTGGTCGAGTGATATGCTCGCCCGAACCTCGAGCCGCGGCGGAGGGAGGGCGATGTCGGAGAACGGACGAAGTCATTCAGAAGTTTATTCGGATCGGGTGGACCCGGGCGGAGTGGTCGACGCTCTCAAGGTTCTCGCTCACCCGGTGCGCCTTCAGATTCTCCAGTGGCTCCGAGACCCTCGGGCGGAGTTCCCCATTGAGCGGGGGATCGCGGACCCTGATGAGTACGGGGTCTGCATCAAGCAGATCACTGACAAGGTGGGGCTCGCCCAGTCGACCGTATCGGCCTTCATGCGAGCCCTGGAACGTGAGGGCCTGGTGACCTCCACGCGCATTGGCAAATGGACCCACTACAAGCGCAATGAGAAGCGCATCGCCGAGATCCGTTCACAGGTCGCCACGCTGATATAGCTCGTCTCACCCATCTCATTCGCCTGCGAGAACCGTCATCAAGGGGGACTGCCATGCCGAGGACGCGCGCCGATCTGCTCGCCGCCTATCACCGGTACCTCTCCTTGCAGCGGGACCTGTCCCAGCACACTGCGCGGGCCTATCTCGTCGACATCTGCGATCTCTTGAGCTTCCTCGGCGTCGGTGAGGGTGATGCTGAGCCCATCGGTGCGGCCCTGGCCACCCTCGACCTGGCGGACCTGCGGGACTGGCTCGCCGCACTGGCTGCGAGCGGGCACTCGCGCGCCACCCTGGCCCGCCGCTCGGCCTCGGTGAGGACCTTCTCCGCCTGGGCCTTCGAGGAGGGGATTCTCACCTCCGACGTCGCCGCGCGCCTGCGCGCTCCCCGCGTCGACAACCGCCTCCCCGGGGTCCTGACGGCCCAGCAGGCCGCGCAGCTTCTGCAGACCGCTGCGGACCTCGCCGCGGACGGGGACATCCTGGCCGTGCGAGACCTGGCCATCGCCGAGACACTCTATGCAACCGGTGTGCGAGTCTCCGAGCTCGTCGGCCTCGATGTCACCGATCTCGACCACTCCCAACGCACGCTGCGAGTCCTGGGTAAGGGGCGCAAGGAGCGCACCGTTCCCTACGGACTGCCTGCCGCCAGAGCCCTGGAGGGCTGGCTGAGCCGGCGCGAAGAGATCTGCGCCCCCGACGCCGGAACCGCACTCTTCCTGGGGGCGAGAGGACGACGCATCGATCCCCGGGCGGCGCGCGATATCGTCCACCGCCTGTGTGCGGCCGCTGGGGTTCCCGACCTCGGCCCGCACGGGTTGCGCCACAGCGCCGCCACCCACGTGCTGAGCGGGGGAGCGGATCTGCGCAGCGTCCAGGAGCTCCTCGGCCACTCCTCGCTGGCCACCACCCAGCGCTACACCCATGTCTCGGCCGAGCGCCTGCGCAGCGTCTACGAGCAGGCCTTCCCCCGGGCCTGAGGCGTGCCTCGATCAGTTCGTCCGCCACGTGGTGGTGGTTGACCCCGCGCGCGGGGCCTGGCCCCAAGGGCACCCCGAAGGCGTGCAGGAACCGAGGGGCCGGCCGGTGGGGGAGCATGCTTAGGACAGGCGGGCCAGGCGGCGGGCGATCGCGATGTGCAGCGCGAAGCTGCGCTGCATCTGCGCAGTGCTGTGAAGGTTCATGACGACGTGGGCGCGTTGGCGCGGGTAGAAGAAGCTGTGTACCGCCCACAGGCCCAGGCCTCCCACCGGCT
>ERZ773008.3272-NODE-3272-length-10025-cov-54.787161_pt1 | contig 10025 bp, 10 predicted proteins | sample MGYA00580664_ERZ773008 | MGnify/ENA primary metagenome ERZ773008 (study PRJEB29015, sample SAMEA2738016) | human oral metagenome | biome: human oral; feature: human-associated habitat; material: dental | place: China | collected 2048 ... | reverse complement strand
TTGAGCGGATTGGCTAACTTCATAGCCAAACTTTGTCAATTCGATTTCTTTGCGAGGAGGCACTTGGGATATTGCTTTTTCAAACTCCTTCTCTTTTACCTCATCATAAAGAATCTTTTTAAATCTTTACTCTATTTTATCGAATTTAGGACCACTTATCCATGACTTATCCTTACATTATAGTCTACAATCTTACATTTTTGTAAGATTCGGTCTATTTGATTAAAAAAGCGATCAAGGAAATCAGCCACAAATGTGCTGGATAAAAAATATAAAAGAAATATTTCCCCCACTTTCCAGTATAACCACGCTCGCCATTGTAGAAATATAAGAAAGGCAGCACAGTAATAAATAACCAATCTGAATTATACAACATCATCGAAATTGTTTCTCCTAAAGTCGGATAAACTTGTATACTCATGCAAAAAAGTAGGAAGGCCAATGCTAGATAAAGTAGATTGCGTAAACTTTCTTTTTCCCTAAAAGCATAGGTAATGAGCATAAAAGGTAGAAGCACCATACCACCTTCCGTTAAAAAGGCCGCTCCTCCAAGTATTAAAACACCCAAGCTATACCGAACCCATTTATTAATAGGAAAAACTTTTCTGTCATTTTTGGAAAAGCCAAAGAAAATTCCCAATGTCAAGACACCACAAGCCAGTGTCAAAAATATATTATTGGAATTGTAAATGCCTTTTGAATAGAACAATAAATCTAAAATCCTATTTCCTACAAACATAATCATTGCCCATAAAAAGAGGCGCGCATTGTAAAGTATGCGACTGCGCGTATAGATAAAGCCTTCTACCGCAGCAAATGCAAACCAGACACCAACACAGCGAGTCACTGCATGAAAAATACCTGCCCAATCCCCAGTCAATAACCCTGGAATCTTATCAATATGATCAAGCACCATCAATAGTGCCATGACAAGTTTGATTTGAAAACCATCAACACCTTTTACTTTTTTCATCATCTATCTTCTCCTTTTTCTTTCTGACTCTATCATACAAGAAAAAAAGAAGGCGCACCATAACATAACCTTTCAATTTTAAAGAAAAACCTTACAATCTTGTAAGGTTCAGATTGAAGACAAAGTCCTAGCCTCTCAATTGTCTTTGGATTGTCGAGCAAGACGCAGTGGTTGAGTGGGCTCTACTACGCTGATTTCATCAGCTTTTACAGCCCTACTCAACTGTGCGGAGGTGGGACGACGAAATCGAATTCTAACGAATTACCGATTTCTGTCCCACTCTCTGTCTTTTATCCTATTTCTAAGCATAAATGCCAGGTTAGTCCAGAATATTTGCCAGTAACCATTCTTTGACAACTGTTCGATCCTTCTCATCCCCTGAGCGATGGATATTACAGATATGATGTAGACCGTATTGTTCTCTAATCTTATCTGTCGCACCACAAAAGGTTTTTGGATAGCGCTTTTGATCTCCATTCATTACAAAACCACGAATCAATGGTGCATACTTTTTGATAAAACGCTTGGTCGTCCAAGGAATTTGCCCCAAACCACTATTGCGTGTAACTAATATACAGGGTTGATCGAGCCGCTTTAAAACAGACTGAGTTGGTTGTCCCAAGTCTTTAGCAAATTGCTTTCCACATCCTGTCAAACTATCATATACAACTAGCATACCTTCCCTCACTCAATCACTAATCGCTTTTCAGCTAATCCAATTTTTACAGTAGTGCCCTCCCCTATCTGGGACTCCAGTGCTAGAGAGTTTCCCAACTGATTTGCAATTTTCTTAGACAAGTAGAGACCTAGGCCAGATGATTGATGGGTCAACCGACCATTATACCCGGAAAATCCTCGTTCAAAGACACGTAAAATATCACTATCTTTAATTCCAAGACCTGTATCTTTCAAGTACAGAGTATCCCCTTGACAATAAATCTCTATTCCACCTGTTTGAGTATACTTTAGACTATTGGATAGAACCTGTTCTAAGATAATCATAAACCACTTTTTATCGGTCACAATCGTTCTATTCAAATCATGAAGATGTAATGTCAGACCTTTCTGAATAAAGAAAATCGCATATTTTTTAACCACTTCTTTGACGAGATCTTCTAGATTTTCCTTGTTCAATACCAAGTCATCATGAAAGCTCTCCAAACGTAGATACTGTAAGACTAGATTGACATAAGATTCAATCTTAAAAAGCTCTTGTCCTAGCTGTTTTTTGGTATCCTGTTCTTCTAAATCTTGTACCAATAAAGAGCTTGCTGCAATGGGAGTTTTAATCTGATGAGCCCACAAAGTATAATAGTCCATCAAATCATTATAGCGTTCTCGCTCAAGAGTCGTTCTCTCCTGCTCTTTTACTTCCAATCTTTGAACCTTCTCTAACAGCAATGCTTCTATAGCGCTTTGGGCTCTGCTTTCCTCATATAAACACTGAGAGCGAAAGTTTTTAAAAGACACCCAGACATCCATCCAAAGAATCAAACAGGATAAGAAAAGTAAAACCATCAAGACATACTGGAGAATCACGCGGCTATCTTCAAATAGAAAATTAAAAAATACAAGTATGCCAAAGAAAATCAGATATTGTAAAAAGAAATACCGCCTTGAATAAAGATAATATCTGATAAAGAAAACATTATTCCGCATGTCCATTTGTTAGACCGTACCCAATTCCTTTTTTTGTTTCAATAAAGTTTGCCAAACCAGATTCCTCTAGTTTTTTTCGAAGTCGGGCTACATTAACCGACAAAGTATTATCATCAATGAAAAAATCACTATTCCACAACTCTTTCATTAAGTCTTCCCGCTCAACAATGCTCCCTGCTCGCTCAAATAAAATACGTAAAATTTGAAATTCATTTTTAGTAAGTGTAATGACTTGTCCTTGGTACATCATGTCCATCGACTTTAGATTTAGAATGACTCCTCGATGCTCTAAGAGGTTCTGATCCGTACCAAATTCATAAGAACGCCGTAGAAGTCCCTGAACTTTTGCTAGAAATACATTATGATCAAAAGGCTTGGTAACATAATCATCTGCCCCCATATTAATCGCCATGACGATATCCATGGCTTGATCTCTTGAGGATAAAAACATAATCGGGACCGTTGAAATCTTGCGAATCTCCTGACACCAATGATAGCCATTAAAAAGCGGGAGTCCAATATCCATCAAGACTAGTTGAGGCTCTTCCTTGACAAAAGTAGTCAACACTTCCATAAAATCTTCTATCACTAAAACATGATAGCCCCATTGTTCCAGCATTTTTTTGATCATTTGACGAATGACTGAATCATCTTCTACCAACATTATTTTATGCATATTCTATGTCCTCTCAGCAGTTCTCCCTCTATTATAGCAAAGACCCAGCAAAATGTGCTATACTAACAGTAAACTCTCCTGGAAAGGCTTTATATTTATGAGTAATATTCTTGATTATCTAAACCAAGTACAATATGACAGTATCTACGACCGCCCCTTTAACGAACTGGATCTACTTATTTTAACGGAATTGACTTATCTTTCTTTTGATGGGATAGTAGAAAGAGAATTAAAGATCGATTTGAGCAAACGTCTCTGTGATGTAGCGAAAAATGTTTCACAAGAGATTTCTATGCTTCATACTCGTAATCGTTTAGAATTATTAGAAAAAGCTAGCCAATCCAAACGATTTAAGAATATCAAGCTCTTTGGCTATGTAAATGATATTGACCCTGATATCGAAAAACAATTTGCCGCCATGCTCTATTGCATCCAATCAAATCCAGCTACTTATGTATTAGTCTATCGTGGAACTGATGACTCGATTATTGGTTGGAAAGAAGATTTCCATATGACTTATATGGATCATGTGCCTGCTCAAAAAAATGCTAAAAAATATCTACAGGAAGCTCTACGCTCGCTTGATGGCCAATTTATCTTAACAGGTCACTCCAAAGGAGGAAATCTTGCCTCCTATGCTGCTAGTCAAGTTGAACCCCATTTACAAAAAAGAATCCAAAGGATCTATAGTTATGACGCTCCTGGTCTGAACCGTTCGATCATTGAAAGCTCGGGATTTAAAGCAATCGTCTCAAAAATCCATTCTTTTATTCCTCAAGGCTCCATTGTAGGCATGATGCTAGAAACTCCGAAGGGAATAGAAATTGTCAAAAGCACGGCTCTCGGGGGCATTTCTCAGCATGATACCTTTTCGTGGCAAATAAAGGACGAAAACTTTGTCTTACTTGATCGCCTCAATCCTGATAGCCTTCAAACTGATCGAACACTTAAAAGATGGGTAAAAGACACACCTGACGCTGAATTAAAAGACTTTTTCGACCTCTTTTTTGGCTTGATTTTAGATGCAGGTATCACTTCGATTAATGATTTTTCAAAAATAGAAAACGCTCAAAAGGTACTAGATATTTTTAAAAACGCCGGTGCACTATCAACTGAAGAAAAAGAAATGCTAACACGCCTCACCAAGCTCTTAGTAGACATGCGCTATCAGTCTTGGAAAGACGATATTAGTCTACCAGACTTTGGCCAATTCTTTCAAGAAGCTAAAGATAATATTTCAGAGTTTACCAAAAATTTACCCATCCACAATACTGAATCATAAAATATTCTTCAACTGAGTAGCTATTTTAAAACTTAGTTTTCTTGAATGGTTCTTGGCCTTGTGTTAGCAAGCTTTTGACAGATGCTGCTTTCTAGCTAACACTTTTCAGAATGAAGAATATTTCTTCTATGCTAGATTTTTTCCATGGAATTTTCCACCTCTTTTTTTCTCGGATAAATTCTGTCCATCTTATCCATATCAATTTTTTCCATATTTTTCGATAGTTTTAAACAAAATGTGATATAAAAATACGAGAACAGTGACTGTTTCTGTTCTCGTATTTGATTCTTCTATTGTCTATAATAATACTGATCGGCAGGAATATTTCCAATATTTTGTCCCAATACTAATCTAGCTTTACTTGAATCTGAAAGGTCTCCATAAGGATTAGTAAATCCAATTTTTAATAGAGCAATTAGATATCCCGTATTACCAGACCGAACATTTAGGGTAGGAAATTGACTGCTAGAATGAGAATTAGGTGAGATAAGTTCAGTATCATTCACTTTTCCATCAGAGCTAATTACAATTTCTCGGCCTGCTCCATTTTTCCAAACACCTGCCAGAGTCGTATAATCACCTTTCATAATTGATTCTATATTTAAATCACCATTATCAGAAATAGATGTTCCTTCACCATTCTCCTCGCTAGGTTCAAAAAAATCTTTTTGATTGGCAAAAACCATTTCATGGGCAGGATTGCCGTCAGACATGGTAATCGTTATGAGAGGTTGCTTGGCGGTCTTATACTTGAAGATACGGATAGTAATGGTAAAGTCGCTATTGCCATCTGACTTTCTCATCTTATCAGTCGCTATTAAAGTTTCTCCTTCTGATTTCCATTCTGTCGTAAATTCTGCTGAAACAGCACCATCAGGAGTTTGGTAATTAATCTTCCATTCCTTATTGCCACCGTCAATTTTAGCTTTATCACCCGTATTCGCTACATATTCACCTAAAATGCTAACTTTTTGCTCTGAGCTGTCAGACTTAGATGTCGAAACTGATGTAGAAGAACTCGCTTGTTTTGGCTGCTCCTTATGACTAAACTTAGACACAAGAAGAAAACAAACTGTCACCGCTAAAGCCAGTGCTACAAAACTATATAGTAAGGTTAAGACTGTTTTTCTGTCCCATTTTTTTATCATTACTCATACCTCCAATAAAAAATCTTACACCTAGTATACCTTAATTCTTCATCTTGGTAAAATGCTAGGATGAAACCGACCTAATCAAAGACATATTCCCTAATATTGGGAAGAAAGAATAAAAGACCGCCTTCGCGGTCTTTCTTATATCCTCAACAGATAAGAAAAGTATCAGTTAAAACTTCAATCCTTCTATCCAATCAAACTTCCATTTGGTACTTTCTCGTCCACTGTAAGAAGAGTCAATTGGTCACCGTGTTCAGCTGATAGGATCATCCCTTGGCTGATATATTTTTTCATCATCTTACGTGGCTTGAGGTTGGCAACGATTTGGACTTTCTTACCGACCAGTTCTTGCTCGTTTGGATAGTATTTCGCAATTCCTGAGAGGATTTGACGGTCCTCACCGTCACCAGCATCCAAGCGGAACTGGAGGAGCTTATCAGATCCTTCAACTTTAGACACTTCTTTGACTTCAGCAACTCTGATTTCTACCTTATCAAAGTCGTCAAACTTGATTTCCTTGCGGTTAAGTTTGAGCTCGACTTCTTCTGGATTCCATTCTTTTTCAACCGCAGGTTTGTTGCCTTCCATTTGTTCTTTGATATAGGCAATTTCTTCTTCCATATCCAGACGTGGGAAGATTGGTGTTCCTTTTTCTACGACTGTCAGACCTGCTGGAAGCTGATCAATTGCTAGATTTTCCAGAGACGTGGCTTGAGGCAAGCCTAATTGACTGAGGACAACCTTGCTCGTTTCCATCATGAAAGGATCAATCATGTGCGCCACAACACGAAGGCTAGCTGCCAAGTGGCTCATAACACTTGCAAGTTGATTGCGGAGGGCTTCATCCTTAGCCAAGACCCAAGGAGCAGTTTCATCAATGTATTTATTGGTACGAGAGATAAGCGTCCAGACTGCTTCTAGGGCGCGTGGGTAGTCAACTGCATCCATGTGTTTGTAGTAGTCAGCGATAGATTCAGTTGCCACCTGAGCCAGGGCTCCATCAAAGTCTGTTACATTTTCTTCATAGGCTGGCACTTGACCGTCAAAGTACTTGTTAATCATAGAAACAGTACGGTTGAGCAAGTTTCCAAGGTCATTGGCTAACTCGTAGTTGATACGACCCACATAGTCCTCAGGAGTGAAGGTTCCATCTGAACCAACAGGGAGACTACGCATGAGGTAGTAACGAAGAGGGTCTAGTCCATAACGTTCTACCAGCATTTCAGGATAGACCACATTTCCTTTAGACTTAGACATCTTACCATCTTTCATGACAAACCAGCCGTGAGCAATCAAACGGTCAGGCAACTTGATATCCAACATCATGAGCAGGATTGGCCAGTAGATAGAGTGGAAGCGCAGAATGTCCTTGCCCACCATGTGGAAGACTGTTCCGTTCCAGAATTTATCGTAGTTAGCATGGTCGTCCTGACCGTAGCCAAGAGCAGTCGCATAGTTGAGAAGGGCATCAATCCAAACGTAGACAACGTGTTTTGGATTAGATGGGACTGGCACACCCCAGGTAAAGGTTGTACGAGAAACCGCTAGGTCTTCCAAACCTGGCTCAATGAAGTTACGCAGCATTTCATTAAGACGACCATCAGGAGTGATAAAGTCAGGGTGAGATTTGAAAAATTCTACCAAGCGGTCTTGGTACTTGCTGAGGCGGAGGAAGTAAGACTCTTCTGATACCCACTCCACTTCATGTCCAGATGGCGCAATTCCGCCGGTTACTTTTCCATTTTCATCACGGAAGACTTCTGCCAACTGGCTTTCTGTGAAGAATTCCTCGTCTGATACAGAATACCAGCCTGAATATTCACCCAAGTATATATCGTCTTGAGCTAGGAGACGTTCAAAGACATCAGCTACAACCTTTTCGTGGTAGTCATCAGTCGTCCGGATAAATTTATCGTAAGAAATGTCTAACAATTTCCAGAGTTCCTTGACCCCAACTGCCATGCCATCTACATAAGCTTGCGGACTAATACCAGCTTCCTCAGCTTTTTGCTGAATCTTTTGACCATGCTCATCTAGACCTGTCAAATAGAAAACATCGTAGCCCATGAGACGCTTGTAGCGAGCCAGAACATCACAGGCAATAGTTGTATAAGCAGACCCGATATGGAGTTTACCACTCGGATAGTAGATAGGGGTTGTAATATAAAACGATTGTTTTTCAGTCATTTTTTAATCCTTTCAAGGCTAATGAAACCTTTTTTGATAACACTTCATTATACCATATTTTGCAAGGTTTGAGAAAAGACATTAAAAAAGGAGAGCTAATGCCTCCTTATCTGAATATCTATTTTTGATTCAAAGCATCAATGACACGATCTGTATTTGCAGTAACATTTGTATTATCGTAACGTCTTTGAATTAAGCTTTTAATTGTTTCTTTACATGTCATAAGATTCTCTTTTTCAAAAACGACAACACTAATTGCATGAGATCCACCTGAAGTCAGGTTCAAAATGAGTAGTGTTTGAAAAGAGCTCAATGTAGTCACAATACCGTACGCAGTCACAATGAGCGCGCCAATCAAAGATGAATCTAACATACTTAAGCCAATCAGAGCAAAGATAATTCCCCAAAAGAATGATTTAATATCTAGGCGAAAAGAATCATCTACACTAGCAATATGATCGACCGGTATAGTCTTGTTTTGAGACCCCAGAGGAATAACTTTTAAGATAGTATTGGGATTAGATGTTTTAATGAAATCACCTTCCAAAGCAACAGAAGCTTTTAAATAAAAAGTTAAATATGATGTGATAAATGATTGTTTCATGATAATCTCCTAAAAAAAATTTTAATGGTTACATCATATATATATATTGTCAAGTGATTTCTAAAAGATTATATATAAAAATGAACTAAGAAAATATCTTAGATTTAATAGGTCACAACATTCAAGTTCCGACTCTCATACTCCGCGATGAAGGTATTCAAAATATCAGTATAGCCGTCTTTAGACAGCCTTTCCACCAGCCATTCTTCTGTTTTGTTAATAGACTTGATAATATCAATCTGGACAAGATTATTTGGTGATAAGGGGGATTTATGGTTTTCTTCACCAGTTTATTCGACGATGAGTTAGATGTTTCGTTCCAGACAGATCCGCTTGACTTGTTAGCGCTGGAAGATGCAAGCGAAACCCCGTTTTTCTGACTGGTCTGACTCAAAACATAAACTTAGAAAGTCTTTCCAACTTCCCAAACCTCTTGCAATCACTTTGCTATAAATCAGTCCTGAATTTTGTTATAATAAACTCAGCAAACTTCTACTAGAAAAGGAAATTTTATGAAACTCATTTCTTGGAATATTGATTCTTTAAACGCTGCATTAACCAGTGATTCTGCCCGCGCTCAGCTCTCTCAAGCCGTCCTTCAGACTTTGCAAGCAGAAAATGCAGATATCATCGCCATTCAGGAAACAAAACTGTCTGCGACAGGCCCGACTAAAAAACACTTGGAAATTTTGACAAATCTTTTCCCAGACTATGAAAACACTTGGCGTTCCTCCCAAGAGCCGGCCCGCAAGGGCTATGCAGGAACCATGTTCCTCTACAAAAAAGAGCTGACACCAACCATAACTTTCCCAGAAATCGGCGCTCCATCAACCATGGATGTCGAAGGTCGCATTATTACGCTGGAATTTGACGACCTCTTTGTCACTCAGGTCTATACACCTAATGCTGGCGATGGACTCAAACGCTTGGATGACCGTCAAGTCTGGGATGCCAAATACGCTGAATACTTGGCAACACTAGATCAACAAAAACCAGTCCTTGCTACTGGTGACTACAATGTGGCTCACAAGGAAATCGACTTGGCCAATCCAGCCAGCAACCGCCGTTCACCAGGATTTACCGATGAAGAGCGCGCTGGCTTCACCAACCTGCTGGCTAAAGGCTTTACTGATACCTTCCGCCACTTACACGGCGATATCCCTAACCAATACACCTGGTGGGCGCAGCGCAGCAAGACTTCTAAAATCAACAATACAGGCTGGAGAATCGACTACTGGCTGACAAGCAACCGCGTTGCTGACAAGGTGACCAAGTCTGACATGATTGACTCAGGCGCACGTCAAGATCATACGCCAATTGTATTGGAAATTGAACTCTAAGGAGAAAGCTAATGGACTATCAAGCTGTCATTCCTGAATTTGTAGTATCTGACCTCGAAAGGTCACGCCACTTCTACTGCGACTTGCTGGGATTTTCTGTCGAATACGAGCGTCCAGAGGAGAAATTTCTCTTCCTCTCGCTTGAAGACT
>ERZ773008.3270-NODE-3270-length-10031-cov-9.109763_pt1 | contig 10031 bp, 8 predicted proteins | sample MGYA00580664_ERZ773008 | MGnify/ENA primary metagenome ERZ773008 (study PRJEB29015, sample SAMEA2738016) | human oral metagenome | biome: human oral; feature: human-associated habitat; material: dental | place: China | collected 2048 ... | reverse complement strand
CAGAGCGATTCACTCGTAATGAATAGGTCGTGGGTTCGATTCCCACAGGTGGCTCTCCGCAGACGCCTCATCCCGGGACCCCGAGGTCCCGGGATTTTTCGTTTTCGCCCCCTCGCCGCCCCTCTCGGGTCTCCCCGCCGCCGGCGTCGCTGGCGCCCGCTCTTCCCCACCCTCTCGCCGAGACCGGTGGATACCCGCATCGAGATCGGCGGAAACGGGATCGGACGCGGATAGATCGGTCGCTGTTCGGGCTTGCATTCAATTCTCTTTGCGCTTAGCGTTGTCACCAATGATTTGCTCGCTGGAAAGCGGGGACCGCCAACCCGAAAGGTGTGTGCTATGGCGCAGAAGACTCAGATCATTCTTGTGGACGACATCGACGGCTCCGAGGCCACTCAGTCCGTTACCTTCGCCCTTGACGGCGTAACCTACGAGATCGATCTCAATGACGACCACGCAGCAGCGCTGCGTGAGACCGTTGAAGAATGGACAGTCAAGGCCCGGCGTGTCAGCGGACGTCGCACCCGCCGCCGCGCGGGGGCCGCCAGGACCTCCTCGAACACGCAGAAGGTGCGCGAGTGGGCGCGCGCCAATGGTTATGAGGTCTCCGACCGAGGCCGCATCCCCGCTTCCGTCCGTGAGGCCTACGACGCCGCCAACTGATCTCGTCGTCACACGTCCGCCGCGGCCGACGCGCGACTCGGGCCCCTGCGTCCACTGGGACTCAGGGGCCTGGCCGTGTCTGCCGCGGCCTGGCAAGATAGAGCCATGGCTTACACCCTTGTGCTGCTCCGCCACGGCGAGAGCGAATGGAATGCGAAGAATCTCTTCACCGGCTGGGTCGATGTGCCGTTGTCCGAGAAGGGCCGTGCCGAGGCCGTGCACGGAGGTGAGTTGCTCAAGGAGGCGGGGGTCCTGCCTGAGAAGCTCTTCACCTCGATGCTGCGCCGTGCTATCACGACGGCGAATCTCGCCCTTGACGCCGCCGACCGCCACTGGATCCCGGTCGAGCGCGACTGGCGTCTCAACGAGCGCCACTACGGCGCGCTTCAGGGCAAGAACAAGAAGCAGACACGCGATGAGTACGGCGAGGAGCAGTTCATGCTCTGGCGCCGCTCTTACGATGTCCCGCCGCCGGCGATCGAGGCCGGCAGCGAGTTCTCCCAGGACACCGATCCCCGCTACGCGGGTGAGCCGATTCCCGCCACCGAGTGCCTCAAGGACGTCCTCGCCCGTCTCCTCCCGTACTGGGAGGGCACCATCATCCCCGAGGTCAAGACGGGTAAGGTCGTCCTCATCGCCGCGCATGGCAACTCGCTGCGCGCCATCGTCAAGCATCTCGACGACATCTCCGACGACGACATCGCAGCCGTCAACATCCCCACTGGTATTCCGCTGGTCTACGAGCTGGATGAGGAGACGCTCAAGCCCGTCGAGAAGGGCGGTCATTACCTCGACCCCGAGGCCGAGGCGAAGATCGCCGCGGTCGCCAATCAGGGTAAGTGACGCTCACGGGACGCCGGTCCTGATGATGATCCCGGTCATGCGGTAGCCGCGCGTGTTCGTGTGACGGCGGCCCGTCGCCCTCCGCACGGAGGACGGCGGGCCGCCGTCGATTCTCGGTCCTCGCCGTCGAGTTCGGTTCGGTTCCGGCTCGAGTTCGGTTCGTTGTCGTGGTTGTGTGGTGGGGTGGTTCGTGGCGGGGCAGGTGGTGGGTGGTGGTTGTCGGACGGACGTGCTGTGCGGCTTGCGGTCGGGGTGGGTGGCCGTGGTCGGGGTGTGGGGGTGATGGGTCGGGTGGGGTCTGGTGCGGTGGGAGGGTTGTGCGGTGGTGCCGTTGCTCGTGCGGTCGTACGTCCGACGGGGCCGGCGGCCGTTACCTCGGGCCGGTCGTACCCGGGTTCGCGCGGTCGTACATGAATGCGCGTGGTCGTACGCTGCGGCGCCGGGTCGTACTGTAGGGGGGCTTTAAGGTACGACCGCGCGAGCCCGGGTACGACCTCGTGGATCTGGGTACGACCGTGCGGCGTCGGGTACGACCCCGCGGTGCTGGTTGGGCCCGGCGCGGCGCGGTCCGGCGCTCGTGGGGAACGACTCCCGCCGGCGCACGGCCTCGTTCCCGTCGAGGTCGACATTTCGGTGCGAGTCCGACGACGCCGCCGTCGGACTCGCACCGAAATGCCCACCTCGCGGCCCCGGCCCCCGGGCGCGCCGCCGTCGAACCGATCTCGACGCGGAACCGGACCGATCTCGACGCGGAACTGAACCGATCTCGACGACTGCGGGCCCGGCCTTCGCGGGCCCGAGAGCGCCACTCCCGCCTTGGCCCCACCGTCGCCCTCCGCCCCCGGCGTTGTCCCCACCCCGGCGTCGCGCTGGCCCGGGCATCGCGGGCGTAAAATCAATCGATCCGCACGACATCGCACGCGCACCGTCCCGCACCGGAGCCGGGCGGCGGCCCGTCGGCGGGCACCCGTTGCGCACCGGTGGGACGGCTCGCCCGTCGGCCAGTGCTCGGCTGCCGGCCGACCCGCCCCGGACCCGCCCGCTGCACTCGTCAGCGACCCCGAGTCCCAGGGTCCCGCCGCTCCGTCAGGGCGTTGCGCGTCCTCTCAAAGAAGCTGGAGTCGTTCCGACCGTGAGCAGCACCTTCGAGTCGCTGAAGTTCCACAACTACCGTCTCTGGTTCTGCGCCGCCCTCGTCGCCAACACCGGGACGTGGATGCAGCGCGTGGCCCAGGACTGGCTCGTGCTGCGAGTTCTCACCGACGACTCCGCAGCGGCCACGGGGATGACGACCGCGCTCCAGTTCCTGCCGGCGATGCTTCTGAGCGCGCACGCCGGGCTCGTCGTCGACCGTGTGGACCAGCGCAGGTTCCTCGTCATCACCCAGACGGCGATGGGCGTCGTCTCGGCGCTCCTCGCCGTTGACGTCCTGATGGGGCGCGCCCAGCTGTGGCATGTCTATCTCGCAGCCCTCGCCACCGGCGTCGCGAGCGTCTATGACGCTCCCGCCCGGCAGATCTTCGTGGCGCGGATGGTCCCCGCCGGAGACCTCGCCAACGCAGTGGGTCTGAACTCGGCCTCCTTCAACGCCGCCCGCTTGCTGGGACCCGCGGCGGCCGGTCTGGTGATCGCCTGGATCGGGGCGGGCTGGGTCTTCCTGGTCAACGCGCTCACCTTCCTGTTCCCGGCCCTGGTGCTGATGACCATGCGCGTCTCCGAGCTCTACGATCTCCCCCGCGCGGCGCGGGCGAAGGGACAGGTGCGCGAGGGACTGGCATACATGCGCCACCGCGCGGACATCATCGTCATCATCGTGGTCATCTCGGTGGTCTCGATGCTCACGCTGAACTTCCAGGTCACCATGGCCGCCATGGTCCGCAGTGCTTTCGCCATGGAGTCCGATGCCTACGGCACGGTCTCCTCGGTCTTCGCGATCGGCTCGCTCGCCGGCGCCCTGTGGGCGGCGCGCCGTCGTTCCCCGCGCGTGCGCACGGTCGTCGGCGCCTCGTTCCTCCTGGGGGCCTTCACGCTGGTCATGGCCGTCATGCCGAGCTATTGGCTCTTCGCCGCCTCCACGATCCCGGTCGGGCTGTGCGTGCTCACCGTCCTGACCGCCGCCAACCAGACGGTGCAGCTGACCACCGCGCCGGACATGCGCGGGCGCGTCATGAGCCTGTACATGATGTGCCTCCTGGGGACGACGCCGATCGGGTCGCCGCTGATCGGGTGGGTCTCGGACACCTGGGGGCCGCGCACGTCCCTGCTGGTGGGCGGCGCCGCGGCGGTGGCGGTCTCCCTGATCGCAGCCGTGTGGGCCCGCCGCCACTGGCATGTGAGCCTGACCTACTCCTCTACTCGTCGCCACCTGTCGGCGGGCGGATCGCACGGGCGGGCGCTGCCGCTGCGGCGGGGCTCCTCGCCGGACGACGACGCCGGGTGAGCCGCGGCGCGCTCGGCGGTGCCCTCGGGCCCGCGAGGAGAGCCGCCGGCAGGCGGCCGCCTACGCGGCGCGACTCAAGGCGTCCTCGGGCCCGCGAGGAGAGCTTTGGGACCCCGCCCCGCCCGACGGCATCCGGTGGGCGCGGCTGGGGCGGGGACGCGGGAGCCCCTGGGCGCGGGGCCCGGTCTCTCCGCCGTATCGCGGGTTGGCTCCATGACGCCCGGATATTGTGGAATCCGGGGCGCGGGCCGGTCGGGACCCGCCGCCCGCATGGCGTCCGCCCGACGCCGTCGAATCGCGAGGAGGCGCTGAGCGTGAGTGAGCTCATCGACACGACGGAGATGTATCTCAAGACCGTCTACGAGATGGAGGAGGACGGCGTTCCTCCCCTGCGGGCGCGCATTGTGGAGCGTCTCGACCACTCCGGGCCCACGGTCTCCCAGACGGTCGCCCGTATGGAGCGCGACGGCCTCATTCATGTGGCGGAGAACCGGTCGCTTGAGCTCACGCAGACGGGTCGAGCCCGGGCCACCGAGGTCATTCGCAAGCACAGACTTGCGGAAAGACTGCTCCTCGACGTCATCGGCATGGACCGTCGCCTGATTCATGAGGAGGCCTGTCGCTGGGAGCACGTGATGAGCGAGCAGGTCGAGGAGCGTCTGGCGGAGATCCTCCGGGACACCGACACGGACCCGTTCGGCAACGACATCCCCCCGGACGCCGCGGTGCGCCCGGCGCCCGCCGCCGATGAGGTCAGCGCGGCGCACCTGAGCCGATCGGGGGAGACCAGTGCGGTCGTCTCGCGCGTGGGCGAGCCCATTCAGGCCGATGCCGAGCTCATCGCCCGGGTCGAGGACGCCGATATCCGGGTCGGTGAGACGGTCCGTCTGCGTGCGGCCTCCGGCGGCGTGCGCGTGGCCGGTCCCACGCAGGAGCCCGTGATGCTCTCCCGCGACCTCGCGCCCCATCTCTTCCTGCGCAGGTGAGCGCATGCGGGCCGAGTCTCGTCCGATCTCGCCCGCGCCCGATGAGCTCCGCCGGAGACGGCCACGGTCGTCCGTCGCGTCTCACTGCGATGAGCCGTCGCGCCCTCGCCCGACGGGACTCGCTCCCCCCTTTCCCCGTTCCATCGGCCTTCCCGCTCGGGCTCGGCGCCTCCCGCCTCCGCCCCCCCTCCTCCGGCGGGGTGCGCGGAGGCGCCTCGACGACGACGGGTTCCGGGCGGCACCGACGTCGTTTTCCCCGAGTTTCCCGGGTTCGAGGCGGGTAGCGCGGCTGCTGTGACGAGGGGCCCGGGCGCGTGGGTGATCCCACAGAGGTCCGGCGTCCACCGGCTTCACACGGGAGGTAAAAGTCCGCTAACGTAATTGGCGCAGTCGATGAAGTCGGCTGTGGAGAGGCGGGCAGAGCCTAAGCCTGCCGGTGCCTCGCCTCTTCCGTGATCGTACTCAAGACACCATCGGCAGGCCCGGGGGAACCACTTTCTCCGGCTCGGGTCCCGCCCACGCGGTTGGCCCGAGCCTTGGGGTGAAGCCCGCGCAAGCGGGCCGGGCGTCTCCCGCCCGAACCCGACAGCTAACTCCGTCGGCTCTTCAGGAGAAAATTCAGTGACTTCAAGCGACAAGGCCCGTCACCGCAAGGCCGCTCCCCCGCTGACCCCGCTGTCCACCGCCGGTCCCGTTGCCCGCCGCGGCCTCGCCGTCGCCGCATCCTCGGGTCTGGCTCTCACAATCATCGCTTCCGGCGCCAATGCCGCCGGGGATGGCGCGGACGTCGGCGACTCCGCCGGTGCGCTGACGAAGACGGGGGTCGACACCCTCGCCAATGACGCTCGTGAGGCCGTCACCACGAACGCGGCCATCACCACGTCCCAGACGTCCAGGCTCGAGGCCGCCGACCCGGTCGCGGATGTCACCGCCGAGGCCCCGGCGCCCGTCGTCGAGCAGCGGCCCGCCGCCCAGGAGGCCGCTCCTCAGGAGGAGACCCCGGCGCAGGCGCCGGCCGAGGCGGAGCAGGCCCCGGCGGCTTCCGCGGAGGAGTCGCCCGCCCCCGCTTCTCCGGCGCCCGCCTCCTCGGCCGGCTCGATCGCCGCCCTCGCCATGCAGTACGTCGGCTCCCCCTATGTGTGGGGCGCCTCGGGGCCGAGTGCCTTCGACTGCTCCGGTCTCGTGTCCTACGTGTACGGCCAGTTCGGCACCTCGCTGCCCCACTCGTCCGAGGGGATCCGCAGCGCCGGCACTCCCATCTCGGCTGCCGAGGCCCAGCCCGGCGACGTCATCTGGTGGCCCGGCCACGTCGCCATCTACGCCGGCGACGGCATGATGGTCTCCGCCGAGGACGAGAGCACCGGCGTTCGCTACCTCCCCGTCCGGTCCGGCGGTACCTTCCTCCGTATGTGAGAGGCGCGTTTCTTCGCGTCCCAGGCCGTCCCCGGTCTCAGTGTTTCTCAAGATCGGGGACGGTTTTTCATCCTGGGGGAGGAGGCGCACGAAACAAAAGTGTGATCTCCCACAGTCGTGTGCGTGATCTGGCCGTGACATGCCGGGCTCCCCTCGGGTAGCGTTGCCCCTGTTGCGAGGCCCTCCTCGTGATCCTCGGTTCGAGGCTTCGTCCTGCCGCTCGAACTGGGGCTCCTTTCCCAAGCTATGGCAGGAACGGGGGAACCACAGAATGGATCGCGGTGCGCTGCGCTCCGCGAACCTCAGGGGTGAAGTCTGCGAGAGCAGGCCGGGCTTCTCCAGTCCGAACCCGACAGCTCACCTCGGCAGCTCAACAAGGAGAGAAATGTCCAGCACCAAGGCTCGTCATCGCAAGGATGCCCGTCCCGTCACGTCCGTCACCCCGGTGGCGCGCCGCAGCCTCGCCGCTGCCGCTTCCTCGGGTCTCGCGCTGACGATGATCGCCTCGGGCGCTCACGCGGCCGGGAGCACGGAGGCCGAGGCCTCCGCCGGCTCCTTGAAGGAGGCCGGTGTTGGCACGCTCGCGGCCAATGCTCGTGCGGCGGTATCCACTAATGCCGCGGTTCACGTCTCTCCGGACGCCTCCACCGAGGCCGCCGACGTCGCTGCCGACGTGACCGCCGAGGCTCCCGTCGTCGAGCAGCCCGCACCGCAGGCCAACACCAACACCGACGAGTCGACCTCCAACTCCACCACCGCCACGAACGCTTCGGCCACGGAGAACGCAGCCGATTCCGGGCGCTCCACGTCGAACCCCGCCCCGGCACCCGCATCCAACGCCGGGGGCGCTGTGGCGATCGCCATGCAGTACGTCGGTCGGCCCTACGTCTCCGGCGCCGCGGGGCCGGACGCCTTCGACTGCTCGGGCCTCGTCCAGTACGTCTACGCGCAGATGGGCATCTCTCTTCCGCGTACCGCCCAGGCGCAGGGTTCGGCGGGCAGGCTCGTCTCCGCCGCTGAGGCCCAGCCCGGCGACATCGTCTACTTCGGCCACCACGTGGGCATCTACGCCGGTGACGGCAAGATGATCGATGCCGGCACGGAGTCCACCGGCGTCGTCTACCGCGACATCTACGAGACCCCGATCGGTTACGTGCGAGTCGGCTGAGGTCGTCGCGCCGGCGCGGTGGAGCGGTCGTCCCCTCGGGGCGGCCGCTTTCTCGCGTTCCTCGCCTCCCGCGCTTGCGCCTCCCGTACTCGTTGGACCCTGCCCGCCTTCGTCGGGCCCTGGCCGTGCTCCTCCGGACACCGGCCTCTGAGCGGGCCCGTTCTCTTCGGGCTCCGCCCTCTGGCCGGGAACCGCTCTCTGCCCCGGGGCCCGCCTTCTTCCCCGGGGTCCCGCCCGAGCCGCGACCCTCCTCGAGCCTCCGGAGCCCGGGCTGAGGCAGGACACTCGTTTGTTGACGCAAGCCACACAAGGCGGTGGCGTTCAGTGGCTTTGACCACACGGCATTGCGAGGCAGAATGATCCGTATCGGATTCCCGGCGCCTGGAGAAAGGGGCACAAGTCATGTCCGAAGGCGGAGTCATCCTGGTCGGAGTTGATGGATCACCGGAGTCGCTCGGTGCGGTCGACTGGGCGGTCGCCCGGGCCGCCTGCGAGGACTGGCGGGTCCACATCCTGTGCGCGTACTCCCTGCCCTCCTTCACCACTGCTTCCCTGGACGGCGGGTACGCGGCTCTCGACGACACGGCCGTGCGGTCGGGCGCCCAGGCCGTCGTCGATGAGGCGGTCGCCCGAATCCGGGACAAGGGAGTGCCCGTGACCAGTTCCCTGGAGACGGGCGACCCGGCCGGAGTGCTCGTCGACCTGTCCGACGAGGCGGCTCTGACCGTCGTCGGCACTCGCGGCGGCGGCGGTTTCGCCGACCGCCTGCTCGGAACCGTCTCGTCGGCGCTGCCGGCCCACGCCCACTGCCCCGCGATCGTGGTTCCCCGTCATACCGAGGGCTCCGACTACACGCCCGTGCGCCGCATCGTGGTCGGCGTGGACGGCTCGGACTCGGCCCGCAAGGCGCTGCGCTGGGCCGTGCACGAGGCCGATGTCTGGGATGCCGAGCTCACCGCCATCGCCGCCGTGCCCATGGCCTCCGGCGCCGGCGCGCTGGCGTGGCTGCCGGCGGCCGTTGATCGGGAGCAGGTACTCGCCGACGTCCGCTCCGGCCTGGACCGCGCCGTGGCGGACGCGATCGAGGGACATCCCAAGGTGGTGGTGCGTCGTCACGCGTTGGACGGCAATGCGGCCGAGCTCATGGCGGAGTTCTCCACCGCCGTGGACCTGGTCGTCGTGGGCTCACGCGGCCGGGGCGGGTTCTCGGGGCTGCTGCTGGGCTCGGTGAGCCAGGGCGTCCTGTCGCACGCGTCCTGCCCGGTCATGGTGGTGCCCGCCCGGACCAAGGATGAGGCCTCCGCGGGAGGGCGCAGCCAGGGCATCCCCTGGGGGCGCGCCTGAAGGTCCGAGCAGCGGGAGCATCTCGATCCTGCCGCGGCCCCGTGGCTCCGCCTCGGTGCCGCGTGCGGTAGGGTTGGGCGCGGGCCCTCGTAGCTCAGGGGATAGAGCACCGCTCTCCTAAAGCGGGTGTCGCGCGTTCGAATCGCGCCGGGGGCACGTGATGCGAGGGGCCCGCCCCGATGATCCATCGGGGCGGGCCCCTCGCGTATCCGGCGGGCTCCTCGCTGCGCGAGGACGCTGCGGCCCGGCTCGGGCGGGCCTCTCGCGTATCGGGTGGCTCCGCATCTCGACCGGCCCGCCGGGTCCCGACCGGGCCCTCGGGTGCGGTCGGGCCGACGCTCGGCGCGCGAGAACCCCGGACGATCTCTCGGTGCGGAGGCGAACCGATCTCGACGCCGAGGACCGGCTCGAGAGAGCTCCGGGTCGCGATCCGACCGGGCCGCAACCGGGTTGGAGCCGGTCCGAGATCGGCGGAGGAGGTCACACCCGCGCCGCCCAACATGTCGTGGCTCGGGTCGGAGTGCCTGCGCCCTTCGGCGCCCTCCTGCCGATATGTTGGGTATATGACGCCTTCACTCTTCTCATTCGGACGCAGCCGGCGTCGCGCCGGCGAGCCGACGGGTCAGCCCGAAGATGTTGCCGCGTCCACTCCATCGCCGCCCGTGCCGCAGGAGGAACCCGCTCCGCCCGTCGAGCCTCCGGCGCCTCCCGTGTCCCCCGAGCGCCGGGCCCTGGTGGATGATGCCCTGACCGCCTGGCGCGACGAGCTCATCGACGTGGGGGGCGCCTCCAGCCTGGACGACATCGGACTGCTCGATGCTGTCGTGGACCTCACGACCGCCCATCCCTCCGGGCTGGCGCAGCTCTACGCCGGGCGTCCTACGCACCTGGGCAACCTCGTGCGCGAGCACGAGGCCCTGGGGCGGGCGCGCCAGAGTCTGAGGGATGTCGCGGGGCACATGAATCTGCTGGCCCGCCAGTTCGGCGTCGCCCCCGTCTACCTCGCCATCGGCGTGGCGACCTGGACCGAGACCGTGCCGGCCGACGAACCCGCGCCCCGCCTCATGGCCCCGTTCGCCCCGCGGCCCCGAGCGGGCGACGCGACGGGCGACTCCGCTGGTCCCGCCGCGCCCGTGAACCCGGCCGGCGCCGCTGGCGCCGCACCCGCGAGCCC
>ERZ773008.3269-NODE-3269-length-10031-cov-47.351043_pt1 | contig 10031 bp, 4 predicted proteins | sample MGYA00580664_ERZ773008 | MGnify/ENA primary metagenome ERZ773008 (study PRJEB29015, sample SAMEA2738016) | human oral metagenome | biome: human oral; feature: human-associated habitat; material: dental | place: China | collected 2048 ... | reverse complement strand
CGCTGGCCGGCCGCCTGCAGGATGGCTACCTGCGGGGCCAGTCCTTCGTGGAGCTGCTTCTTCAGGGCCACGTCGATCATCAGAATGCCGTTCTTCATCACCACGCCGATGAGCAGGAAAAGCCCCAGCAGCGCGATGAGGCTGAACGGCGTGTTGCAGGCCCACAGCGCCAGCAGCGCCCCCACGCCCGCCGAGGGAATGGTGGAAAGCACGGTGATCGGATGCAGCAGGTTCTCGTACAGGATGCCCAGCACCAGGTAGACGGCCAGCACCACGCCCAGGATCAGCCAGCCCTGGCCGTCGGCCTTGACCAGTGACTTGGGTCGGCCATCGTCACCGTCGATGTCGGCAATGACGGTGACCGGCATGCGCTCGGCGTCGATCACGTCACGCACCGCCTCCAGGGCCGCAGCGTCGGTCACATCGGCCGCCACCGAGAAGCTGATGGTGGAGGCCGAGAACTGGTCCACGTGTCGCTCGCGGTCCTGCACCATGCCGAAGTGCCAGCGGGCCACCTCGGCCAGCGCCACCGACTTGCCCTCGCTGGTGATGATCTGCACGCGATCCAGCGCCAGCGGGTTCTCGGTGAAGCGCTCGGAAACCTCCATCACCACGCGGTACTGGTTGCGGTCCTGGTACAGCGTGGCCACCTGGCGCTGCGCGAACGAATTGCTGAGTGCCGCCGAGATGTCGGTCAGCTGCACGCCCAGTCGGCTGGCCGTGTTGCGGTCGATGTCCAGCACGATCTGGCGGGTGTCCTCACCCAGGCTGTAGCGGACATTCTCCAGCTCGGGGCGTTTCGACAGCGCCACGCCCAGCCGCTGGTTCCAGGTCCTCAGCAGATCCCGGTCGCCGGACTTCAGCACGATCACGTGATCGGCGTCGTCCCCGAACTTCGGGGGCGACAGCTGCAGGTCCTGTTCGACACGACCGAAGAACATGGTGCCCGCCATCTGCGGTGCGTTGCGGCGTAGGCGGTCGATGACCTGGCGCGCCGACACCTTGCGTTCAGCCAGCGGCTTGAGGGTGATGACCAGGCGGGCGTTGGTGAGCCCACCGTTGCCACCGCTGATGCCGGCCACATCCTGCACAGCCGGATCGGACAGGATCCAGCGACGGTAGCGCTCGATGCGCGGCTGCATGATCTGGAAGGAGAAGCCGTCGTCCCCCCGGATGAAGGCGCCGATCACGCCCGTGTCCTGCTCGGGCAGATCCGAGCGTGGCAGGTTGGCAAACAGCCAGACACTGGCGGCGATCAATCCCACCAAGGCCACGATCCCATACCACGCGTAGCGCAGCATCCAGGCCAGCGACTGCTCATAGGCTGCCTGCAGATGATGGAAATAGCTGGCATGAAGCGCAAGCAGGCGCCGATGCCATGGGGCACGGGTCGCGTTGGCCTCATCCTGCTCAGACACCAATCCATCCCCCGGCGTCCCCTGCCCTGCATCGTGGTGCATATCCGGCATGTCTCCCGGCAAGGCGGCAGCCTGTGCAGCGCCATGCCCGGCTGCCTTTTGCCGTCTTTCCCGCGGCAGAACATGTGCGCACAGCGCGGGCGTCAGGCTGATGGACACGACCAGCGAGATGACGATGGCCGCCGCCAGCGTGAGCGAGAACTCGCGGAACAGCCGCTCGATGATGCCGCCCATGAACAGCACGGCCACGAACACCACCACCAGCGCCACGTTCAGCGCCAGCAGCGTGAAGCTCACCTCGCCCGCGCCGCGCATCGCAGCCCGGTAAGGCGACAGCCCCCGCTCGGTGTGGCGGGTGATGTTTTCCAGCACGACGATGGCGTCATCGACCACCAGGCCGGCGGCCACCACCAGCGCCATGATGCTGAGGTTGTTGAGCGAGAAGCCCGCCAGCCAGATGACGGCGAAGGTGCCGATCAGCGAAACCGGAATCACCGCCACCGGAATGAGCGCGGTGCGCAGTCGTGCCACGAAGAGCCACACCACCGCCGCCACGATCAGGCACGAGAACACCAGCGTCCACTGGGCCTCGGCCAGACTGCCGCGGATGCCCAGCGAACGGTCCATCACCACCGTGAGGCTGGCCTGCGGCGGCAGGATGGCCTGCAGCTGGGGCAGCGTGGCCTTGATGGCATCGATGGTGGCCACCACGTTGGCATCGGGCTGACGGGTGACCAGCGCGATGATGGCGGGCTGATGGTTGTGGAAACCGCTGCTGTAGCGGTTCTCCACCGAATCGCTCACCTCGGCCACATCCGAGAGCCGCACGGCCTGGCCGTTCTTCCAGCGCAGCACCAGGTCCGAGAAGTCGGCGGCGTTCTTCAGCTTGTGGCCGGTGGCCACCAGCCAGCGGTTGCCTTCATCCTCCAGAAAGCCCTCGGGCGCCTCGGCGCTGGCAGCCACCACCACCTGGCGTGCATCCTCCAGCGACATGCCCAGGGCAGCCAGCGCGCTGGGCTCGAAACGGATGCGCACGGCCGGCAGTGATGCGCCGCCCAGAGAGACCTCGCCCACCCCCTGCACGCGCGAGATCTTCTGCAGCACGATGTTGTCAGCCAGGTCGTAGAGCTGGCTGGGCGGAAGCGTGGCCGACGACAGCGCCAGCGCCAGGATGGGCGAGGTGGAGGAATTGAGCTTGCGGAAGGAGGGCCGTCCGGGCATGCCGGGCGGCAGCTGGTCGATGACACTGTTGATGGCCGCCTGCACCTCGCGCGAGGCCTCGTTCAGGTCACGATCGATGTCGAAGAAGAGCCGCACCTCGGTGGTGCCGGTGCTGCTGGACGACGAGATGGACGACAGCCCCGCAATGGCGCCCAGCGCCCGTTCCAGCGGCCCCGCCACGGTCGCCGCCATGCTGGTGGGGCTGGCCCCGGGCAGGCTGGCCGTGACCACCACCATCGGCGTGTCGATCTGCGGCAGCGGCGCCACCGGCAGCTGTCGCCACGCCAGCCAGCCGGCCAGCAGGATGGCCAGCGCCAGCATGGTGCTGCCGATGGGTCGGCGGATGAAGGGACGGGACAGATTCATCGGCCTCGGCGCTGCGCGATCCGCTCGAAGAACAGGTAGATGACGGGCGTGGTGTAGAGCGTGAGCACCTGGCTGACCAGCAGCCCTCCCACCATCACCAGACCCAGCGGCTGGCGCAGCTCGGCGCCCGACCCGCTGGCCAGCGTCAGCGGCAGCGCGCCCAGCAGCGCGGCCAGCGTGGTCATCAGGATGGGCCGGAAACGCAGGATGGCAGCGCGGTGGATGGCAGCACGCGCCGACAGCCGTTCATGACGCTCGGCCTCCAGCGCGAAGTCCACCATCATGATGCCGTTCTTCTTCACCAGGCCGATGAGCAGCACGATGCCGATGACGGCCACCATGTCCAGCGCCCGGCCGCTGACGAGCAGCGCCAGCAGCGCCCCCACCGTGGCCGAGGGCAGCGTGGACAGGATGGTGATGGGGTGAATGGCACTCTCGTACAGGATGCCCAGCACCAGGTACATCACCACCACGGCGGCCAGCACCAGCCACAGCGTGTTCGACAGCGATGCCCGGAACGCCTCGGCTGCCCCCAGGAAGCGGCTCTCGATGGACAGCGGCCAGCCCAGCTGCTGCTGCACCTCTTCCACAGCCGCCACCGCATCCCCCAGCGAATGGCCATTGCCGAGGTTGAAGGACAGCGTGGCAGCCGGGAACTGCGACTGATGGTTCACCACCACCGGCGCCTTGCGATTGCTCCAGTGCGCCAGAGCGGAAAGCGCCACCGGCGTGCCGTCGGACGCAGCCACGAACACATGGTCCAGCGCCGCCATGCCCTGGGCCCGTGCCGGATCCTGCTCCAGCACCACGCGGTACTGGTTGGACTGGGTGAAGAGCGTGGCGATCTGCCGCTGCGCGAAGGCATTCTGCAGGGCCGCGGTGATGGTCTGCACCTGCACGCCCAGGCGGGCCGCAGCGGTGCGATCAATCTCCACGTAGGCCTGCCAGCCGTCGTTCTGCAGATCGCTGCCGATGTCGGCCAGCTCGGGGCGTTGGGCCAGCGCGGCCTGCAGGCGCGGCACCCACTCGGCCAGCAGCGCTGTGTCGGGTGTGCTCAGCGTCATCTGGTACTGGGCGCGGCTGATGCGGTCCTCGATGGAAAGCTCCTGCACCGGCTGGAACCAGACGCCCATGGTCCGACGCTCGGCCTCGGGCCGTTCGGCCATCCGGTGGCGCAGCCGGTCGATGATGGCAAGCACGTCGTCAGCACGGTCCTCGTGCGACTTCAGGTTCAGCAGCATCCGGCCCGTGTTGAGCGCGGTGTTGCTGCCATCCACACCGATGAACGACGACAGGCTGGCCACGTCCGGGTCATCGAGCAGCTGGCGGGCCACCGCCTCCTGCTGTTTCTTCATGGCCTCGAACGAGATGGTGCCAGGCGCCTGCGTCACCACCTGGATGACGCCGCTGTCCTGCACCGGGAAGAAGCCCTTGGGCACCAGCAGGTACAGCCAGACCGTCAGCCCCAGCGTAGCCAGCATCACCAGCAGCATCAGCCCCTGGTGATCCAGCACGCGGTCCAGGCTGCGGCCGTAGGCAGCAATCAATCGGTCCAGCAGCGCGGGACGCGCCGACGGCCCTGCCCCGTGCCCTGTCTCGCCCTTGAGCATCCGCGCCGACATCATGGGCGTGAGGGTCAGCGACACCAGCAGCGAGATGCCGATGGCCACCGCCAGCGTGACGGCAAATTCATGAAAGAGCCGCCCCACCACGTCGCCCATGAAGAGCAGCGGAATCAGGACAGCCACCAGCGAGACGGTGAGCGACACCAGCGTGAAGCCGATCTCCTTCGCGCCGTCCAGGGCGGCCTGCAGCGCGGGCTTGCCCTGCTCCCGGTGGCGGGCGATGTTCTCCATCATCACGATGGCGTCATCAACCACGAAGCCGGTGGCGATGGTGAGCGCCATCAGGCTGAGGTTGTTGAGCGAATAGTCGGCCAGGTACATGGCGGCAAAGGTGGCCACCAGCGAGATGGGCACCACCACGGCCGGAATCAGCGTCATGCGCACCGAGCGCAGGAACACGAGCGTCACCAGCACCACCAGCCCCACGGCCAGCACCAGCTCCACCTGCACGTCGCGCACCGAGCTGCGGATGCTCTCGGTACGGTCGGTGAGGATGCGCACATCCACGCTGGCCGGCAGCGTGGCGGTCAGCCGCGGCAGCAGCGCACGCACCCGATCAGCCACCTCGATGACGTTGGCATCGGGCTGGCGCTGCACGCTGATCAGGATGGCCCGCTCAGCGTCGGCCCAGGCGGCCAGAAAGCGGTCCTCGGGCCCCTGCACCACGGTGGCCACGTCACGCACGCGCAGCGGCACGCCGTTCTTCCAGGTCACCACCAGGTCCTCGTACTGGGCCACCGTAGTCAGCTGGTCGTTGGCGTCCAGCATGGTGCTGCGCACCGGGCCGTCGAAGCTGCCCTTGGGCAGATTGGCATTGGCCGAGGCAATCACCTTCTGCACGTCGGCCAGCGTGAGCCCGGCGGCCTTCAGCGCGGCGGAATCGGCCTGCACGCGGATGGCCGGGCGCTGGCCACCCGCCAGACTCACCTGACCCACGCCCTGCACCTGCGCCAGCTTCTGCGCCATGCGGGTGTCCACCAGGTCATGGATCTGCGGCAGCGGCAGGGTCTTCGAGCTGACGGCCAGCGTCAGGATCGGCGTGTCGGCCGGATTGACCTTGCGGTAGCGCGGCGGGGCCGGCATACCGTCGGGCAGCAGGCTCTCGGCATTGTCCAGCGCCGACTGCACGTCCTGCTCGGCCACCCCCAGGTCACTGTCCAGCGCAAACTGCAGCGTGATGACCGAGACGCCGGCGCCGCTGGCCGAGGACATCTGCTTGAGGCCGGAAATCTGGCCCAGGTAGCGCTCCAGCGGCGCGGTGATCATCCGCGCCACCGTGTCGGGACTGGCGCCCGGCAGCGTGGCCTGCACCTGGATGACCGGATAGTCGACCTGCGGCAGCGCCGCCACCGGCAGCAGCCGCCAGGCCAGCATGCCGGCCACCAGCAGCGCCACCATCAGCAGCGACGTGGCGATGGGCCGCAGGATGAAGGGACGGGAGAAATTCATGATGGTGTTCAGGGTCCGGGCGGCGGGCCACCGGCCGGGCCTTCACCCGGCCCCGGGGCCAGCAGTGCATCCGGATCACCTTCGGTGGCGGCCACGATCTTCACGGCGCTGCCGTTGCGCAACCGGTCCATGCCTTCCAGCACCACCCGCTCGCCGGCGGCCAGGCCCTCGACGATCTGCACCCGATCGGCCGTGGTGGCGCCCAGCTTCACGACCTGCACATGGGCCTTGTCATCACGCACCACATAGACATAGTTGCCCTGGGTGCCGAACTGCACCGCATCCACCGGCACGCTGACGGCCCTGGGCAGCGTCTGCAGCGTGAGGCGGATGTTCACGAACTGGTTGGGAAAGAGCGTCTCACCCGGATTGTCGAAGCGCGCCCGAACCCGCAGCGATCCGGTTGTGGTGTCGATCTGGTTGTCCAGCGTGGTGAGGCGGCCACTGGCCAGCCGACCCTGCTCGCTGCGGTCCCAGGCCTGCACCTCCAGACCGTTGCCGGCGGCGGCGGCCATCGCGTTGCGCAGCGCCGTCAGCTGCACCTCCGGCACGCCGAAGATCACCGAGATGGGGTCGGTCTGCACGATGCTGACCAGGCCGTCCGTGGTGGAAGAACCGATCATGGCGCCGATGTTGGCCTTCAGAAGCCCCAACCGGCCGGCCACCAGCGCGTGGATCTTCGTGTAGCCCAGCTGTACCCGGGCGTTGTCCACCTTGGCCTGATCGGTGCTCGAACGTGCCTGCAGCTGCCGCACCAGCGCACGCTGGGTCTCCAGTTGCTGGCGGGACACCGAATCCTGCCGATAGAGCCGCTCGTAGCGCGCCAGATCGGAACGGGCATTCTTCAGCTCGGCCTGGTTCTGCGCCTGGGTGCCTCGCGCCTCGTCCAGGCTGGCCTGCAATGCGCGCGGATCCAGCTCGGCCAGCAGCTGGCCGGTCTGCACGTGCGCCCCTTCCTGGAAATGCACGCGCAGCAGCCGCCCTTCCACCTGCGGCACCACGGTGACGGTATTGTAGGGGGTGACGTTGCCCACGGCGCGGATCACCACCGGGAAGGCCTCCTGCTCGGCACTCACCACGCTGACAGTGACGGGCGACATGCCACCGTGGCCACCCGGCCTGCCGGCGCCCGGCGGCGGGGGCGGCCCATCGGGCGCGGCGGTGCCGTGGGAAGCGGGTTTCAGAACCCAGAACCAGAGGCCGGCACCGACGGCCAGCAGCGTCAGGGCCGTGACCACCAGCGTGGTACGGCGCCCGGACGCCTTGTGAGACGATAAGGACATGAAGGCGGGAACAGCAGGGAGAAGGAAGCCCTTATCATACGGGGATGCCTGCACCGGCCGGCCTCTGGCAGCCCGAACTTTGCAGGAACTTTACACAGCGCCGACGGCCGGCGTGCCCAGGAAGCGACAGACGGCCCAGCCGGTGTCGCACCGCCCCCGAGCATTCCCGGCGCCCGCCTCATGCCCGCCGACCCGCCCTGTGGTGCCGGCCATGGCATCATTGCCGGTTCAGGCCCGGACCGCGCCATGCCACCGGCACCCTCCGCACAACCCAGGAGCCCATCCCTCTGATGCCCATCCGTCTTTCCCGCATCCCCGGCACGCTGTTGCTGCTGGCCGCTGCCGCCACGCTGGCCGGCTGTGCCAGCGACCGCTCGCGCAGCGGCTTTCTGGAACCCTATCGCTTCGCCATTCCGCAGGGCAACTACATCAACCAGCAGATGCTGGACGAGGTGCACACCGGCATGGCACCCGACGAGGTGCGGCTTCGCATCGGCACCCCGCTGCTGGCCGACGTGTTCCACCCCAACCGCTGGGAATACGTCTTCCGCTTCCAGTATCCGAACGGCGATTCCGAGCTGCGCCGCGTGACGGTGTTCTTTGCCGACGGCCGCGTCAGCGACATCAAGCATGACCGCCTGCCCGAGCGCGACGACCCGAACGATCCGGCCCTGCCCGGCTATCAACCCACCGAAAGGCACGTGAATTCATGAAGATTGCCATCACTGGCGCCTCCGGCCGCATGGGGCGCATGCTGATCGAGGCCGTCCTGGCCGCCCCCGACATGGAACTGGCTGCGGCGCTGGACCGCAGCGACAGCCCGGCGCTGGGTACCGATGCCGGTGCCTTCATGGGGGCAAAGACCGGCGTGACCATCACTGACCGCACCGACGCGGCCCTGGCCGGCTGCCAGGTGCTGATCGACTTCACCCGCCCCGAAGCCAGCATGGTCTACCTGGACGCCTGCCGGCAGCATGGCGTGAAGATGGTCATCGGCACCACCGGCTTCTCGGCCGAAGAGCGCGCCCGCATCCAGCAGGCTGCACAGGACATCGCCATCGTGCAGGCCGCCAACATGAGCCCGGGCGTCAATGCCGCCATCCGGCTCATCGAGCTGGCCACGCAGATGCTGGCCGACACCGACATCGAGGTCATCGAGGCCCACCACCGCCACAAGGTGGATGCCCCCTCGGGCACGGCCCTGGCCATCGGCGAGGCCATCGCCGCGCAGCTGGGCAAGCCGCTGGCCGAGATCGGCGTCTTCGCCCGCGAGGGCCACACCGGCCCGCGCCAGCCTGGCAGCATCGGCTTTTCCACCATCCGCGGCGGCGACATCGTGGGCGACCACACGGTGCTCTTTGCCGGCAACGGCGAGCAGATCGAGATCCGCCACCGCGCCACCAGCCGCGCCCACTACGCCGACGGCAGCCTGCGCGCCTGCCGCTTCCTGGCCGACAAGGCCCATGGCCTGTACGACATGCGGGCCGTGCTGGGGCTTTCCAGCGGCAACCAATTGGCCTGATCGGGGGCGTCGCTTACTTCGCCGCGCCGATGGCCTTGAGCACGGTATCCACCGTCAGCAGCTCGGGCAGCTGCACGGGCGCGGCCTTCGGATCACGGCCGTCATAGAACAGGTAGAGCGGCACGCTGTTGCGGCCAAAGCGGGCCAGCTCGGCCGAGATGGCCGGATCGCGGCGCGTCCAGTCGGCCTTGAGCAGCAGCACGTTGCGGTCACGGAAGGCGGCCTGCACTTCGTCGCGGTCCAATGCCACTTTCTCGTTGACCTGGCAGCTCAGGCACCAGGCGGCCGAGAAGTCCACAAAGACCGGCACGCCTGCGGCGCGGGCCGCGGCCTGGCGCTCAGGCGACCACGGCTGCCAGCCCCGGCAGGATGCCGGCAGGCGGCCATCGGCTTCCGGCTTGCACGACGGCGGCAGCATCGACACCGGACCGTTGGTCACAGCGTTGCCCAACACCGGCGCGACCTGCGCCTGGGCGGCCTCGGCCACCACCGGCAGCCGGCTCACCAGCACGCCGCTGGCCACCAGCGACAGCAGCGCGGTGATGATCCAGGCCGGCGTGCTGCGCGCACTGCGTGGCCGCAGCTCGAACTGCCAGCGGCCGTAGATCCAGCAGCTGAAGGACAGGAAGATGGCCGCCAGCAGCAACAGCAGCACGCCCTCGGCATCGGACTGCAGCGCCAGCACCCAGACCAGCCAGGCCGCGGTGATGAACATTGGGAAGGCCAGCAGCTGCTTGAAGGTCTGCAGCCACACACCCGGGCGCGGCAGCATCGCCAGCAGCCGCTCGCTGCTGGCCAGCACCAGATACGGCAGCGCCATGCCCACGCCGATGGTGGCAAACACCACCAGCACCAGCAGTGGTGAGCTGCTGAGCGTGAAGCCCACCGCGCCACCCATGAAGGGCGCCGTGCAGGGCGTGGCCACCACCACCGCCATCACCCCGGTCATAAAGCTACCCCAGTAGCCCTGCTGGCTGCCCTGCCCGGCAGCGCCCAGCTGCGTGAGTCGCGTGCCGGCCTCGAACACGCCGAACAGGTTGAGACCGATGACCACGAAGAGCAGCGCCAGCACCGCCACGAACACCGGCGACTGCAGCTGGAAGCCCCAGCCGGCCGCCTGGCCCAGTGCCCGCAGCCCCAGCAGGAT
>ERZ773008.3266-NODE-3266-length-10038-cov-90.583993_pt1 | contig 10038 bp, 9 predicted proteins | sample MGYA00580664_ERZ773008 | MGnify/ENA primary metagenome ERZ773008 (study PRJEB29015, sample SAMEA2738016) | human oral metagenome | biome: human oral; feature: human-associated habitat; material: dental | place: China | collected 2048 ... | reverse complement strand
AACGCATCGCCGAACAAAGCGGCTTCGGCAGCGCGGCAAACCTACGTTTGCAGTTTAAAGCTAAGTTTAAAATCAATCCGAATGCCTGGCGGAAAGTATTTGGCAGATAGCTCGCGCAATCCAAAATACCTGAGTGCAGGCTGCTTTGGAGGTCGTCTGAAAACCCAAAAAGCAGCCTGCACTTGTCTTTGCTGATGAAATCGGATTCCCGAATCCCGCCAACGCCACTAAAATATCAAACCCGATGCCCACGAACACCGCCCCCATCATTTTCAGGTAGCCTGAAAGGACGCCCCATGCCGCAGCCGGATTGGCAATCTATCGAAAACCTCGCCTATCAAATCATCGTGGATGCCGTGCACAGCATCCGCAGGCAGCACCCGCGCGAAACCGTGTATGCCGCCATTTTCCACAATTTCTACTGCGACAATACCCGCCTCTATTTCCCCTCGCTGTCGGTCGGCACGGAAGAGCTACTCGCGCGCGTGGTGGAAAAATACCAAAGCGAATACGGTTCGACCGCAAGCCGTGCCGAACTGGAGCAGTCGCTGCGCTGGTCGGGTGCAGACTTGGCGGAATATCTGTTTGACGGCGGCGCGGCGGGCAATGCGGCGGCGCAGAGCGTGCAGGCTGCCGTGCGCCAAGAAGCCGATTGGGACGATTTATACGACCGCTTCCGCCAATGTTTTCCGCGCGCCTGCCACCGTGCCACAGAAGACTTGCTGCACACCAAGCTCGTCGCCCCCGATTTTGTCGCCGTTGCTTGCGATGAAGACGAAGAACTGATTGCCCCCAGCCTCACGCCCGAACAACTGCAACGGCATTTCCCCGAATTTGTGTAACTTTCAGGCCGTCTGAAAACCCAAAAAGCAGCCTGCACCCTAACAAAACAAGGACTTACCATGACCATCCTCCAAGCCGAAAACCTATCCTTTGCCTTCGGGCACGTCGCGCTGCTCGACAAAGCGTCTTTCCAACTGGCCGCGGGCGACAAAGTCGGCCTGATCGGGCGCAACGGCGCGGGCAAATCCAGCCTGCTGAAAATCCTCGCCGGCGTGCAGAAGCCCGACGACGGCCAGCTCATCCTGCAAAACGGGCTGAAAACCGTGTATGTGCCGCAGGAGAGCTTTTTCGACGGCGCGGCCACCGTGTTCGACATCGTGTCCGAAGGGCTGGGCAGCCTGCGCGACGTGCTGCGGCGTTACCACGAAATCGGCCGCGAACTGGCGCACGGGCAAAACGACAGCATTATCAAAGAATTGAACGAACTGCAAAACCAAATCGAAGCGCAAAACGGCTGGCAGTTCGACGCGCTGGTGAGCCAGACCATCGGCGAGCTGGGGCTGCCCGAAAACGAAAAAATCGCCAATCTGTCCGGCGGGCAGAAAAAGCGCGTCGCGCTGGCGCAGGCGTGGGTGCAGAAGCCCGACATCCTGCTGCTGGACGAGCCGACCAACCATTTGGACATCGACGCGATTTTGTGGCTGGAAAACCTGCTGAAAAACTTTTCAGGCAGCCTGATTGTGATTACCCACGACCGCCGTTTTTTGGACAATGTGGCCAACCGCATCGTCGAACTCGACCGAGGCAGCCTGCGCTCCTATCCCGGCTCGTTCGCCAAATACAGCGAGAAAAAGGCGGAAGAACTGGCCGTGGAAGCCGAACACAACCGCCTGTTCGACAAATTCCACGCGCAGGAAGAGGCGTGGATTCGCAAAGGCATCGAAGCGCGGCGCACGCGCAACGAAGGCCGCGTTAAGCGTTTGGAAGAATTGCGGAAACAGCGCGCGGCGCGGCGCGAACGGCAGGGGCAGGTGTCGTTCAAACTCGATTCGGGCGAGAAAAGCGGCAAAATCGTCGCCGAGTTGGAACACGCCTCGTTTGCCTATGACAACAAGCTGATTATGAATGATTTTTCCGCCGTGATTCAGCGCGGCGACAAAATCGGCCTGATTGGTGCAAACGGCATCGGCAAAACCACGTTTTTGAAGCTGATTTTGGGCGAACTCGCGCCCACCGGCGGCAAAATCCGCCTCGGCAGCAAGCAGGAAGTGGCGTATTTCGACCAATTCCGCAGCGCGCTGAACGAAAACGACACCGTGTTCTACACGCTCGGCCAGGGCAACGATTATGTGGAAATCGGCGGCAAAAAGCGGCACGTGATGGGCTATCTGGAAGACTTTCTGTTCCACCCCGCCCGCGCCCAGTCGCCCGTGTCGTCCCTTTCCGGCGGCGAACGCAACCGCCTGCTGCTGGCCAAACTGTTCACCCGCCCCGCCAACATTCTGGTGCTGGACGAGCCGACCAACGATTTGGACATCGACACGCAGGAACTGCTGGAAGAACTGCTGCGCGACTACGCCGGCACCGTGTTCCTCGTCAGCCACGACCGTATGTTTTTGGACAACGTGATTACGCAGAGCATTGTATTTGAAGGCGAAGGCCGTCTGAAAGAATACATCGGCGGCTATCAGGACTATGCCGACGCGAAGGCGCGCGAAGAAAAAGTGCAGGCTGCCTCCGCCCCCGCCGCCAAGCCCGAAAGGCCGTCTGAAAAAGACAAACCCAAGCCCAACCGCACGGCCAAGCTGTCGTACAAAGAACAGCGCGAACTCGACACCCTGCCCGACGAAATCGCCGCGCTGGAAGCCGAACAGGCCGCTTTGAACGCCCAGCTTTCCGACCCCGAAATCTTCAAAGACTACGAAAAAGCTGGCAGCCTGCAAGCGCGGGCGGAAGAAATTGAAACGCTGCTGCTGGAAAAATTGGAGCGGTGGGAGATGTTGGAAGGGAAACAGAACGGGGGGTGATTTAGGTTTTAGGTAGCCTGATGGGGCGTTTGGAAGGCTACCTGAAAAATACAAAGCAGCCTGCACCTTGGTAAAACAAAGTGCAGGCTGCTTTCAGGTAGCCCCAAACTACGTCATCAAAGACTCTTAAAAACGAAGCCTTTTCAAACAAGCCCGGTTTCTGCGAAGCTGAACATACGGGCTTACGCCTGCAAACCTATTCCCAGCCTGCCACCACCAGCTTGCCGACCATATCCCCGCGTTCCACCCGCTCATGCGCGCGGCACAGGTTGGCGGCATTGATGCCGTGCAGGATTTGGGTGGCGGTCGGACGGATGATGCCTTCGTCCACCAGCCGCGCGGTTTCGGCCAGGATTTCGCCCTGCCGTTCGATGTCTGCCGTTTCGCGCAGCGGGCGGGTAAACATAAATTCCCAATGCAGCGACAGGCTTTTGCCTTTGAGCGGGTTCACATCCAACGTTTCGGGGTCGTCAATCAGCGCGATTCTGCCTTGCGGGGCGATGAGTTCCACGATTTGCGGCAGATGGCGGTCGGTATGGTTGGTGGAAAAAACAAACGACGGCGCGCCGATATTTAACGCGGCAACCTGTTCCGCCATGTTTTCATGATGGTTGATGACGAAATCCGCCCCCAATTCCTTCACCCACGCGCGGCTTTCGGGGCGGGAAGCGGTGGCGATGACTTGAATGTCGGTGCGCTTTTTCAGCAACTGGATGGCAAGCGAGCCAACCCCGCCTGCACCACCGATTAAGAGCAGCACATTGGCGCCGCCTGCCACGGGTTTGTTCACGTCCAAGCGGTCGAATAGCGTTTCCCATGCGGTAATTGCCGTCAGCGGCAGCGCGGCGGCTTGGGCAAAATCCAGCGAACGCGGCTTTTTGGCGGCAATGCGCGCGTCCACTGCCTGTAATTGTGCGTTCGAACCTTGGCGGTTGATGGCACCCGCGTAATACACTTCGTCGCCGACTTTGAAATGCCGCACTTCGCTGCCGACTGCCTGAACGATGCCTGCCGCGTCGTAACCCAATACGCGGTACTGCCCTGCCGCAGGCGTATGCGCCGCCCGAACTTTCACATCGGCAGGATTCACCGAAACCGCCTGCACGGCAACCAAAATATCGTGCGGCCGCAGTTCGGGTTCGGGCAGTTCGATGTCGAGCAGGGCTTCAGGGTTGGAAACGGACAAAGGGCGGTTGAAACCGATGGCTTTCATGATGTTCTCCTGTTAGGTCGTCTGAAAGCGTGTATCATGCGCCTGAAGCATATCATTAACAAGAACGCACTTGTTTTTCAGATAGTTACTTTTAAGTTACCGATTACGGAGAAAAAATTGAAACCTCTGCCCGAACAATCTGTCGTTGCTCTTTTTATCGATGCAGACAATGCACCTGCCAATAAAATCGAATTCATCATCAACGAGCTTGCCGGATACGGCTCAGTTATGATTCGTAAGATTTACGGCAACTGGAAAGAAGAGAGGCTAAAAAGTTGGGAAGCCGTATTACTGGATTATGCACTTGCCCCTGTGCAGCAATTTGATTACACGAAAGGCAAGAATGCTACTGATATGATGATGACTATCGACATGATGGATTTGCTGTTTCATAAGAAAATAGACGTATTCTGTATCGTCTCTTCCGATAGCGATTTCACGCCATTAGTCATGCGTATCAAAATGGAGGGTAAACAGGTCATCGGGTTTGGCGAACAAAAAACGCCTAAGTCCTTAGTGGCGGCCTGCAATAAATTTCTATTTTTGGATAGTGGAAGTAATCATGCAGCCGGTACCGCACCTAATTCGGGAATCCTCAAGAAAACAGCTAACGAATTGAAATGCGATACTGCTCTAATGAACCTGCTGCGGGAGGCAATTGCCAACTGCCGTGATGAAGACGGTTGGGCTCCGTTAAGTCACGTCGGTAAAATTATCAACAATCAATCTTCTTTCGACAGTAGGAACTACGGTTACGAAAAATTGGGGGATTTGTTCCGTGCTATCGATATTTTTGAAACCAAATTGTCTGAAAATAAATCCCAACTGTATGTAAAAAATAAAAGAACGAAATAACACAATTCAAAAGGATACTGCCATGCCCCGCACACCGCACCCAAGCTACGACTGCGCCGAAGGCTGCTCGGTGGAAGCCGCGCTTTCCGTTATCGGCGGCAAATGGAAAGGCACGATACTCTACCGCCTGCACACGGACGGCACGCTGCGCTTCAACCAAATCCGCCGCATCCTGCCCGATGTGTCGCAGCGCACGCTGACCGCCCAACTGCGCGCATTGGAAGCCGACGGCATCATTTCGCGTACCGTGTATCCCGAAGTCCCGCCGCGCGTGGAATACCGGCTAACGGATTACGGCAAAACGCTTGCCCCCGTGCTGACGGCATTGAAGGCATGGGGCGACGGCTTAAAAGAAAACCGCGCGGCAGGCAAGGTGTAGAACGGCAACACCGAAAGGCTTCTGAAATTTTCAAAGACAACGAAAAAGCAGCCTGCACTTTGAAAATTGGAGTGCAGGTTGCTTTTTTCACTTAGTTGAAACGCCGCTTTCAGGCTGCATCAAATAACCGAAAGGCCGTCTGAAAGGCTACCTGAAAAATAAAAAGCAGCCTGCACTTCAATCAACAAAGTGCAGGCTGCTTTCAGGTAGCCCATTCCAAACAGTGTTTCAAGTGGTTTATCAAGCCCTGCCTGTGCTTAAACCTGCTTTGCCGTTTTCCCACAAGGTTTTCAGTAAAACTTTCCACGCCAACAATTTAGGATTTGGCTGTTTGCCTTGTCCCATCAAGTCCATTTGCGTCATATACCAATTCATTTCCAGCATCGCGCCTGCTTTTTTATCAACCAACGCCACGCCTGTTTGGATGCGGTCGGTTTGCACGGTTTGGTAGGTGCCGTTTTGCATTTGGTTTGCTAAATCAGGTACTAAGGCAAACGGGCGGGCGATGCCGACCAAATCCAAATTACCGCTGGATAAGGCATCTTCCATGGCGGTTTGCGAACGGAATCCGCCAGTGATAATCAGTGGGGCTTGGCTGACTGCACGGGCTTTTTCGGCGTAATCGATGAAGAAGGCTTCGCGTTTGCGGGTGCTGTCTTTGGCGGCGAGCATTTGCGGGCTTTCGTAGTTGCCACCGGAAACTTCAATAAAATCAATGCCCATTTCCGACAGTTTTTGCACCACCTGCACCGATTCGCTTTCGTCAAAACCGCCTTTTTGGAAATCCGCCGAATTGAGTTTTACGCCTACCAAGAAATCTTTGCCCACGGCGGCGCGGATGGCGGTGTAGGTTTCCAAAAGGAAGCGCATACGGTTTTCCAAGCTGCCGCCCCATTGGTCTTGGCGGCGGTTGTGGTGCGGCGAGAGGAATTGACTGATGAGATAGCCGTGCGCGGCGTGAATTTGTACGCCTGAAAAGCCTGCCTGCTCAGCAATTTTCGTGGTTTGCACGAATTGCTGAATCAGCCCGTTGATTTCATCGGCACTCAATTCGCGCGGCGGATTGATAAAGCCGTCCATGCCCACCAACGGCACGGCGCTCGGCGCAAGCGGCGTTTTATTGACCACCGCAGGCGACTGTTTGCCCGCATGATTGATTTGCATGATGAGCAGCGTGTCGTTTTGCGTGCCGGCTTTCGCCCATTTTTTCAGCATCTCAAGGCTGCGGCCGTCTGAAATCACCACATCGTTTATCGAACCTTTGCCGCTTTCGGCGACCATCACATTGCCCGTAACCAACACGCCTGCACCGCCTTGCGCCCAAGTGCCGTACAGGCGGACAAGCTTTTCAGATGGCTGGTCGTTTTGGGCAAGTTGCTCTTCCATGGCGGATTTGAAGATACGGTTTTTGGCGGTTTTGCCGTTTTGAAAAGTGAATGACGTGAATAACATAATCGTTCCTTTAAGTTTATAAGTTTAAAAATGTAAACGTATTTGGGTAAAAATAAAGGGTTAACGGATAACCCTATTTTGAAAGCGGGCAATTTTGAGCCATCAAATCGGCAAGCTGTTTCAATCTCGCCACCGCATCCGCCATGGCAATACTGTAAAACCGCTCTTTGCCGACCTGCTCCACCGCCACCGCCCCGGCTTGCAGCATGATTTTCAAATGATGCGATACCGCAGGACGCGACAGATGCAGATGCTCGGTCAGCTCATTCACATTCATCTTGCCGTGTTCCCACAGCACGCGCAGGATTTGATGGCGGTTTTCATCGCTCAATACGGTAAAAATGGGGATGCACTCGCGCATTAAATTCATGGTTTGTTGCGGCATATTCGTCTTATTGAGTTTATATGTTTAAAAACTTAAACGTATTTTAGAGGGGATGAGAGGGAATGTCAAAGGGGATTTTTAGAAGACTGGTTTAGCGTACAAATCACAGCTTGTCATCAATAATTATCTGAGTCTACAAGTCCTTTCAGACGGCATTTTTCGTAATAAAGAGCGGTCAAATTTCTAAATGTTTTGCAAATTACCTTCAAAATCTGACCGCTCATCTTCATATAAATTTAAAAGATTGAGTAAAGAAGTTAAACCTTACAAATTGTACGAGTATTCTTTATCTAGGAATTTATGAAAGAGCATTAAAACTTGTTAAAAAACTACGTAATGAAAACTTCCTTTATTGATACAAGTTTGTCCACCATTACTCAACAAAAAGAAATGGATATAAACGAAATCATCTCCCTCAATATCCGTTACATCAGGAAGTTTGATGGTATTTGAAAGATCAGAAGTAGACGACCCTTTAAGATTCTTCAATATTTTCTAATAGAGAAGAAAGCTTATCTTTATGTATTTTTTGTAACTCATGATCATTTGTTACTAAATCAATATATTTATTCAAAAATAAATTTGGATTAGAAATCAGTCGTAAATAATAATTGAGGCTAGGATATAATCCATTTACAATTAACTGGCATCCGTGTTTATCTTGAATTTCAGATATTAGTAAATCGACCTCTTCCTTGTCAGTTTCCTGAATTGGTAATCCTGATAAGATATAATACCGACTAATTCCAAATTTGTTTATTTTATCATATGCAATTCTAACCATATGAGCATTAGGTGATTTGTCTAACTTAATTTCTAGCGCTTCAAAAAGTTCTCCACTCTTAAATATTTCAATATCTCCACCACTCTTAGATGTTCTATCAGAGGCTGTATGACTACCTAATTCAGATAATTGACAATTATTGAACCTACTTAACTCTTCTACCAAAATAGAATAAATAGCATAAAATGCGATAACAGGTAATTTAGAACCTCCATGAGTATGATAATTCTCTTCAAAATGCATTTTTAATATTTGAATTATTGAGCTTATCTTTATATCTGCATTTTCAATTTTCTGGATAGATATAATATTACTTTTTCTAAATTCAATGCCTCCTTTTAATAAAGAAAGCAAAACATTTTCCGCATTTTCTTTTCCTTGTTGGATATAATCAACAATTTCTAAAAATGCTACTTTTAGAGCTTGAGGTGTTATCTTTCCGTTATATGTAAAGTCATAAGAATATGCCTGTTCTAAGCTACGAGTTAGCCAGCCACTTTCAGCCATGGCAGGTAATCCTAACTCTTTCAGTGTAGGAGTTACATAGCTAGTATCAAAGCTCCTTCCAGAAAAACCATTAGGCAATTCAATTTTATGTTGTCTAATATCTTGTTCAGGGTGACACACTTTATATAGGGATAATGTTATTAATACTGTATAAACGGCTTTATTATTTGATATCCGGCCTAAAATATAGCTAATGTATGAGGCTTTGCTCTCATCTAGATATATTTTTTCACACTCAGAATTTTTGTAAAATTCAATTAATTTATTTTTTATAATCAAGATTTTTCATTAAATAATTGCTCCTTAATTTTAATATAAATAGCTTCGATCATTGGTATAGCGACTGAATTTCCAATTTGGTTGTAACATGCTGAAATATTTTTATTTTTGATAAATGTTTCAGGAAATCCCTGTAGTTTATAGCATTCGTTAATTGTTAACTTCCTTACTCTATATCCATCAAAAATGAAAAAACGCCCTGAGGTTTCTTGCGATGGCAAGGTGGGATGTGTCCCATTAACATGATAAATGCGATTAGGTTGCTTATGAACACGAGATAAATGTTCTGTATTGGGTCTCACACCAGCAGTTCGAATAGACTTATTACGATAACCACAAAAAATTAATCCAGATTTTTGCTCTTTAATTAAGTCTTTTGGAAGTAGCGTATAATGTTCATCTTCTAAATATTCAAAGTTTCCCTTTTTATCTAAAATATCTTTAATTATAGCGTTTCTCTTATAATTTAGTTTTGAAAAATTAAATTTTTTATTTTTGCTTGCAATTATAATAATTCTTTCTCTATTCTGAGCTAATCCAAAATCTTTAGCATTTAAAACTTTCCATTCAACGTAATAATCCAACTCTGATAAATGGTTTAAGATAACTCTTAAAGTATTTCCTTTATCATGGTGTACTAAATGCTTTACATTTTCCAAGAATACAACTTGAGGTTGTTTCATTTGAATAATTTCAAGAATATTGAAAAATAATGTCCCTCTAGTATCTTCAAATCCTTTTTGTTTTCCTGAAATTGAAAACGGTTGACAAGGAAATCCAGCACACAGAATTTCATGATCAGGGATTGTGCTTGGGACAATCTGAGTTACATCAGTTACAAATCGGCCTTTCAAAAAAAGATGAGGAGATATCTTTTTAAAATTTTGTTCATAGGTTTCTCTGCATTTATTATCCCATTCTGCTGCAAAGACGCATTCTGCTCCTTGGGTATGTAAAGCGTAGTGAAAGCCACCAATCCCTGCAAATAAATCTACAAATCTAAGTTTTTTTTCTTCATTTTCTTTTATTGTATCTTTATTAGATAATTGCTTCCCAAAAGAGTCAAATGGAAAAGCTAATTGCTGTCTTAAGCCTTGTTCAGAAATGGATAAATCAGCCATTTACAAATACCTTAACATATAAATTTAATCTAAACTTTTTTTATTATAACAAAATTTGCTTGGAAAATTAGAGCATATTGTTGCAAGCAAATACCCCTACAATTTAGGTCTTAGACAACTGTCTCATACAACGGCACATTCACCAGCCAATCCTGTTCCCGATAATCCGCCATGGAAAACCGAATTGCTTGCTCAGGCTGAAATTGTTCTACATACACTTTCAAACTTTTCGCTTTTAAATTTTCTTCTGCTT
>ERZ773008.3265-NODE-3265-length-10041-cov-5.413479_pt1 | contig 10041 bp, 5 predicted proteins | sample MGYA00580664_ERZ773008 | MGnify/ENA primary metagenome ERZ773008 (study PRJEB29015, sample SAMEA2738016) | human oral metagenome | biome: human oral; feature: human-associated habitat; material: dental | place: China | collected 2048 ... | reverse complement strand
GGAACCCCTACCCTGCGCCACCACCCCATAAGTGATACGGTCAAATAATAACTAATAGCTTCACGTGCTGAAATGCACGCCTGACCCTGCCCGTAGGCATCGTCCGGACGCCCGCATTCAGCACGCACAACTTCTATAACGAACACGGGTGAACAATGACTGAGAACGTACACAACGACTGGGACCTCCGAAGCGAAGAAGTGCAGAAAGACCAGGTAGCCGCCTACGACGCAATGCGCCGCCGCTGCCCCGTCGCCCACGACGAATTCATGGGCTACTCCGTCTTCAAAAACGCCGACGTACAGCACGTACTCGACCACCCCGAAATCTACTCCAACGTCGTCTCCACCCGCCACATCGCCGTCCCCAACGGCATGGACGCACCCGAACACACCACTTTCCGCGCCGTCAACGACAAGTACTTCACCCCCGAACGCCTCGAAAAGTTCGCACCCGTCATCCGTGACGCCGTGAAGGCCCTCATTGTAGAACTGCCCCGCGGCGAAGAAGTAGACGTTATGCAGGGCTTCGGCCAGGCATACGCAATGCGCGTGCAGAACGCCTTCATGGGCTGGCCCGCATGCCTCGAACAGCCCCTCACCGAATGGATCGAAAAGAACCGCGTCGCCACCCTGCGCCGCGACCGCGAAGAAATCGCTAAGGTTGCCCTCGAATTCGACGGCTACATCCGCCAGCTGCTCGACGAACGCCGTGAGGACGCCGCCGCAGGCAACCCCAAGGACGTCACCGCCGAACTGCTCACCGACACCGTGCAGCTGCCCGGCGAAGAGCCCCGCACCATGACCGACGAAGAAATCGTCAGCCTCATCCGTAACTGGACCGTGGGCGAGCTGTCCACCGTCTCCGCAACCGTGGGCGTATTCGTCAACTTCCTGGCACGCAACCGCGCCGAGCAGGACCGCCTGCGCGCCTCCCTCGCCGACGGCAACGCACTCGACGACCGTAGCGAAATCGCCCTCGCTGTCGAAGAAATCATGCGACTCGAAGACACCCTCGTCACCAACCGCCGCATCACCACTCAGGACACTGAACTTGGCGGCCGCACCCTGCCCGCCGGCTCCCGCGTGACCATCAACTGGGCAAGCGCTAACCGCGACGAGGACGCCTTCGAAGACGCCCTCACCTACAACCCGCACCGCGACCAGTCCCGCAACCTCGTGTACGGCGACGGCATCCACGTCTGCCCCGGCGCGCCCCTGGCACGCTTGGAGCTGCGCATCCTGCTCGAGGAGTTGCTGCGCGGCACCGAGTCCATTGAGATCGCGGACGAGAGCGAGAAGCCCGCAACCGTGAACGCCGTGTACCCGGTCTCCGGCTACTCGGTCGTGCGCGCCATCTTCAACTAGGCACGCTCCAGCTCTAAAAGGGCGAGGCGCCGAACCCCGAGAATGGGGGTCGGCGCCTCGCGCTGTTAAGAGTAAGTATAAGAGTGAATAGTAGGGTAGTGGTGGCCGGTATCAGCCGCTCACTATAGATAAAACGGAATATACCCAGACGGATATATAGCCTAGTGGGCTATCCAAAAAGCTGAATCTAACGGCCGGAACTCGTCGCCGAAGGCTTCACCGAAGAACCCGCAGAACCGCTCGCAGACGCACGAGCCGAAGCACTCGCAGAAGCCGAAGCAGACGCCTCAGCGGCAGCCGATGCCGACTCCTCCGGGGACAGAGCCGTACCATCCGCATGAACACCAGCCATCGCCGGAGTCACACCATTCACGAAGCTCAACTTCGCCTGCTTGAACTGGTACTCGGGGGAGCAAGTCAGCTTGTACTTCGAATTCGCCAGCTCGCGAATCGTCTTCACATAATTCTGAGTCTCCTCGTACGGGGGAACACCGCCGTACTCCTCCACAGAACCCGGACCCGCGTTATAGCCGGCGAGAACCACATCCTGCAGCTCATCCTCATTGGAAGCGTACTTTGCCAAACGAGTACGCAACTCAGCCAGGTAGCGTGCCTGCGCCGCAATCGCATCGTGCGGGTTCAGAACATTCCCGCCGTTGCCGAAGCTGTAGTGCCCGCCGCTCCACGCATCATCGGTGAACTGTGCAATACCCTTAGCGCCCTGGTGGGACACCACGCCCACACGCCAGTGGCTCTCAGTCTCAATCTGCGCCGCCAGCACGCCGGGACGGAAACCCGCGACCTTAGAGCCCTCCTCAAAATCGGAGCGGAGAGCCGCCGGAGCATACGAAAGCTCCGTCATGCCGCAATAGTCGTCATAGGTGGCTGCCAGGCCGGCAACACCGCCACCCAAAAGAACCGCAGAGGCAATAATCTGCCAATGCGCAAGAACCCCGGCGAGAAAGCGAAGCGGGAAAGCTTTACGCTGCCGAGGAGAAATTTGTTGATCCGCCGGAACGGAAATGTGGTTGGAGGCGCTCGTAGCGTTACGCTCGGAAGGGGCGCCCGAAGTGCTATCTGCCATTCCTATAGACTAGCGCACCATCGCCGTTTATGGTGAAAACACTCCCCTCCGTTGAGGTGAAAACCATAGTCAGAGAGTTCTTGGCGCGTCTTTACCGGAGTCAACATCAAGTGCAGGTACAGACTCCGTGCACGTGAAGGATGACCCCACCCGGTACACCTTTGACAGGGAGTACCAGGCGGGGCCGATCCATGATGGGGAGCTTCAGGAGCCCCTAACGGTTCGTCACCACGATCTTGCCGGCGGCACCGCGTTCCATCTCCGAGAAGGAGTGGTTCACGAACACGTAGGTGCCGGACTCCAGGAACTGCATCTCCACGAAGCCACCCTGGGCGGGCGCCAAATCGAGTGCCTGACTGTGGCCGTCACGGCTGCCGAACGCATCTGCGCCGCGGCGCATCAGGTAGCCGCCCTCCTTGTAAACCGTGTCGAACTGCGAACCGACCACGTGGAAGCTCGTGCCATGGTTCGGGCCAGCCGCCATCACCCAAATACGGATACGCTCGCCCTTCTTCACCTGCAGCGGCTTCGCCTTGTACTGGGTTGCGTGGCCGTTGAACATGGTCAGCGTGGGGGTGCCCGCCGCAATCAGCTCCGGCGAGTTCTCCGCCAGCTTGTTGCCGTCGGAGGCGGTCTTGCCGGTGTCGTGCAGGTACGCCTCGCCCTGAACCATCACGTACTCGTGGTCGACCGGGTCAAGGTCTGCCGGGTCAATGATGACCGCGCCGTACATGCCCTGGGTCATGTGCAGGCTCAGCGGGGCGGTACCGCAGTGGTACAGCCAGATGCCGGCGGCCTTCGCCTCGAAACGGTAGACGAGACGTTCACCGGGGGCGATGGTCTTCATCGTGTTATCGGGGGAGACCATGCCCGCGTGGAAGTCCAGCGAGTGGCCCATCGTGCCGTTATTGATGAGTGTAATTTCAAAAATGTCGCCGACCTTGCCGCGCAGAATCGGTGCCATGTTCTGCCCGTTGAACGTCCACATGTGGACGGTTACGCCGGGCGCGACCTCGCGGTCGACTTCCTGGACGTCCAGGGTGACCTTGCGGACGGTCTTGCCGTTCACCTGCTCTGCGGTGTTCGGCGCCGGGATGTTCGGGTCGCGGTACTTGTAGCCGCTGCCGGGTGCTGCGGACATGTCGATCTTGCCGTTCGCCACGGTCATGAGGGTCGGGGCATTACCCGACGCCGCGTGGTTGTGGGTGCCCGTAGAACCGTGGTTGTGGCCGCCCTGCGCCACCTGGTTTGCGGAGGCGCCGGTCGCCTTTACCTTGAACACCATGCCCAGGGAGCGGTGACCCGCTACGGAGCAGTAGCCTTCCTGGTCAGCGGTAATGATGCCGGCGTCCACGGTTTTCGTTTCGCCGGGGTTGATGCTGCCGGTGGTTGCGCCGTTGTCGAAGGTCAGGTCGTGGGTCATGCCCTGGTCGTCGTTGGTGACCTCGACGACCAGGCGGTTACCGGCGGGGACCTCCACCTCTGCGGGGGTGAAGCGGTAGTTGCTGGTCGCCTTCACCTTGACGGTGGTGGTCTGGCCGGTCGCTGCCACGGAACCCGCCGAAGAGAACGACGGCAGGTTCAGCGCGGACGGGTTCACCGCAAAGCCCAGCAGGAACGCCATAGCCACCGCGAGTGCCGCCTGGAAGCTCTGCTTGGCGTGCGGGACGGGTTCGGGGGTCAGCGCCTCCTGGTTGAAGACGGGCTTCTCGCCGCGGGCGCGTGCCGCCATCATTTCCTTGCGGGTATTCACGGACGCCTTCACGCCGCGCACCATGAGCGGAATGAACGCCATGAGCGCCAGGGCGCCCACAATGGCGACGGCAATCTTAATAGACTGACCCACCACGGAGCCGGGCATCATGAAGATGAGCAGCGCCAGGTTCACGGCGGTTACGCGTGCCGCCGCGAAACGGCTGAACTCCTTATTGGAGGCGCGCACCACCGCCGGGCCACCGCCCATACGCTGAGGCAGCAGGTAGCTCATCGCACCGAGCAGCAGCTGCAGCAGGAAGCCGACCACGAAGATGGGGGTCACGGCGCGCATGTCCAGCTGCGCGAACGGGGTGGTTGCCACCATGTACGCGGTCGCCGCTACACCAACAATCAGCCAGAGGAAGCCCATACCGACGCTCATGGGCGGGTACTCGTTCGGGCGCTTGGTGCGCAGGGTACGCACCATCACCCAGGCGACAATCAGCAGGCCAACCAGGTAGACGACTAGACCCGCAGCAGCGAGCGGACGCATCCCAAAAATCGCGCCGACAAGGGTCAATACCAGGCCGCCGCACATCAGGTACAGGGCACGCAGACTGTGAGTGAGCGCCTTATCAACCATCTTCGTGCGCAGCATGGTCGGCCAGAACGTCACCAGCGTACCCACCGCGGTAATACCGACGAAGCCGAGCACGTTCACCGCCTCGTGCGCGAGCAGGAACTGCGAATGCAGGGTGCCGGAGAGGTTCGGGTAGGCAATCATGGCGCCAAACGCCGCACCGAGGGGCAGCATGAGCGCCGCCGTAATGTAGAAGCGAATCGTCACACCGAACCGCGACGGCAGAGCCTGACGCACCTGCTTCAGCAGGTACAGGGCATGCCAGGCGACCATGGTGCCCACAATGAGCGCACCAACCACCGTGGCGGCGTAGAGGCCGGGCACGCTCAGCTGACCGATCATGCCGACCATGAGCACGAGAATACCGGCGTTCAGGATGAAGATACGGCGCACCTGAGTTCCGCGGTGTTCGTCAGGGATTTTGATCTTCATGAGCGCTTCGGTGAAGTGCTGCGACCAAATCAGAATCGAGTTCGTAATCAGGCCGAGGGTGACGATATGCACCAGCAGCCAGCCGCTATTGGGAATGAACTTATGCAGCAGAAGCACGCCGATAAGCACAAACATCCAGTGCGAGACAGGCTTGGAGGCGCGACGATGCCACGTACCGCGACCGGATGCGCGGCGTGCAACCTCCTCGGGGGTGAGGTTCGCGCCGGGCGCATCGGTCGGACGCGGGCCAATGCTCAGTCCGGAGGAGCCGCCTCCGGAGAGGCTTGCGGGCTTGCCGTTCGTGTTCTCGCCTTCGGGTGGGGTGCCGGGATGTTCACTCACGTGATCACTGCTTTCACTGCTGGTTGTTCGTGGACGTCGGTGTGCGGGGTGGCATCGCTTGCCCCTGCGTTGGGGCGGGCCCTGCGTTGGGGCGGGCGGATGCCAATAAGCCCATTATATTGCCCCTGTAGTACCAATTTTGAAGACATTACGTGCATATGAAGGCGGCTCGTACCGTGATGGTTGCGCTTGCTCACTCGAGCGATTCTGCCCCTGTAAATCTTCTCCCCTGATTCTGCTCCCCGATGCACCCTTCACAGGTGCGCGCGATAAACTATTAGGATTCCAAAATCAGATGCCCGCCCACCCTACGCGCGCATCCGCCGGCATTAAGGTAAGGACAAGTAGCTCGTGATAAGGACCGAATCCGCCACCCCCATTTGGGGAAAAATCGCCATTGCGGCACTCATCCTCATGGTGGTGTGCGGTTACCTCTTTGAAATCCTTATTAACCCCTTTGGTGGTTTGGACTTTTCCATTTACCGCATGGGTGCCATGACCATCTTCGATAATGAAGGGTTTACCAAGGATCTATACGCGCCAGCATTTGTTGAAATTGGTGTGTTGAAGCTTCCCTTCACCTATCCGCCGTTTGCGGCTCTCGTCTTCCTGCCCTTTGCGTTCCTGCCGCTTGAGGTGGGCAAAGCCATTATGGTGCTGGGAACTGCTGCTGCCGCGTGGTGGCTTTCGACGATTATTTACAACTACGCCCAGGCTTCCGGTCGTGCGTTGCCCCTGCAGGGCTGCCTTGGCCGTACCGGAACTATCGCTGCTTTGACCATCGTGGTGATGCTGTGCGGCCCGTGGCGACGTACTTTTGACCTCATGCAGATTAATCCGCTCATTATGGCGCTCGTGCTGGCGGATTTTGTGCGTCCGGCAACCCGCGTGCCGCGCGGTGTGCTGATCGGCATTGCGGGTGGCTTGAAGCTTACTCCGCTGGTCTTCGGCCTGATTCTGCTGGTGCGCCGCGATTGGAAGGGTATCGCAACCCTGGGTGCTACTTTCCTTACCACGATTGCGGTTGGCTTTATTCTTCTGCCGAATGAAGCACCCCAGTTCTGGTTCTCCGCCATTTCTGATCCCTCCCGCGTGGGCGATATTAACTTTGTGGATAATATTTCCATTCAGGGCTGGCTCATGCACTTCGGCCTGAACGGCACAGCCCTCAAGCTCGGCTTCTATGCCTTGGCTGCGCTCAGCGTTGCCCTGGTTGCCGTGCTGCTGTACCAGCTCGAACGCCGCGGTAAGACCCTCGCACAGGTGGCGGTGACCGGCACCCTCATGGTGGCGCTGTCGCCGATTAGCTGGTCGCACCACAACGTCCTCTTGCCGCTGTTGCTGGCAGCTCTCATCCTGGATGCGTTCCCCACCTTTATGGTGCACTTGCCTTCCGCGGCGCGAAAGGTTGCGTGCGTGCTGGCGTGGGTGGCTGGCGTGGGCTTGTACATTTCGCCTCGTATTATTGGCGGCATCACCCAGCTGGGCATGAACGGTCTGGAGTTCTTGTGGACACCCGGCGTAGCTATTGGTGGTTTTCCCTCCTTCGCCCTGTGGGCTACGGTCATGCTCTGGGCGGTTGCCGCGCTGACCGCCCCGGTGCGTGGCGCGCAGGTTGAGCCCGTGCAGTACGGCTCCGTGCGTAGCGATGCGCCGCTGGGCTGGTGGGGTGCCCGCGCCCTGGTCACCGAGCGCACCGAATCTGTACGTACCGATGCTTCTCGGGAAGCAACCGCGTGAGCCGTGAGAAGGAACTAGAAAAGACTCCCGTGAAGAGTACTGAAAAGAAAGCAGAGAAGAACGTAGAGAAGAACACCGAGGCGGTAGCGCCTACGATTCCGTGGGCTTCGGCTGGTTCTACTGCTGAATCCGCGCCGGTTGCGGAACCGGCTATTGAAAGCGCTGTTGAGCCCGCCGCAGAGGTAGCCGAGACTCCGGCAACCACCGCGGAAAAAGCGGCAAAGGAAGCCGCCGCCAAGGAACCCGTCACAGAGCCCGACAAGCCTGCGCGTCCCGGCTTCTTTGACCGCATCCCCGGCATGCGTAGCGGCGCTCTCTGGGCGCACCTGCTGTTCATCCTGGTTGCCCTCTACGCCTTCGACTACGTGACGCACGCGGCGGCTGACGATATTTACGTGTACCGCCTGGGTGCTGTCTCCCTCGCGGATGGCCCGGACGGCTACCAGCTGTACACCTTCAGCACGCGCGGCCTGCCGTTCACGTACCCGCCGTTTGCGGCGCTGCTCTTCTACCCGCTCGCGTTCCTCACCGAACCGCAGAGCATGCTGCTGATTACCGCCATTATTTGCGCGCTCAGCTATTGGTGCGCGTACCTGCTGTACTCCTACGCGCGGAGCCGCTCGTGGCGTCTGCCGTTGCAGAAGCACCTGGGCCATTGGGGTATGGTGTCGCTGATTGCGGCGCTGATTTGGATGTGCGGCCCGTGGCGTTTGACCACGCATTTTGGGCAGATTAACGCCATCATTTTGGCGCTGATTCTTGCCGATTTTATGCGCCCGGCAACCCGCATTCCGCGCGGTGTGCTGCTGGGTATTGCGGCGGGTATTAAGCTGACCCCGCTCGCGTTCGGTCTGCTGCTGCTCATGCGTAAGGACTGGAAGGGCATTGCGACCCTGGGTGCGAGCTTCGCCGCGACCGTGGGTATCGGCTTCCTGGTGATTCGTGAGGAGTCGCTGACGTTCTGGTTCCACGCGGTGCGTGACACTTCGCGTGTGGGCTGGTTCAGCTACTTCGATAACGTGTCGATTATGGGCACGCTGACCCACGCGGGCCTGCAGCATCACCTGACGGCGACCGCCCTGTCCGTGGTGCAGGTGGCGTTGACCCTGCTGATTGTGCTGGTCACCGCGGTTCTGCTGGTTCCGCTGATTCGTGCCCGCGCGCTCATGGCGCAGCTGGCGCTGACCGCGTTCATGATGCTGCAGATTTCGCCGATTAGCTGGTCGCACCACAACACCTGGTACCCGCTGATGCTTGCCGCCGTGGTTATGGAGATCTTCCCGCTCATGTACCAGCGGGTCAGCTCCTTTGTTTTCACACTGGCTGTTGTCTTGGCGACCGCGGCGCTGGTGGGCATGTACATTTCGCCGTTCTGGATTGTGCTGGCGTTCTCCCCGCACTTCAGCTCGGATCAGATTCTGATGGTTCCCGAAGGCTCCCTGGGCCTGATGGCGGGCACCATGCCGTACCAGCTGATGTACCTGTTTATTCTGGTGACGTTCTTCGTGTACCTGGCGAATCGTCAGTTGGTGGGGCGTGCGGCACGTGCCGCGGGCGCCGAGCTGGCGGAGGCGAAGTACTCCCGCTAAGGAAGCCGCCCGCTCACGGCGGTTGCTCGCTCAAGGTTGCTACCCGCTTACGGTGGCTGCTCATTCATGGCGGCGGGCGCCTCCAGCAGGGGGGGGGAAGCCCACCGGGCAGAACCCCAGAAGCGCAGCCTCCGGGCATAAAAGTAACCCAGCATAAAAGTAACCCAGCATAAAAGTATCCCCCGCATCTATTCGGATGCGGGGGATACTTCTATGCTCGGCCTGCTGACCTACTCGGCCTGCTGACTTAGTCAGCCAAGCCGCTAGTTAGTGCCGATGCTCCAGGTAACGTTGGAGTCGGTACGAACCTGCAGGTAGCTCTTGTTGCTCTGAACCCACTGAATGCTGCTCTTCACCGGCGACAGGGTCGAGGAGAAGAACGGGTCGTTCTTAGTCGCGTTCAGAACGCTGAAACCGCGGGTGGTCGGGCCGCTGGTCTGGAACTCCATGGTCGCCTCGGTGCCTTCGTAGGTGAAAGCGTAGTGGTTCATGGTGCTCTGGAACTTCTCACCCTTCTTGTAGTTGGGTGCGGAGTCTGCATCGTAGACGCGGATGGTCCATTCGCCCTTACCGGTCAGGTCCAGCTTGCGGGTGGGGGTGGAGTGACCGCTCGCGTCGATCCACGCGGTGCCCTTGAGCTCCTTGCCGTCGCGGGTCGAGTCGATAACGCTCACACCTGCGCTGCTGTTGCCCTTCTCATCACGGCTGGAGATGAAGGCGTTAACCACACCGTCTGCGGGCTTGAACTCGTAGTAGAGCAGGCCTGCGGACACATCGCCCTTGATCTTCTCAATCTCGATGGTGTCCTTGTTGTCGGTGACGGTCTTCTTGTACTCCTTGAACTCACCCTCGGGCATCTTCGCTTCAGCAGCAGCAACCGGTGCAGCCGAAGAAGCCGAAGCCGCTGCCGCGCTCTCAGATGCGGGTGCTGCGGAAGAAGCCTCAGAGGATGCCGCCGCCGCGGAGGACGCCTCAGCGGAAGTAGCCGCCGCGCTCGCAGACTCGGAAGAACCGGAGGTGGGGGTCGAGCCGCCACGCGGAATCAGCATGACAATCGCCAGGATGAGAACAATCAGCAGAGCCAACGCACCACCGATAACACCCCAAATCTTAGTGCCGGAGAACAGACCCTTCTTCTCGGAGCCGTCCTCG
>ERZ773008.3264-NODE-3264-length-10042-cov-30.609793_pt1 | contig 10042 bp, 7 predicted proteins | sample MGYA00580664_ERZ773008 | MGnify/ENA primary metagenome ERZ773008 (study PRJEB29015, sample SAMEA2738016) | human oral metagenome | biome: human oral; feature: human-associated habitat; material: dental | place: China | collected 2048 ... | reverse complement strand
ACAGTTGAGTAGGGCTGTAAAAGCTGATGAAATCAGCGTAATAGAGCCCACTCAAGCACTGCGTCTTGCTCGACAATCCAAAGACAATTGAGAGGCTAGGACTTTTGTTCCTGCTTCTTTTTGTTTTAAAAAGTTGAAGTCGATGTGGACAAATGTTATAACTAGTTATAAAAAATAATTATAACAAGATGTTGAATTTTTCAATAAAAAAGTTTTCATTCTATTTGATAAGTGTTATAATCGTACGTGAAACTAACTTTAATAGGAGAAAAATATGAAAAAACGCAATGTTTTAGCCATGGCAGGTATTTCTTTGCTTGCAGTTGGTGTATTGGCTGCTTGCTCTGGTTCAAAATCTGGTTCTTCAAAAGAAAGTGTTAATTTCACTTATGTTTATCAAACAGATCCAGAAACTTTAGATTATACTTTATCTGCAAAAACATCTACACATGATATCACGTCAAATGTTATTGATGGTTTGTTTGAAAATGACCAATATGGTAATCTTGTACCATCAATAGCTAAAGATTGGACAGTGTCTAAGGATGGTCTGACTTATACCTATAAATTGCGTAAAGATGCAAAATGGTATACGTCTGAAGGCGAGGAGTATGCAACTGTCAAAGCGCAAGACTTTGTGACAGGTTTGAAGCATGCGATAGATAAGAAATCAGAAGCTCGGTATATGGTAGAAAATTCTGTAAAAGGATTGGCAGCTTATATCAAAGGGGAAACAAAGGATTTCTCTACAGTAGGTATCAAAGCAGTTGATGACTATACATTGCAATTTACTTTGGAACACCCAGAGAGTTTTTGGAACTCTAAGCTAACTATGGGGATCTTGTTCCCTGTTAATGAAGAGTTTTTGAACTCTAAAGGAGATAAGTTTGGTCAAGCAACAGATCCAACTAGCCTCCTTTATAATGGTCCGTTCTTGCTTAAAGGTTTGACTTCTAAGTCTTCTATTGAATATGCAAAAAATACAAACTATTGGGATAAAGACAATGTTCATGTAGATAATGTAAAATTAGCTTTCTTTGATGGACAAGATCAAGAATCTTTGATTCGTGGATTTAAAGATGGTTCTTATAGTAAAGCCCGTGTTTATCCACGTAGCTCAAACTATGCTTCAGTAGAAAAAGACTACAAAGACAATATTATCTTTGCCCCTCAAGGTTCATCATCTTTTGTAGTATTCACAAATATTGATCGTCAAAGTTATAACCATACTTCAAAAACGACAGATGCGCAAAAATCATCTACTAAGAAAGCAATTTTAAACAAAGACTTCCGTCAAGCGTTGAACTTTGCTTATGACCGTAAAGCATATTCTGATCAAGTAAATGGTGAAGAAGGAGCGCTTAAATCTGTTCGTAATCTTTACGTGCCACCAACATTTGTTCAAGTTGGCGATAAGAGTTTTGGCGATGTTGTAAAAGAAGATGTTGTAAAATATGGCGATGAGTGGAAAGATGTTGATTTTTCAGATGCTACGAGCGGACTTTACAATCCAGAAAAAGCTAAAGCAGAATTTGCCAAAGCTAAAGCTGCACTTCAAGCAGAAGGGGTTGAATTCCCTATTCATCTAGATATTCCAACTATCCAAACAAATACTCTCGGAGTCAAACGTGTTCAATCAATGAAACAGACTATTGAGAAAAGTTTGGGAACAGATAATGTTGTAGTTGATATTCAGATGTTGTCTCAAGAAGATGTTTACAACATCACTTACTATGCTCCAAATGCAGCTGCTTTAGATTGGGATATTACAGACCAACTTGGTTGGACGCCAGACTTCCAAGATCCGTCATCATACCTAGAAATTTTGCACCCAGAAACAGGTGATAATACTAAATCTTTCCTTGGATTTGAAGCCGGTAGTGGAAACCAGGCTGCAAAACAAATCGGCATGGATGAATTTGGAAAATTGTTGGATGAAGCTGCTGCCGAAAAGACAGATGTGAATAAACGTTATGAAAAATACGCAGCTGCTCAAGCATGGTTAACAGATAGTTCAATCTTACTTCCAAGTAGTTCTAACGGTGGTGGTGCTGGTGTGACAAAAGTCGTACCATTCACAGCACCATTTGGTTGGACTGGAAACAAATCGGATGGCTCTGTCCTTTATAAATACATCAAACTTCAAGACAAGCCTGTGACGAAGAAAGAGTATGAAGAAGCTCAGAAGAAATGGGCTAAAGAAAAAGAAGAGTCAAATAAGAAAGCGCAAGAAGAACTTGCAAAACACGTGAAATAATTCGTGGAACAAATGGAGCACGAGTAATCCATAAGAGTTATCTATCGGCTTACTCAAGTTAAGAGAGTGGGACAGAAATCGGTAATTCGTTAGAATTCGATTTCGTCGTCCCACCTCCGCACAGTTGAGTAGGGCTGTAAAAGCTGATGAAATCAGCGTAGTAGAGCCCACTCAACCACTGCGTCTTGCTCGACAATCCAAAAACAATTGAGAGGCTAGGACTTTTGTCCCAGTCTCTTTTTTGTATGAATGAGAGAATAAGATTTTTTATAAAAATTGATATTTTTCAACAAGAGGTGTATAATATAAACTATTCTCTTTTATTTATTGAATATTTAATCATATGAATTTTCATCAACAATAGAGATTGTGAAATAGACGAATATCACAAAATATTCTGACAATTCAGGTTTACTTTTAAATTATTATGTGATATAATCTTAAACAAAACTAAAATTGAAATGGAGATAAGGATGAAGAAAAACAAAGTTCTTGCATTGGCAGGAGTAACTCTTTTAGCTGCTGGATTTCTTGCAGCTTGCTCTAGTTCTAAATCTAGTTCTAGTTCATCTAGTACAGATAAGACTCTAAATTATATCTATGAAGTTGATCCAGAAAACTTAAACTATCTGATTTCTGGTAAAGCCTCTACAACTGACTTGACAGCAAATGTGATTGATGGTCTTTTGGAAAACGATAACTATGGAAATTTAGTACCATCAATGGCAGAAGATTGGACAGTATCTCAAGATGGATTGACGTATACTTATACTCTTCGTAAAGATGCAAAATGGTATACATCTGAAGGTGAAGAATATGCTGATGTTACGGCCAAAGACTTTGTTGCAGGTTTGAAGTATGCAGCAGATCATAAGTCAGAAACGATGTATCTCGTTCAAAATTCCATTAAAGGCTTAGACGATTATGTCAATGGTAAAACAAAAGATTTCTCAACAGTAGGCGTAAAAGCACTAGACGACCATACAGTTCAATATACTTTAAATGAGCCAGAGAGTTTTTGGAATTCCAAAACAACAATGGGAATCCTTTATCCTGTAAATGAAGAATTTGTTACTTCTAAAGGTGATAAATTTGCTCAGTCAACAGATCCAACAAGTCTCCTTTATAATGGACCGTTCTTGCTTAAGTCTATTACGTCTAAATCTTCTATTGAGTTTGCTAAAAATAAAAACTATTGGGACAAAGATAATGTTCACCTGAGTGATGTAAAATTGAGCTACTATGATGGACAAGATCAAGGTAAGCCTGCTGAGCAGTTTGCTAAAGGAGCTCTCAGTGTTGCTCGCTTGGCTCCAACAAGTGCAACATTCTCTAAAATCCAAGAAAAATTCAAAGACAACATTGTTTACACACCACAAGATTCTACAAGCTATTTGGTTGGGGTAAATATTGATCGTCAGTCTTACAATCATACATCTAAGACAAGCGATGCCCAAAAATCTGCAACTAAAAAAGCGCTTATGAATAAAGACTTCCGTCAAGCTTTGTCATTCGCTTTTGATAGAACAGCCTACGCATCACAAGTCAATGGTAAAGAAGGTGCGACAAAAATGCTTCGCAATCTTTACATCCCACCTACTTTTGTTCAGGCAAATGGCAAGAGCTTTGGTGAGCTTGTGAAAGAAAAAGTTGCAAGTTATGGTGACGAGTGGAAAGATGTGAACTTTGATGATGCGCAAGATGGTCTTTATAACAAAGAAAAAGCAAAAGCAGAGTTTGCAAAAGCAAAAGCAGCATTACAAGCAGAAGGAGTTGAATTCCCAATTCACTTGGATATGCCTGTAGATCAAACGGCAACTGCAAAAGTTCAACGTGCTCAATCTTTGAAACAATCAGTTGAAAGCTCACTTGGTACTGAAAATGTTGTTGTTGACATTCACCAAATGAAAACAGATGATGTTTTGAATATTACTTATTATGCTGCTTCGGCTGCAGAAGAAGATTGGGACATCTCGGATAATGTAGGTTGGTCACCAGATTATCAAGACCCATCTACATACCTTGAAGTTATTAAACCTGGCGGTGAGAACACAAAGACTTTCTTAGGATTTGAAGGGAAGGAAAGTGCTGCCGCAGCTCAAGTTGGATTGAATGAATATGCTAAGTTGATCGAAGAAGCTGCTGCTGAAAAAACAGACGTAAACAAACGCTATGAAAAATATGCTGCAGCTCAAGCATGGCTGACAGATAGCGCTTTGTTGATTCCAACTACAAGTAGAACTGGTCGTCCAGTTTTGACAACTGTTGAACCTTTCTCAGCACCATTTGCTTGGTCTGGTGCAAAAGGTCGTGATATGGCAAGTTATAAATATATGAAATTACAAGACAAGCCAGTTACAACTAAAGAATATCAGGCTGCACAAGAGAAATGGAATAAAGAGCGTGTAGAATCAAATCAAAAAGCACAAGATGATTTAGCAAAACACGTGAAATAACCAATCATCAGAACTTTCTCTATAAAGAGGGGAAAGTTCTTTTGGGATTTTAAAGGAAACGATAAATGAAGAAATATATATTTATGCGTATCTTACGCTCCCTAGTGTCGATTTTCTTAGTAACGGCCTTGACCTATACCATTATTTATACAATGGTTCCTAGAAAATTGATTTTTAAGCAAGACCCGAATTATAATAAAATAGCTACGACTAAAGATAAAAAAATAAATTATGAAAATACTATCTATGAGCGTATGGGCTATGTTGACTATTACGACACCAAAGAGTTGCAGGAAAAAGCTAGCAAAGAAGATAGTTCTGTGACAGTCGAAGGGACAGCTGAAAACAAGAAAAAATACGAAGCTTATATCAAAAAATTAGGCAATGGATGGAAATTATACCAGTTTGAAGAAAACAAGCAATTTTATGCTGTTCGTGAGGTGCCTGTACTAGAACGAGTTCTTGGGTTTTATGGCAATTTGATTCAAATTGATCATCCAGGTGTGATTAAGGATGATTCAAATCCTAACCTTAAGCGTTATATCCGTATTGAAAACGATCCAGCCATTGGTTGGTCAGTGGTTGGCTCTGGTACAAAGCATAAATACTTGCTCTACTTCAATAGTCAATTTCCTTTTGTTCACCAAAACTTTATTTCATTAAACTTAGGTGAATCTTACCCAACATATGCGAATATTCCTGTTTTACAAGTTATCTCACAAGGACAAGGACAGACGAAAACTTCGGAAGTTCAATTCCCAACAGGAAAGAAAACATCATCTGTTAATATTTATTCAAGAACATACAAGTCACCAAGCCAAGCTGATTCGCGCGACGTGGCTAACTATGGGAAAGACGATCCTTATACTGCTACAGAAAGCAACTATCAATACCCTTCAATGCTTGTAAGCTCAGCTATTGTTGGTTTGATTGGTATCACTATTTCGTACCTCATTGCTATACCGCTAGGTTCTTATATGGCTCGTTTTAAGAATACATGGGTTGACAGTAGTTTAACTGGATTATTAACATTCTTGCTTGCTTTGCCAACAATCGCTTTGGTGTATATCATTCGCTTGGGTGGCTCATCAGTAGGTCTACCAGATTCATTTCCAATTCTAGGAGCTGGAGATTGGCGTTCTTATGTCTTGCCTGCAATTATCCTCGGTCTCTTAGGTGCTCCAAGTACAGCGATTTGGATTCGACGTTATATGATTGACTTGCAGTCACAAGACTTTGTCCGCTTTGCGCGTGCGAAAGGTTTATCTGAAAAAGAAATTTCTAACAAGCATATTTTCAAAAATGCTATGGTTCCTTTGGTATCAGGGATTCCGGGAGCAGTCATTGGTGTTATCCAAGGGGCGACATTGACAGAAACTGTTTTTGCCTTTCCTGGTATGGGGAAAATGCTGATTGACTCAGTTAAAGCATCTAATAACTCTATGGTAGTGGGTCTGGTGTTTATCTTCACTGCTTTGTCTGTCTTTGCCTTGCTTTTAGGTGATGTTCTGATGACAATGCTTGATCCACGTATTAAATTAACAGCAAAAGGAGGTAAATAATGGCTTCTATTGATAAAAATAAGTTTCAATTTGTCAAACGCGATGATTTTGCCTCTGAAACAATTGATGCACCAGCATATTCATACTGGAAATCGGTAATTCGTCAGTTCTTTAAAAAGAAATCGACAATTATCATGTTGGCAATTTTATTGACCATTATATTAATGAGCTTCATCTATCCGATGGTATCAAACTTTGACTACAATGATGTGAGTAAAGTAAATGACTTTAGCGCACGTTATATTGCACCTAACGGAGAGTTTTGGTTCGGTACAGATAGTAACGGTAAATCACTTTTTGATGGAGTATGGTTTGGTGCCCGAAATTCTATTTTAATTTCGGTAATTGCGACAGCGATCAACTTAGTTATTGGTATTATTGTCGGAGGAATTTGGGGAATTTCCAAGTCTGTTGATCGAGTGATGATGGAAGTATACAACGTCATTTCTAATATCCCTCAACTCTTAATTGTTATCGTTTTGACATACTCAATCGGAGCTGGTTTTTGGAATTTGATTTTTGCCATGACGATTACATCATGGATTGGGATTGCTTACTTAATTCGTGTGCAAATTATGCGTTATCGTGATTTAGAGTACAACCTTGCCAGCCGTACACTAGGTACCTCTACATTTAAAATTGTTGTGAGAAATATCATGCCGCAATTAGTATCCGTTATTATGACAACTAGTTCTCAAATGTTGCCGACACTTATTTCATACGAAGCCTTTCTATCCTTCTTTGGTCTAGGGCTTCCTGTCACTGTTCCAAGTTTGGGGCGTTTGATTTCTGATTACTCGCAAAACGTAACAACTAACGCTTATCTCTTCTGGATTCCGTTGACAACATTGATTTTAGTTTCCTTGTCTCTCTTTATTGTAGGACAGAATTTGGCGGATGCAAGTGACCCACGTACACATAGATAGGAGTAAATATGACAAATAATAAAAATGTAATATTGACTGCTCGCGATATTGTCGTGGAATTTGACGTTCGTGATAAAGTCCTAACAGCTATTCGCGGTGTTTCACTTGATCTGATTGAAGGAGAAGTGTTAGCCCTAGTAGGTGAGTCTGGATCTGGTAAGTCTGTATTGACTAAAACTTTTACTGGAATGTTAGAAGAAAATGGGCGAATTGCTCAAGGGTCTATTGACTACCGTGGTCAAGATCTTACAGTTCTTAAGACAAATAAAGATTGGGAAAAGATCCGTGGAGCAAAAATTGCTACAATATTTCAAGATCCGATGACTAGTTTGGATCCGATTAATACAATCGGAAGCCAAATTACTGAGGTAATTATCAAACACCAAGGAAAAGATGCAAAAGAAGCTAAAGAACTAGCAATCGATTATATGGAAAAAGTTGGTATTCCCGATGCAAAACGCCGTTTTGACGAATACCCGTTCCAATATTCTGGTGGGATGCGCCAGAGGATTGTTATCGCTATTGCCTTGGCTTGTCGTCCAGATATTCTTATCTGTGATGAACCAACAACTGCTTTGGATGTGACTATCCAAGCTCAAATTATTGATCTTTTAAAGTCATTGCAAGACGAATACCATTTTACAACAATCTTTATTACTCATGATTTAGGTGTAGTTGCAAGTATTGCTGATAAGGTTGCTGTTATGTATGCAGGTGAAATTGTAGAGTATGGAACAGTGGAGGAAATATTCTATGATCCGCGGCATCCATATACTTGGAGTTTGCTTTCAAGCTTGCCTCAATTAGCAAATGACCACGGAGAGCTTTTCTCTATTCCAGGTACACCACCATCGCTTTATACTGAGTTAAAAGGTGATGCCTTTGCTTTGCGTTCTGATTATGCTATGCAGATTGACTTTGAAGAAAAAGCACCAAAATTCAAAGTGACAGATACTCATTGGGCTAAGACTTGGTTGCTTCATGAAAACGCACCAGAAGTTCACAAACCAGAAGTTATTGAAAATTTGCATGAAAAGATCCGCTTAAACATGGGTTTCACTCAGTTAGAAGATTAGGAGGAAGGAAATGTCTGAAAAATTAGTAGAAATTAAAGATTTGGAGATTTCCTTTGGCGAAGGGAAGAAAAAATTCGTTGCTGTCAAGAATGCGAATTTCTTCATTAACAGAGGTGAAACTTTTTCACTCGTAGGTGAATCTGGATCTGGTAAGACAACTATTGGACGTGCGATCATTGGTTTAAACGACACTAGTAAAGGTGACATTATCTTTGATGGGAAGAAAATCAATGGCAAAAAATCTAGACAAGAGTCAGCAGAGATTATTCGTAAAATTCAAATGATTTTCCAAGACCCTGCTGCCAGTCTTAATGAACGTGCAACAGTTGATTATATTATTTCTGAAGGATTATATAATTACAACCTTTTCGAAAATGAAGAGGAACGCGTACAAAAAGTTAAAAATATTATCCAGGAAGTTGGTTTGCTAGCAGAACATTTGACTCGTTATCCACATGAGTTTTCAGGTGGTCAACGCCAACGTATTGGAATTGCTCGGGCTTTAGTAATGCAACCGGATTTTGTCATAGCTGATGAGCCAATTTCAGCTCTCGATGTATCAGTTCGAGCTCAAGTTTTAAATTTGCTTAAAAAGTTTCAAAAAGAGCTTGGCCTGACTTACTTGTTTATTGCTCACGATTTATCAGTGGTCCGCTTTATTTCGGATCGCATTGCGGTGATTTATAAAGGGGTAATTGTCGAGGTTGCAGAAACAGAAGAACTTTTTAATAATCCAATCCACCCATATACGCAGTCGTTGTTATCAGCCGTTCCAATTCCAGATCCAATTTTAGAACGTAAAAAAGTTCTAAAAGTTTATGATCCAGAACAGCATGATTATTCTGTTGATAAACCTGAAATGGTTGAAATAAAACCAGGACATTTTGTTTGGGCAAATCAAAAGGAAGTTCAAAAATATAAAGAAGAATTATAAAAATAAAAGGCAAAACCTAGTTTTGCCTTTTATTTTTATAAACTTCCATATCAGATAGCATGATATTTCCCTCAAGCACATGATAGTTTTTCTGAGCAACAGGATAGTAAGCAATGGGGACAAATAGATTGAAAGATGATAGATTAGAGGAGGGTATACCCCAGAATAAAATAAGGAGGAAGGACATGGACTTTCAAGAAGTGTATAGAAGCGTACAAGGTATAGTGAGGAGGTGTTATAAAGATTACTATTTACACTTATGGGAATACAGCGACTGGGAACAAGAAGGGATGTTAGCCTTGTATGAGTTGGTAAAGTCACGCCCGGCACTATTGCAGGACAAGACGATGTTATATCGCTGTTTCAAGGCCAAGTTTCGGAACAGAATCCACGACAAGATACGCCGCCAGGAGAGTCAGAAGCGGAAATTGGACAAGGCACCATATGAAGAAGTGAGTGAGATAGGGCACAAATTAAGGATGAAGGAGATGTACCTAGATGAGCTAGTAGCCTTTCGCAGTGCCATGGCAGAGTACAGAAGCGGACTCAGTCCAGAAGAATACAAACAGTACGAGCGTCTAATGGCAGATGAAAGGTTCAAAGGACGCAAAGCCATGCTTCGTGACTTATCAGAACATCTACGAGATTTCAATCCACGAGAGTAGAAGGATGTATTCATCTTTCTACTCTATTACGTAAAGCAGTAAGACAAAGTACAAACGAGTGAAAGGCAAGAAAAAGTAAAAAAAGTTTAAAAAAGTAGTTGACAGTTTAGCCAGTAGATGATATACTAAGATAGTTGTCTCGCCAGAGGCAGTAAAGACCTTTGAA
>ERZ773008.3249-NODE-3249-length-10067-cov-3.359909_pt1 | contig 10067 bp, 8 predicted proteins | sample MGYA00580664_ERZ773008 | MGnify/ENA primary metagenome ERZ773008 (study PRJEB29015, sample SAMEA2738016) | human oral metagenome | biome: human oral; feature: human-associated habitat; material: dental | place: China | collected 2048 ... | reverse complement strand
AGACATCAACAAGATATAAAAAACTAAACAACAACGGTTATATAATAGAAAAAGGATGCACCATGGTGCATCCTTTTTCTTTATCTCATTTCAAAGAATTACTTTGCATAGGCAATCGAACGCGTCTCACGAATGACGGTAATCTTCACCTGGCCTGGATAAGTCATCTCATTCTGGATTTTTGTGGCAATCTCGTCACTCAGTCTGATACTCTCTTCATCGTTCATCTTGTCGGCACCGACAATCACACGAAGCTCGCGGCCAGCCTGAATAGCATAGGTTTTTGTTACTCCCGGATAACTCATTGCAATGGCCTCAAGATCGTTCAGACGCTTGATATAGGCCTCAACAATCTCGCGACGGGCACCCGGACGGGCACCGGAAATAGCATCACAGACCTGGACTATCGGTGCAAGCAAAGTCGTCATTTCCTCTTCATCGTGGTGGGCTGCTATAGCATTGCATATATCCGGCTTCTCCTTATACTTCTCTGCAATCTTTGCACCATACAGAGCGTGAGGCAATTCACTTTCTTCATCCGGCACTTTCCCTATGTCATGAAGCAATCCTGCACGCTTTGCTTTCTTAGGATTCAAACCAAGTTCACTGGCCATTACCGCACAAAGATTTGCGGTTTCACGAGCATGTTGCAACAAGTTCTGACCGTAACTTGAACGATATTTCATCTTACCGATGATGCGAATCAATTCGGGATGCAGGCCATGAATACCCAAATCAATAGCTGTGCGCTTACCCGTTTCAATGACTTCATTGTCGAGTTGCTTCTTCACTTTAGCCACAACTTCCTCAATACGCGCAGGATGAATACGACCGTCAGCCACAAGTTGATGCAGGGCCAAACGGCATACCTCGCGACGAATTGGATCGAATGCACTGATAACAATTGCCTCGGGGGTGTCATCAACAACTATTTCTACGCCGGTAGCTGCCTCTAAAGCACGGATATTCCGACCTTCACGACCGATAATTCTACCCTTGACTTCATCGTTATCAATATGGAAAACGCTGACTGAATTCTCAATGGCTGTCTCCGTCGCTACACGCTGAATGGTCTGAATAACGATTTTCTTTGCCTGCTGATTGGCATTCAGTTTTGCATCGTCCATAATCTCATTGACATAGCTTGCAGCATCGAGTCTGGCCTGATCTTTCAGACTTTCAATGAGTCGGTTCTTAGCTTCTTCGGCACTGAGTCCCGAGAGTTCTTCAAGCTTGGCTTGCTCCTGCTTCTGCATTTTCTCTAATTCCTGCTGCTTTACAGACAGGAGTTTTTTCTCATTATCAATACGTTGCTGACTTTGATCAACCTCCATCTTGCGGCGCCCTAATTCTTCCTGACGCTGATTTAAAGAGATTTCACGTTGCTTCAAGCGGTTTTCACTCTGCTGTATCTTTTGATTTCGCTGCTGAACTTCCTTTTCGAGTTCACTCTTCTTATTAAGGAATTTCTCCTTCACCTCCAAGAGTTTCTTTTCCTTAACAACGTCCGCTTCCTTGTTAGCGGCCTCAATCATTTCATTGTATTTTCCCTTAATGACATAACGGAAAACAGCATATCCAATTGCGCAACCGGCCAACAGAGCAACGCAGGCAATTATAATAGTCACTACATTCATTATACTTTAGATTTAAATAATATTCCCGTTCAACTATTTCAACGCTTCTTCAATTTCAGAAGTCAACTGTCCGAGAATATTCTTAAAAGGCTCCGTATCATTACGCAAGGCCTCGCGCTCATAGCGTAAAGCTATATCTATGAGAGCCATATACAGCAATTCCTTATCGCTCTTGCGACCTTTGAACACGCCTGCGTAATTATTAACGGTCGTCGTAATAAGCTTTGCAGCATCACGATACAGCTTCTCGTCCTCACGAACAATGTTCACCGGCAACTCTGTATCATAGACATGCAGTCTTATATGCAACTTATCCTTATTCTCTTCTGCCATCGCTTCTGTTATCTTTCACTCAGTAGCGTTATACATTTATTCACGTCTCTGATCAAGCGTTGCAGCCGTTTCTGGGCGCTTTCCACGTCACCATCAGTCACTTCCAACATCTTGGCCATCTTGAGACTATTGTAATCATTCTGCGCCTGAGCAAGCTTTGCATTAAGCATTTTGATTTGTTCTTCCCGCTCGTCTACCATGGTATAAAGTTCAGCATTCTCCTTCTTCAGTTCCTTGTACTGAAGAAGCATCTGCCTTATGCGGGTAGAAAACTGGTTGAGAGCATGCTCAGTTGCATCCATAAATTCACAATTTGGTTACAAATTTACTTGATTTAATTGATATATCCAAATTTTAACTCAACATTTTACAGCATCTATATACAACATGATTACCCCCTGATTTCCAAGTAAGAACAATGGAGTTTCCCGGGAATCACATAGATATGGAACAAGAAAACGGCCTTGACCAACATCAAGACCGCCACGAACTTCATTTCTTTTTCACGTCTGCATCTGACGGACGTGGCTCTTTTTTAGCCAACATCACTACTTGGAAGACAAAGTCGGTAATCCATTTCAGGCTGAAACCCAAACGCTTGTAATACTGTCTTACAGCCATCACAGCCTTGATAACGCCAGGATCGCTGTAGTCATTCTTCGTAAACAAGTCTGAAACAGTCTTCTCCGTCATCGTATAAAGTGCTTTCTTCATGAACGAAGGCAGGCGGAGCTTAAACTTCATGAGGTTGCCGATAAGCATCATCAAATCTTGTGAAAAGCCCTGGAACTGTATCATATAAGGCTGCACAGCCTGCAACTTCCGACAGTTCTTACGTATGCTCTGATCTATTTCCTTAAAGAAATTATCGTCCATTCCGTAGATTTCTTTCATCATCTTCCGGCAATGATTCTTCTCTCCAAGTCCTAATTTGTTGTTCAATGTAGGCACATGAAGTGTCGCCTTGAACGTGCGCAAATCAGGTAACATGCCTAAATTGTTGATACCAAGATTAGCTGCTAACGATGCTTCGAAATACACGCGTATCAGCGTCATGAAGTCTTCCATACCGCCAACCTTAGCCTCAGTTTCCTTCTTTCCTAAGAGTTTAGAAAAAAATCCCATACTATCTATTCTGTCAATAATTTTAATGTAAGTTATAAAATGCTTTGCAAAGATACAATATTCCAAGCAATAAACCTAATTTTTCACACAAGAATATTTCTACACTAAACGCAACATATCTCTCTACAAAACAAAGAAAGAACGCCATTATACCTGCGCACGAATTATATGTTAATTTTTATCATCAATCTTTACAATTCAGATTACTTTTCCTGTAAATTTGAAACAGAGTTCCTCCTCACTCCAAATACACCCCACTTTTTAGCAATTCACAACGCATTGACAATCAATTTATTACAAAATTCAATAAAAATCAGAATGTAAAATCACGCTAAGAAGCACTGTATTTTGCATCGAATTACCCTGTAACTCACATCATATCAGCGGATATTCTGACGCAAACAGCCACGCAGTTTGAGTCAAGTGACAGTGCATGACGACCGGAGTAGCGTTACAAAAAGCCTGAAATTGGAAAATAAACTCTATTTTCCTGATTTTCTTTTCCTCTTTGGTCTCACATCGAAGTGTTAAAAATAAGCAACAATATTTACAAAGAAGAGAAAACAACAGACAGGAACTTTCCACTTCACGAAAGGCTTGTAAAGAAACATGATAAAACGAAGACAGCGTTCAGAGATGCTGAAAAGGCACGAAACGCCAAGCCGATAGCGACAGAACAGCACAATTCATGGAGAATATGAAGCAAGTGAAACTCAATAGACATGAATTTCCATACAGAACAACCCCATTCAACAGAGAGAAGCATGCCCTATTGAATAAAAAACTGTTTCAAAGTTTCCGAATTGCATTATTTTTTGTTATCTTTGCACAATCGCATATAACAACAACAAACAAAAACGTATATTCTAATAAAATAAGTACACGATGAGCCTAAATCTTAGTAGGAACGAATTCGTGCGTCGGTTGGTTACATTCAACGATTTCATGATTATCAACATCATTCTCGTTTGTTTTATCCTGCTGCTTCCCAATGATGTCCCCGACTATTTCCATAGTGCGACAAAGATAACCGTGTTCACTGCCAATGCAGCTATGGGGGTTGCACAATACTTCTTCAATACAATCGTGCACTATCGCAAGATTGAATTCGACAGGATTATACTCAGAGTGTCGCAATTAGTGACGACACATGTAATTCTCACTTACGCCTTTCTGAGTTTTCTCTGCCCACGCGAAAACTTCTTCCACATATCGGTACTCTATGCTTTCACGAGCTTTGCACTCATCATGCTCAGTCGTTTTGCCGAACGAGGAATACTGAATTATCTGCGACAGACTGGTCACAACTCACGCAAAGTGCTGTTTGTGGGGCATGACCATTCGCTTGCCGAGCTTTACAAGACAATGACAGGAGACCCTACCATGGGCTATTCTGTACGTGGATATTATGCCAACAAGGAGATTGAAAACTGTCCTAAATCCTTTCGATATTTAGGCTCACTCAAAGACTTCGGCACTAAGATGGAACAAGAAGACAGGGCATTTGCCGAGGAGATATTCTGCAGTCTGAGTCATGACTACAATGATTTCATTGCACAGATTATGAAATTCTGCGATGCCAATGTCATCCGCTTCTACTATCTCCCGCGTACATTTGGAACCTATCGGCTACGCCTGAAACCTGAATTCATGGGCGACACATTGCTATATACAAACCACATTGAGCCACTTGCAATCATGAGCAATCGGCTCATCAAACGGTCTTTCGATATCGTGGTATCAGCAATTGCATGCCTTTGCCTGCTCCCGCTCATCCCTATCATTGCCATCATTATCAAGCTCCAAAGTCCGGGGCCGACGTTCTTTGTGCAAGAACGCACAGGGTTTGAAGGGAAATCATTCAAATGTTACAAGTTTCGAAGTATGCATGTCAACAAGAATGCCGACACAGAACAAGCTACCAAGAACGATCCACGCAAGTTTGCTTTCGGCAATTTCATGCGGAAAACCAATATTGATGAACTGCCACAATTCTGGAATGTGCTGAAAGGTGACATGAGTATTGTCGGGCCCCGACCTCACATGTTGCATCATACTGAAATCTACAGTGACTTGATAGACAAATATATGGTACGTCATTTCTGTAAGCCGGGCATCACCGGTTGGGCACAGGTTACAGGCTACCGAGGGGAAACCCGGGAGCTATGGCAGATGCAAGAGCGCGTGGAACACGATATCTGGTATATCGAACACTGGACTTTCCGGCTTGATATTTATATCATTTTCAAGACAGCCTACAGCATTATCGTACCCGACAAGCACGCTTATTGACAAAGAACAGAGTTATAAACTAAATAGAAACAAACATGAAAGGGATTGTTTTAGCCGGTGGTTCTGGCACCCGTCTCTACCCCATTACAAAGGGTATCAGCAAGCAATTGCTACCTATCTTTGACAAACCGATGATATATTATCCGGTATCCGTGCTGATGCTTGCCGGCATCAAGGATATCCTGATTATCTCTACTCCATTTGATTTGCCGGGCTTTAAGCGCTTATTAGGCGACGGACACGAACTTGGAGTGCACTTTGAATATGCAGAACAGCCCTCTCCGGATGGTCTGGCACAGGCCTTTATCATTGGAGAGAAGTTTATTGGAGATGATGCTGTGTGCCTTGTTTTGGGCGATAACATCTTTTATGGAGCCGGCTTCACAGGACTACTCAAAGAGAGTGTTGCCGATGCAGAACAGAGACAGCAGGCCAGTGTCTTCGGATATTATGTCAATGATCCACAACGTTACGGCGTCGCAGAATTTGATAAAGCAGGAAACTGCTTGAGCATTGAAGAGAAACCAGAACATCCGAGGAGTAATTATGCCGTTGTTGGCTTGTATTTCTATCCCAACAATGTCATTGAAATCGCCAAGAACATCAAGCCGAGTGCACGCGGCGAGTTGGAAATTACGACCGTAAACCAAAAGTATCTGGAGTTGAAGAAACTCAAAGTAAAGTCTCTTCAACGTGGTTTCGCATGGCTTGACACCGGCACGCATGACAGTCTTTCTGAAGCAAGTACATTCATTGAAGTGATTGAAAAACGTCAAGGTCTGAAGATTGCATGCCTCGAAGAGATTGCATACCGACAAGGCTGGATCAGCGAAGAACAATTGATTGACAACGCCAAACCCATGTTGAAAAACGGTTATGGGCAATATCTCATGGAGATTGTAGAAAATAAAAGAGTTTAGAACTAATATTTATAAAAATCTAAATATAACTGACATCATATACAGTTAATTGTTGATTTATGGACGATAACAAAATAACAACAGCTGAAGAAAATCAGCAACAAGAGGTAAAACGCCTATTCAATTTCCGGGCAATATATACTTCACTCATATTGAATTGGACATGGTTCGTTGTCTCTATCCTTGTCTGTCTTGCAGGTGCTTATATCTATCTGAGATATTCAACTCCCGTATACCAGGCTTACGCAAAACTTCTCATTAAAGACGAACAGAGTTCACGCAGAGGCAACAGCATCCAGAATTCCAATAACCTTGGAATGATTTCAAACTCCAACGGCATTGATAATGAAATGGAAATCCTGACTTCTCACAGCCTGGCACAAAGTGCCGTGAGAGACTTGAAGCTGTATGTAAGCTACAGCATAGAGGGTAAGTTTAAGAATATATTATTGTATAAAAACGAGCCTCTCAAGGTGGATTTTGATCCGATTAACTTAGAGAAAATTAATAATCCGTTTGAGATGCTGCTCACATTCGATAACGGTAAATATCATCTTACAGGTACTTATTATGTCCCAATTGACGACATGCACGCTAATGGTCCTTACTATATTGACAAGACTTTCAGCAAGTTTCCTGTAGCAATCTATACAAGGGCGGGCATCTTGACGATTACAAAGAACCTTGCACCTGATGCCGTGAGAATGACATCAGACACGAAAGTGCACATCGTTCTCAACTCTCCGAATAATGCAGCCTATCAATATCAAGGAGCATTGTCTGTCAATCAGACTTCAAGGTCAACAACTATTGCGCAGTTGACACTAACAGATATCAATCAACAGAGGGCTGTTGACTATCTGAAACAACTGTCCATTTGCTATAACCGACAGGCCAATGAAGACAAGAATCAAGTGGCAATCCGTACGGAGAAGTTTATTAACTCACGCTTGGAGAAGATCAATTCAGAGTTAGGACTGACAGAAGGGCAGCTTGAAAACTTCAAGAAGCGAAATAATATGGTTGAATTGAAGATGAATGCAAGCAGTGCTTTCGACAATCAGACACAGTTCAGCCAACGCCTGACCGATGCAAACACACAGATTACACTGCTTGATGAGATTGCAGCCTATCAGAACAAGGTGGCCAATCGCTATGAACCCATTCCAGAAAACATAGGCCTGTCAGACCAGAGTACCAGTTCTTTGATCAATAAATACAACGAGATTTCATTGGAGAGAAAACGCCTTCTGCGCAGTGCAAGTGAGAAAAGTCCAATCATTCAGCCTCTGACCTCGCAACTTGATGACCTTAACAACAGCATACGTCGGGCTATAACACAAGCCAGAAAAGGCTTGGAAATCCAACGTAATGCCATTATGAGTCAGTTCAACAAATATAGTGGACAGGTTGGAGAAACACCTGAACAAGAGCGAATTCTCACTCAGATCGGAAGACAGCAGGAGGTGAAATCAGGCCTGTATCTCATGCTGTTACAGAAGAGAGAAGAGAATTCCATTTCGCTTGCAGCTACAGCTGACAAAGGAAAACTCATTGATGAGCCTGAATTCGGAGGCAAAGTCAGCCCGAATAATTCCATGATTTATCTCATTGCGCTCATTATCGGCCTCTCCGTTCCTGCCCTTATCATCATCATTGCCGAGTTCTTCCACTACAAGATTGAGGGCAGAAACGATGTGGTTCAACTGACAAAGCTGCCTATTTTGGGTGACGTTCCGATTGCAAGCGACCAAGCAAAGACCAAGGCAGATGTCGTTGTCCATGAGAATAAGAACGACTTAATGGAAGAAATCTTCCGTGGAATGCGAACCAACCTGCAGTTTATGCTCAAGGAAAATAAGAAGGTTATTGCATTCACTTCTACCACTTCAGGTGAAGGAAAGACATTCACGGCCGCAAACTTAGCTGTCAGTTTTGCACTCTTAGGCAAAAAAGTTATCATCGTTGGTCTTGATATTCGAAAACCTCGTTTGGCCGAGTTGTTCGAAATCAAAGACCATCATCACGGCATAACAAAATTGTTAGTGCATGAGCATCCGACACGCGAGGAAATTCTTTCACAGGTATTGCCCTCCGGTGTCAACGACCGATTAGACCTGTTGATGGCAGGGCCTATTCCTCCCAATCCCGCTGAGTTGTTAGCAAGAAAAAGTCTTGACAATATCATTATTGAATTAAAGGAAATCTATGACTATATCATCATTGACACTGCACCGATTGGTCTGGTAACAGATACACTGCAACTTTCACGTATCATAGATGCCACCGTATACCTCTGCCGCGCAGACTATACAACGAAAGATTGCTTCGTGCTGATCAACAGTCTGGCTGCAGAAAAGAAACTTCCGAATATGTCTATCGTCATCAACGGCTTAGACATGACGAAGAAGAAATATGGCTATTACTATGGATATGGCCGCTATGCACACTATGGACGATATGCTAAATATGGCTATGGTTCATATCATGGTAATTCATACATGGCAAAAACATACAATTCATATAACAGCTATGGAACCTACGACTGTAAGGATGGCTCTTACAGAAACAAAAACGACAATTCAATCAAACAATAATGAAAATCGCAGTCGATTTTGATGGCACTATCGTAACCCATGAATATCCTGCCATTGGCGAAGAGATTCCTTTTGCAACAGAAACTCTTCGCCAACTTACGGCAGAGGGACATCAACTCATTCTATGGAGTGTAAGAGAGGGGGAAGCCCTGGATGAAGCTGTAGAATGGTGCAGGCAGCGGGGTGTTGAATTCTGGGCTGTAAACAGAGACTACCCTGAAGAGACCGTCGACAACAACAACCACTATTCCAGAAAGCTGAAAGTTGATTTGTTTATCGACGACAGAAATGTCGGAGGATTACCCGACTGGGGGCAAATCTACAGGATGATTCATGACCGCGTAAGCTTCTATCATCTTCTCAGAGAGCAATTCGCACAAGGACTTCCACAACATTCTCACAAGAAAAAACATTGGTGGCAGTTCTGAAATAACATGAATTCGGTTTAAGCATCTTTCTGCTTCCAAGGGGTTGGAAAGAGAGAAAACGCTGAAAATCGCATTTCCAACCCCTCGGAAAGATAAAAAACGCTGAAAATCGCATTTCTGACCCCTCGGAAAGACGAAAAACGCTGAAAACCGCATTTCCAACCCCTCGGAAAGATGAAAAACGCTGAAAATCGCATTTCTGACCCCTCGGAAAGACGAAAAACGCCAAAAACCGCATTTCTGACCCCTCGGAAAGACGAAAAACGCCGAAAATCGCATTTCCAACCCCTCGGAAAGACGAAAAACGCTGAAAATCGCATTTCCAACCCCTCGGAAAGACGAAAAACGCTGAAAATCGTTCATCGCTCGTGAGCGAAATGCAGAAAACGCCGAAAATAACGTTTCGCTTGCAAGCGACAGGCAGAAAATGCCGAAAACCGTTCATCGCTCGTGAGCGAAACGCAGAAATTGTAGAAAAACGCCCGTCGTCGGCCGACGAAACACGAAAAACGCCGAAAACAGCTTGTCGTCGGTCGACGAAATGCTAAAAATGCGAAAAATCTGTATTTCGCTTGCAAACGACAGGCGGAAAACGCTGAAAACTGCTCGTTGCAAAAAAAACTGAACCCCAAAAGTCTTTTGTCTGACTTTCGGGGTTCAGTTCATATTTCGGCATACTTTCTTTTTCCTTTATATAACCGTTGTTGTTTTGTTTTTTATATCTTGTTGATGTCA
>ERZ773008.3248-NODE-3248-length-10067-cov-4.534159_pt1 | contig 10067 bp, 9 predicted proteins | sample MGYA00580664_ERZ773008 | MGnify/ENA primary metagenome ERZ773008 (study PRJEB29015, sample SAMEA2738016) | human oral metagenome | biome: human oral; feature: human-associated habitat; material: dental | place: China | collected 2048 ... | reverse complement strand
TTACTTTGGAAGAGCTCTTCTTTCTTCTTTTCTAAATTTTCGGTAGTCTCTTCTTGGGGAATGTGTGCAGCTTCTTTGCCGATTACTAAAACTTTACCATTAGGGTTGCCATACCCTACAAATAGATTGTTGGCTTTGCAGTAGGCTACTGCCTCTTTGAATGCTTGTGTGTACATATAATTTAAGTTTTTTATTGTCTTTGATTTTTTAACGTTTGCAAATATACTAATTTTCTACTATAGAACATTCTTTTTTTACGATATATTCAGGAGTACCATTTCTATAGAAAATAGTTCCCATTTCTCCATTAGTAAGATAAGTACGCACAAATCTCTCCATCTCATCACCATTTTTATCGTATAGGGCATAAGAAAATAACTTGTCGATGAACAAATTGTACCTATGTCTATCATACCTTCTCTTATTACAGAGAGGATCTTCTTCGTGGACAATGTCTTTACAGACAATGACCTCTTTAAAATCTTCGTTAATTTGAGTACGCTCTACTTTACCGTCAAAGTACTTGTAGAAAACAGTGTATAGCAGCTCAAACCCTTGGTAAGGTTTGATTTCAAAGTATTGTTTTTCAATTACATTTCCTTGTTCGTCAAAGAATAAAAACTCCTTGTTTCCATTCTCGTAGTACAAAATTTCTTGTTTGGCAAGACGTCCATTTTTGTACGAATTGATGAAAACTTTTCGCCTGTCTTCATCTTCGTCTTCTTCGTTTTCTTCACGGAAAGAACAAAATAGTGTTTTATTGCCCCTCTCATCATACAGAAGCAAATCTTCATTCTGAACTTTCTCATTTAGATAGTGTTTTAACCTTACTAATTCACCTTTTGAATTGTAGCTGTATTGGTATTCATCAATATATCCATCCTCTACAACAGCTACCATATCCCCTTTTTCATCGTATAAATACTCTTTAAAAATACCTGTAGGGATCTTTTCTGTAATTTTATAGAGCAAACCTTTTTCGTTGTACAAAAAACTGTATATACAAGGTATTTGATCCGAAATAGTAGCAGTCCATTCGGTGAGTTGTTGCTGTTCGTTATATTTGAAAACAAATACAAAATCGTCTACTTCGTAACTCGTTACTAACCCCTGTTCGTTATAAGTAGTTACAAAGCATTCACAACCACTGAAAAATAATATGTTATGCCACAATGTTTTGGTCGTTTCATCAAGGGATTTTTTCGTTCTAAAATCTCTTGCCATATCATCATATTCCTTGATAAGGTTTATGATATCCTCAGGAATAACAGCCACATTTTTTTTAAATTTGCCTAAGCCAATGTTGTTGTCTATGAGTACCTCGTACTCTTTGTAGGATGTTTTTACTTTTTTGTTTGCAAAGAAAAGATTGGGTTCTACCTTAGGGATATAAGGACTTCTAGGATAATTTTCTAAACCATTGTTTTTAATTTTCATCGTTATGAGTGTTTAAGTCATGCCTACTCTATATGGTTTTCAGCTTCCCCAGTATTTCTTTATTTTTGGGCAAAGTTATCAACAGAAAGAGACATAACTCGTTGTTATAAAAACTTTTTAGCCTCAGCAGCAATAGCAGGAATAAGCTCTTTAGAGAAGCTGTTGCTCAATTGGCGGGTGTGGATAAGAATATGTTTGTTATCCTTACTAAAGTGTAAGAAATATCGGTCTCTTCCTACTTTTATTTCTTTTTGGAAAACGACATCAAAAGTTCGTTCTAAGTCAATTTGGTAATGTTTTGGATAATCATTGGAATAGAAAACTCCTTGAAAAAAGGCATTGCAAAGAGAGGTTTACGCTCTTCTATAGACTGTTTTCTAAGGGCTTCTATATCCTCATTTTTGTAGCTTTCTTTAGTAGGGTAGTCGCTGAACTCGGTGATGAAAAACTCTTTTTGAAAATTGATTTTCTCAAGTTTTTCTCCCTGTAAAAATAGCTGTTCGTAGAGTTTTTCGTAGTTTAAATAGGTGCTACTTGTACCACCATTGTAAGGTTTTCCTTTTTTTCTTATATCCCTTTTGTTAAACTGATTGCCATAAGCATATAAGGGATTTTCGTGAGAGATGGGGCGCTCACCATCGTAGTTAGGCACTTCATTGGTAGAGAGTATGTGCTCCCATTGAGATACATTACTATGGAAGAGCTCTTCTTTCTTCTTTTCTAAATTTTCGGTAGTCTCTTCTTTGCCAATGTGTGCGGCTTCTTTGCCAATTACTAAAACTTTACCGTTAGGGTTGCCATACCCTACAAATAGATTGTTGGCTTTGCAGTAGACTACAACCTCTTTGAAAGCTTGTGTATACATATAATTTAAGTTTTTAATATTATATTCTTTTTCTGTGTAAAAGCATTAATTTTCGACTACACTACACTCTTTTCTAAGGATATAGTCAGGAGTACCGTTTTTATAGAAAATAGTTTCACTTTCTCCATTGGTAAGATAAGTACGGACGAACTTTCTTATCTCATTGCCTTCTTTATCGTATATGACATAAGAAAAAATATTGTAACTGAACAAAATTGAATAGTATTTGCGTGCATTATATTCTCTATGTATTGTCTTATCGGAAAATCTCCTAAAAGATGTCCATCCTCCACAGTAAGAGTCTTCTTTGTAGGTAATGTCTTTGCAAACGATCACCTCTTTGTACAAATCTTTGTTAATATCAGTGCGCTCTGCCTTACCGTCAAAATATTTGTAGGAAATACTGTTTAGTAGCTCAAAACCTCGGTAATGTTTGATTTCAAAGTGCTGTTTTTTAATTAGGTTGCCTTGCTTGTCAAAGAATAAAAAATCCTTGTTTCCATTTTCGTAGTACAAAATTTCTTGTTTATCAAGATATCCATTTTGGTACGAATTGATGAAAACTTTTCGCTCGTTTTTTCTTTCGTCTTTCTCGTTTTCTTCGCCGAAAGAACAAAATAGTGTTTTATTGCCTCTCTCATCATATAGGAACAAATCTTCCTGCCTAAATATCTCATTCCGATAACGTTTTAAGCTTACTAATTCACCTTTTGAGTTGTACTTATATTTATACTCTTCAGAAATTTCTCCATTTTCTATAACGACTACCATATCGCCTTTTTCGTCGTATAAATACTCTTTAAAAATACCTATAGGGAGCTTATCTATAATTTTACAAAACAGACCTTTTTTGTTGTACAAGTAATTTCGTGAGCAAGGTATTTGCCCCGAAATAGTAGCAGTCCATTCGGTGACTTGTTGCTGCTCGTTATATTTGAAAACAAACACAAAATCGTCTACTTCGTAACTTGTTACTAACCCCTGTTCGTTGTAAGTAGTTACAAAGCAAAAGCATTCACAATCTCTGGAGGATAATATGTTATCGTACAATGTTTCTGATTTTTCATCAAAAAAAATTTTATATTTCAACTCTCTTGCCATATCACGATATTCCTCGACAAGACTACTGATCTCCTTAGGGCTAACAGCGGCATTATTTTTAAATTTGCCTAAACGAACGCTGTTGTTGTTGCCTATGAGTGCCTCGTACTCTTTGTAGGACGTTTTTACTTTTTTGCCTGCAAAGAAAAGATTGGGTTCTACCTTAGGAGCATAAGGGGTTTTAGGGTAATTTTCTAAACCGTTATTTTGTATTTTCATTGTTGTTAAATCTTTTTTAGAAGGAGTAACAAGCCTAAGTTTATTATTATAGGCTTGCACTCCTTGTGAAATGTAAATTAAAAGCTTCTTATCTTTCCACCATTTTGGTTTCTCAGTTCCATATCTCCGTTTTTTAAGGTGATGAGTATGTCTGAATTGTGGAAAATAGCTTTTACGGCATTACTTTCTACAACTGTAGATTTGCGTCCTCCAGAATCGTTGCAAAGATCTGTTCTACCATTGCTGTAGGTGATTAGAATAGATTTTTCATCATCACTGAGAGCAGCGTCAATTACATTGCTTTGTGCAATCGTTCTGATACGACCTCCTGAATCACTGAGAAGATCTAATCTTCCATTTACAATTTTTAAAATCATATTATTATAGTTTTTAGTGAGTGCCTACTCTATATGGTTTTCGGCTTTCCCAATGTTTTACAAAAATAGTTTGCGGGCATCCCGTTTTACTTAGCTCGTTGCCCGACCAAAGGCATAGTGTAAAGCAAAAGGAACGCCCGCATACGCGAACGCTTCCGTCTTTACTTTCTGTACACTATTGAAAAATTGGTCGTATTTCGAGCTTAGAAAATAAAAGCGAAACGCTACTAATATGTTTATTTTGTGTTTATCTAGTTTTTACTATAAAATATGTTTTATGAGTTTCTGCCAGCAAATATACAAAATAAAATGATAAGTACGTCCTTTTGCCTTGTTTTTTTAGTTAAGAGGTAAGAATGCTTTGTTTGTACTTAATGATATGTAGCTCTTTTTCAAGCTTTTTGGCTTTTTTAATGCTGTCGTTAGTGCCTTTTGACTGTCCGTCCCAGAAGGCAAAAACCACTTCAGCATTTTCGATGATTTGAGTGTTGCGCACAAGGGTAGCCCCACGCCCATACTTTTGGTAGTCGGGTTTGAAAACGAGGAGAGGAATACCCATCTCAGCGGCAAATTGAGCGGCAAGGGTGTCGGCTCCTTTAGCACCACCCGATACGATGTTTTCGGGTTTTTCGTGCGTATTGATATACGCTAAAATACTTTCTTTCAGTAGGGTGTAATCGTTAAAATCACGTCCCCCAACAATGGCTATATTCATATAAATCGTTATTTGTTGGGGCAAAAGTCGATAGCAAGGGCGACAAAAACTGTCGCTTGAAGAAAAAAGTTTGTATATTTGCAAAAAAATAATAAAATGAAGAAGTTTTTAAGACACCGTTTTATTGTGGAACGCCTGCGTATGAAGCCTCATTCGTATGAAGATTTGATAAGAGCTTTGCAAAAAAGTGACGAATATTGCGATCTTGAGATGTTTACTGATCGTACTTTTCTCCGTGATAAACAAGATATTGAGAAAATCTACCACATAAAAATTGAGTATAACAACACTCTTAAAGCGTACGAAATCACAGAAGATAACGACCTCTATACTCAAAATCTATTAGAAGCGTTTGATGTGTTTAGAGCGTTGCAGAATTATGGCAATCTTTCTGAGGTTATTCAGTTTGAAAAGCGATTGCCTGCGGGTACGGAATATTTGTCGCCGCTGCTTAGGGCTATCAAAGAAAAGCGACAGGTAGCGTTGCATTACTATAAGTTTTGGGATAAAAACAAACAACTGGTGGTGCGTACGATAGAGCCTTATTTGCTAAAAGAGGCACAAAGGCGTTGGTATGTATTGGCGTGGGATGTGGAGAAAGAAGCGTTGCGGGTGTTTGGCTTGGATAGAATTAAGCACTTAGACGATGAGCGGGGGGTGAAGTTTCAGCATCCTGTACCGGAGGAGGTAGAGCATTTTTTTGACGATAGTTTTGGGGCGTGGGTGGACAACGAGCGTACGCAAGCTGAAGGGGTAGTGCTCGCTTTTAAAAAGTTACCTACCGACTCGCCTTTTGTACCTAACCCCGCTGAATACCTCAAAGCGATGCCTTTGCACTCTTCGCAAGAGGTGATGAGTGAAACTGAAGATGAAATTGTGCTCAAACTGCATTTGAAAATTACTCCCGATTTTGTGAAGGAAATACAATCGTACGGCAGTAGGGTAGAGTGGAGGTAAGCAATTGTACGAGTGGCTCAAACTGCCAAAATGGCACTGTTTTTGTAAATGGCAAATTGTTTGCTATCAAAATACGAAATAAATCTAATAAGAATCATTATGAGTACTGAAGATATTAACAAAGACGATTTTGAATTTGAACAAGACCCTGTGGATTACACTCCTGAAGAGGATATGTACGAAACAGTAGAAATTCCTGAAGATGAGGACTTTTACGACTCCGATGAGGACGAGATGCCTTTTGACTTAGAAGACGACGACGACTCTTTTGAAGAAGAAGAACCTGAAGCAGAGGAAGAATTGGAAGAGCCTGAAACAGAAGAAGACTCCGAAGAAGAGCAACCTGAAGAAGAGGATTTTGAAGAAGAGGATTCTGAAGAGCCTTTTGAGGATGAAGACTTTGAAGCGTTTGAAGAAGAACCTGAAACAGAGGAAGAAACCCCAATGGAACAACCTCCAGTAGAGGAGGAACCTACTCCAATAGAGGAAGAACCAATGGAACAGCCTCCATTAGAAGATGAACTTGCTCATACTTCAGAATCTACTGAGGAAGAGCAGATTATGTATAAAGACCCCAACGAACCTGAAAAAACGGATGAGTATTTCAACAAGGAAAGAGACCGCTATTTGCGTTTGTTTGCCGAGTTTGACAACTACCGCCGTAGAACTATTAAAGAACGTGAAGAATTAATAGCTACTGCTGGAAAGGACATTTTGTCAGCTATGTTGCCTATAGTAGATGATTTTGACCGTGCTTTGGTGGAACTCTCTAAAACAGCAGATGAGAATACACTTGAAGGGGTGAAACTCATCTATAACAAACTTATAAACACGCTAAAATCTAAAGGTTTAGAGCGTATGGACGTTGCTCCTAACGATGTGTTCGACAGTGAAATTCACGATGCAATTACGCTCATTCCTGCTCCATCGCCTGAATATAAAGGTAGAATAGTGGATGTAGTGCAAGCAGGCTACAAATTAGGTGATAAAATAATACGTTTTCCTAAAGTAGTAGTAGCACAATAAGAAGTTTAAAATGAAAAGAGATTACTACGAAATATTAGAAATACAGAAAACAGCTACGGCTGCCGAAATAAAAAAAGCATACCGCAAACAAGCATTAAAATACCACCCCGACAAAAATCCTGGGGATAAAGAAGCTGAAGAGAATTTTAAATTAGCTGCTGAAGCCTACGAGGTGCTCAGCGATGAGAACAAACGCGCTCAGTACGACCGCTTTGGTCACGCTGCCTTTGAAGGCGGTATGGGAGGCGGTGGTTTCTCAATGGACGATATATTCAGTCAGTTTGGCGATATATTTGGTGGTCATTTTTCCGGTGGCTTTAGTGGTTTTGGCGGTTTTGGTGGCGGCAATCAGCAGGTATATGTGAAAGGTGAAAACTTGCGTATACGTGTGAAAGTTACCTTGGAAGATGTTATAAAAGGTACTGAAAAGAAAATAAAAGTACGCCGCAAAGTAAAAGCTGAAGATACAACTTATAAAACTTGCCCAACGTGTAATGGTCGCGGACAGGTGGTACGACAAGTGAACACAATGCTTGGTATGATGCAAACTGCCTCTACTTGTTCGGCTTGTGGTGGTGCTGGTGAAGTGATTGATAAACGCGGTGCCGATACCGATGCCCAAGGATTGAAAACTATTGAAGAGACTATCTCTATCAATATTCCTGCGGGTGTAATGGATGGCATTCAGCTGAATATGAATGGAAAGGGTAATGAAGCTCCTGTGAAGAACAGTGTTGCTGGTGACCTTTTGATTCTTATTGAAGAACAAGAACACGAAACTCTCAAACGCGAAGGCGATAATTTGCATTACGATTTGTATATCAGTTTCCCTGAAGCTGTTCTAGGAGCTACTAAGGAAATAGATACAGTAACGGGCAAAGTGCGCATCAAATTAGAAGAGGGCATACAATCGGGTAAAATATTGCGCTTGCGTGGCAAAGGTATTCCTAGCTTGCAAGGACGCGCAACGGGTGATTTGATTGTTCACGTGAATGTATGGACTCCTAAAAACTTGAACGATGAGCAAAAGGCTTTCTTTAAAAAGATGCAGGAGGATGAGCATTTCAGTCCTAAACCTGATAAAAACGACAAGTCGTTCTTTGAGAAAGTAAAAGAAATGTTTTCATAGGTTATAGATTTTGTTAAATCTAAAAAGGGACTACCTTACGCAGGTAGTCCCTTTTTATTTTGTATTTTAAGGCGTATCCTTCTTAGAAGAAGTAACGTTTGAAAGCTTCGATAGCGGCGTAATCGGCGAAGCCTAAATTGCGGTAACGACGAGCGGTTTCGCTGTTACGAGCTTCGGCGCGTTGCCAGAACTCACGCAAGTCGTCTCCTTGGAACATAGCACCATCTTTTTGAGATTGGTGGAAGAAGATGGCTTGACGTTTTTTGAGTACTTGTGCTGGACTCATAGGGACTGCCATTTCGATTTCGTGGATGTCCCATTCGTGCCAAGCTCCACGGTATAACCATACCCAGCAGTCTTTCATATAATCTTTGTGTTTTAAATTCTTCAAAGCAGCAAAGATAGCATCGAGACATACTTTGTGAGTTCCGTGAGGGTCGGCGAGGTCACCTGCAGCATAGATTTGATGAGGTTTTACTTCTTCAATCAAATCCATAATGATTTTGATATCGGCTTCGCCTATAGGGTTCTTTTTCACACCTCCTGTTTCGTAGAAAGGTAAGTTGAGGAAGTGTACTTGGTTATCGGGCACTCCTTCGTAACGTGTAGCAGCCAATGATTCGTGGCGACGGATGTTACCTTTGAGTTGGCGTACGAGGAGGCTATCGATTTCGTTGGATTTTTTGTTGGTGATGTTGCTAATAATCTTGTTGATTACGGCTACTTCGGCTTTGTTTTCTTTGGCTATATCTTTGAATACTTCGGCGAATTTAAGCGCTTCGTGGTCGGATACGGCAAAGTTACCAGAAGTTTGGTAAGCGATGTGTACTTCGTGACCTTGAGAAACTAATCGGTCGAAAGTACCTCCCATAGAAATTACATCGTCATCGGGGTGAGGGCTGAAGATAATTACGCGTTTTTTGTGAGGATGTTCGCGTTCAGGGCGGTTGGTATCATCGGCATTAGGTTTACCACCTGGCCATCCTGTGATGGTGTGTTGCAAGCGGTTGAACATAGCGATGTTCAAATCGTAAGCAGGTCCTGATTCTGCCAAGAGTTTGGACATACCATACTCGTTGTAATCGGAATCTGTGAGTTTGAGGATTGTTTTGCCCAAGTGTTCGCAAAGCCAAACAATAGCTTTTGCTTTGAGGTCTTCGTTCCATTGTACATCGGTAACGAGCCAAGGGGTTTTGATACGAGTGAGATCGGCGGCTGCTTCTTCGTCTAATACAAAAGTAGTGTTTTCGTGGAGTTGGAGGTAGCTTGAAGGTACTTCGGCAGTGATATCGCCTTCTACGGCTTTGGCTACGATAGAGGCTTTACTGCTACCCCAAGCGAGCAATACGATGCGGTGTGCTTTTAACACGGTGCGGATACCCATTGTAATGGCTTGACGAGGTACATTGTCGATACCGTGGAAGGTTTCGGCAGCATCGGAGCGGGTGATGTGGTCGAGAGTGATGATGCGGGTACCAGAATTGCGGTTAGAACCAGGTTCGTTGAAGCCGATGTGACCGGTACGACCGATACCGAGTAGTTGGAAATCAAGTCCGCCGCAATCTTGGATTTTTTTGTCGTAATTAGCGCAGTAGGCTTCTAATTCGTCGTGAGATACGGTACCGTCGGGGATATTGATATTTTCTTTAGGGATATCAATATGGTTGAAGAGGTGCTCGTGCATAAAGTACCAATAACTTTGTATATCCTGTTTTTCCATTGGATAATACTCGTCTAAGTTGAAGGTAATTACGTTTTTGAAGCTAAGACCTTCTTCTTTGTGCATACGCACGAGTTCGTCGTAGACTTTTACAGGGGAGGATCCGGTGGCTAAGCCTAATACGCATTTTTTGCCTTCGGCTTGTTTCTTTTTGATAAGGTCGGCGATTTCGTGTGCGACACTAATTGAAGCGGTTACTGAGTTCGAGAAGATGATGTTGTGGATTTTCTCGAAACGAGTTTCCTCAACGGAGCCGGCGGGCTGATGAGCGATTGATGAAACTTCTTTTCTGATATGTGTTCTCATTTTTTATTGATAAATGATGTTATAATAAATTTCAGTTTTGACCCTGCAAAGGTATATCTTTTTTATGGTTTATACAAAAAAATTAACATTTTATTATAATGAAAAGTGAAAAGGATGAGAGGGATGGTTTTGAGGGTTTTGGGATTGCTTTGTGATGTAAAATAAAAAAACTTTGCTAAAGTAAAACCTTAGCAAAGTCTTATATAGCAATTTGT
>ERZ773008.3245-NODE-3245-length-10081-cov-11.808199_pt1 | contig 10081 bp, 12 predicted proteins | sample MGYA00580664_ERZ773008 | MGnify/ENA primary metagenome ERZ773008 (study PRJEB29015, sample SAMEA2738016) | human oral metagenome | biome: human oral; feature: human-associated habitat; material: dental | place: China | collected 2048 ... | reverse complement strand
CAAAAGATGCTCCAATGTATATAATGGATATTCCACAAATGAAGAGAGAAAAAGACTTTGTTAAGTGGAAAGAAGAAATAAAAGATTATATGGCTGAATTGGAGAAATTGACTGGAAATAAAATTACAGAAGAAAGCCTAAGAAAAGCTATTGTAACTTTAAATAATAAGAGAAGAGCTTTACAAAGATTAAATAGCTTTAGAAAACTTGAAAATGTACCAATTTCAGGAAGAGATGTACTACTTATTACACAAATAGCATTTTATGATGACCCTGAAAGATTTACTGCACAGGTAAATAGACTTTGTGATGAACTTGAAGAAAGAGCAAAGAATAATGTTAGTGTATTCAAAAAAGGTACAAAGAGAATATTGTTAACTGGAACTCCACTTTCAATTCCAAACTGGAAAATTCATCAAATCGTTGAAAATATTGGGGGAATGATTGTCTGTGAAGAAATGTGTACTGGTAATAGGTATTCTGAACATCTAGTAGATGAAAATGGAAAGACAATGGATGAAATGGTAGAAAATCTAACTCGTAGATATTTAGGAAGTATAAATTGTGCATGCTTTACTCCAAATACTGAAAGAGTTGAAGATATAATAAGATTAGTTAAAGAGTATAATATTGATGGAGTTATCGATGTAAACTTGAAGTTCTGTACACTTTATGACACAGAGGGAACTATAGTTGAAAAAGCATTGAAAGAAGCTAAAATTCCTGTTCTAGGAATTGAAACTGACTATACTGACTCAGACAGTGAACAATTAAAAACAAGAATTGGTGCATTCATAGAGATGTTAAGCTAATGCTATATTATATATTCTTTAAAGATACCAAAAGTGGACAGGAGCTTTATAAATTAATGAGAGAAAATGGAATAAAATGCACAATAGCACCAACTCCAAAAACTGAAGATCACTGTTGCGGAATAAGTATTTTATTTTATGATATTGAAGATAAAGCATTAATTAAAAAATTGATTTTTGAAAATGGTATCGAAATTTTAAAATTTTATGAAAAAGAGAAAGATATAAATCCGGATAGGATGAAATTTTGTTAAAAAAACTTCGACAATTATGTCGAAGTTTTACTTTTTCTGATTATCTTTCAACACTGAATTTAAAAGTTTCTTCATCTTTATCAAAAGTTAAAGAATAAGTTTTTCCTTTTTCAACTTCTAGTGAAAGTTTTGTAGGTCCCCAAGTTGTAGTTACATTTTTATGTAGAACTCCAGGTCTTGTATAGCTGTAAGTAAGTTCTACATCAACAGTTCCTGGTAATGCATAAATTACAGACTTAGTTCCTTCATAAGCGATTTTTGGATAAGCATTTGGACTTAAAATTTTTCCAGAAAGTGTTTTTGTAGTAATTGCATTAAAACCAGTATTTAAATAGATTTTAACCGCATCAGGATGATCTGAAAGCCATTTATCATATCCTTGTTTTCTTTTTTTCATCCAAATAATCATTCCAACAATGTAAACAATAAAAACAGCAGGAATGATATAAGCCATAATACCCATATTTTTAATCATTTGTGAAAAATTACTCATAATTTCCTCCTATATATTTATTCCGCTTTAAGCGTAATTGATTCTGCTTTATCTCCGACTATACTAAGATCTTCAATAAGTTTTTGGAACTGATTGTAACCTAATAATGATAAATCATAACTTTTAGTGTTATCATTTGAATCGATAACATATAAAGTAAAAATATCATTCTTAACTCTAGCTTTAATTGCACATTCATCTATTACATATTCATCAATTTTTTTACCTTTCACTATTGTGAGTGTTTCATCAGTAACTTTAACATATAACTTTCTGTCTCCAAGAGTCATAACTAATGATGAAATAGCCACAATTGATACGATAATTACATTAACATAAAGTTGAACAAAAAATCGTAGAATAAATGCTAAAAATGCACAGGCTGCAACCAATATTACTAATTCCTTTACAACTTGAAAAGAAGTTGATTTGTAAATTCTCTCGTTCATAAAATCCTCCCTTGTAATTACATAATATATCTATTTTAAATTCTTTCTAGTAAAAATCATTTTACCTGCGGGAGTTTGCAATATACTCGTTACAGTTGTTTCTATTGTTTGACCAATATAATCTTTCCCATCTTCAACTACAATCATAGTTCCGTCAGAAAGATAACCAAGACCTTGTTCAGGTTCTTTACCGCGATTGATAACTTCAACAATGAGCTTTTCACCTTGGATTACAACTGGTTTTACTGCAAGAGCAAGCTCATTTATATTAAGTATAGAAATTTTTTGAAGAGATGCAACTTTGTTCAAATTGTAGTCATTTGTAATAAGTTTTCCGTGATAATCTTCTGTCAATTTTAAAAGTTTATGGTCAACTTCTTTGATATTCTTGTAATCTTTATCTACAATTTTTATTTCAATATTTTTTTCATTTTGTAGTAAATCTAAAATATCAAGTCCTCGTCTACCTCTTTGTCTTCTATTTGGGTCTTCAGAATCTGCGATATATTGCAATTCTTTAACCATAAACATAGCAATAATAATTGGACCTTCTAAAAATCCAGTTTTTATTATATCGTAAATTCTTCCGTCAATTATAACAGAAGTATCTAAAATTTTAGGACAAGAGTGTCCTTTTTTAATATTTTTTTCTCTTGAAAAAAGTTTAAATTTCAATATTTCTTCTTTTTTGTCTCTTGCAATTTTAATTCCAATAAATCCAAGTGCGATATATATAAATATAGTAATTGTTGCACTTAGTAAATTTCCAATTACTGGAAATTTAATATTAGAAATTGGTAAAGAAATTAAAAAAGCTATAACTAATCCAATTATAAGTCCAACAATTGCAGAAACAATATCTGAAGTTGGAGTTTTTTGAACTTTTTTAATCATATCATCAAAATTATCTGTAAGTTTCTTAAAAATTATCGGGAATAATAAATAAAAAATAATACCAAAAATAATTGCAAAAATAGAATAAATTGAAACTAAAACAGATTTATTTAATTCTAATTCTGTTACTTGACCAAATGCGTAAGCTAATAAAATTCCTATAAGCCCACCAAAAATAAGGGTCAAGTACCTTAAAATTTTAAGCATACCTTCCTCCTAGTGTTCCATAGAATAATCTATTATTTTGTTGATTTTGTTTTTCGAAAAACCGCTGACCATAACAAATTCAGAAATTAAAATTCGTCTTGCAAGGTTTAACATAAACAATTCTTTTAAAGAAAGTTTACCTTTCTCATTTCTAATAGCTAAGCCTTTAAAGACATAAGCTATCTTAAAAATATCTGAAGACTTAAGTCTTTGTGTATTTTCTTTGTATCTTTGTACCCAATTATTAGGCATAGGGCAATCGACATCATTAAGATAATTGTAAACTTTATCAAGGGTATCTTCATTGACAAGTTGTCTAAACTCAAACTTATCAATATCTACTTCTTTAATAAATATATGCAAATTTTGCTCCATTGGAAGTTCAATCACATAAAATCGTTCGCAATCGTCACCTAAGTACTTGTTTTCTATACTTTTAATCAATCCTGCACCATGCATAGGATAAAATATTTTGTCTCCAACGTCCATAGCAAACTCCTAAATTTCACCAACAACTACATAACAACCCTCCAATATTATTATACACTAAAAGATGAAAAAATTAAAGGATTTTTTATCAATTTACCGAGATTAAATTAAATTCAGTAAAAGGAGTAAATTTTCTTTAATTATTTTATTATTTTTTATTATCAGAATAAAGTTTTCAGTTAAATTCTGAGATTCTTTAAATATCTTATTTTCATATTTTGATTTAAAAACTTTGGCTTTTATATTGTTTTCAATTAGACCTTCTTCTAATTCTAAAGCTATTTTGATTTCATCTTTATTGCTTGTAATACTGTAATTATTTTGATGAAAATTTATTTCTGCTTTTTCTATATTTGAAAGTCTAGCAATAAGATAATTTTTTTGAAGATAAATATTTTTTAAAATTCCTTTAAATTTTTTATTATTTATAGTCAAAATTTTATTTAAGATGCTTTCCTTGTATTCATAAATATAGCTTAAAACTTGCAAGTCAATATAATTGTGATAAATAAGTTTTGAAAGCATTTCCTTATCCTTAAGCTCTTGATACATTTTATAAATTTTAGGCATTTCTTGTTGATTAACATGGTCATGAACATCAAATCCAAGTCTTTTTCCTAAGTTTATAGCTTTTAGACTAGGTTCGTCAAGAAAGAAATTTAGTTTTTGGAATTGTCTATAAATATCAATATTCTCAAAGTCAACTTTTGAAATACTGTACTTTTCCATCTTTTTTCTAATAAATGGAAAATCAAACCTGTCACCATTATATGAGATTACTGTTTTTGAATTTAAAAGCTCTTTTACCTTTAGAATGAGTTCTTTTTCTTCTGCTTCATCTTCGATATAATATTGAGAATAGATTAATTCTTTTCCCTTTTTTTCACAAATTCCAAACATATACATAAAATCTTTAGTTCTACTAAGACCAGTTGTTTCTATATCAAATAGGGTATAGTCTTCAAAATTAGAGTCTGTTTTTTCTATATTTATAACTTTTTTCATAACAACTCCTTTTTTATTTTGTAAAGAAAAAAAGTAGAGTCAAAAAACTCTACTTTTAAACTATTACAAATAGTAACATGGTGCAGGAAAGAGGACTTGAACCCCCACGTCAATGACACTAGATCCTAAGTCTAGCGCGTCTGCCAGTTCCGCCATTCCTGCATATATGGGGTGGATGATGGGATTCGAACCCATGACCTTCAGAGCCACAATCTGACGCCCTAACCAGCTAGGCCACACCCACCAAACTTTACATTCATATTAAATGCTTGTATATTATATCAATTTATAAAAACTTTGTCAAGTCTTTAATAATAATTTTTATAAATAATTATATACAATGTTCATCTTTACATTTATGTTTACTATCTGGTTCTTTACTGGAATCTTTTATAAATTCCAATTCTTCTTTTGAAAGTTTTTTCTGACAACTTTTACAAATACCTTTGATTTCTAAATAATGACCTGTTACGATAAATTCTGTTTTATTTTCTATGTCATCGATTAAACTATGTATTGGGCAATGATTTATCGGTATTATTTTTTTGCATTTTTCACAAATTAAACTGTGAATATGTCCATTATTTAATTGATAATATGTAGTTCCATCTATTTCTGCAGTTCTTTTTGCAATATTTTTTTCGCAAAATTGATTCAATGCTCTATATATACTTGAAATACTATATTTTTCGCCTTTTGTAGAGATTGCATTGTAAATATCTTCTGCAGTAGTAGGAACTTCTCTTTTTTCTAATTCTTTAAGAATTGCCATTCTATTTTTTGTGATTTTTAAATCATTATCTTTTAGAGTTTTCAAAAAAGCCTTTTTCATAAATACTCTCCTTTGCTTGATTTTTCGACAAAATGGGTATATAATATTCTGTATGTAAATGAGTGCTATTTGCAAATGCAAATAATATTGATTAATTAAAAAGGAGTCATTATGAAAAAAATCATAACTAAAATCATTTCCTTTGCCATTATTATATCACTTTTTACAGCCTGTGGCAAAGAAAAAGTAAAAAACAACGAAACGAACGAAGTAAAAGAAAATAAAAAAGTAATATATACATCATTTTATCCATTACAAAGTATAACAAAGGAAATTGTTGGAAACAAAATGGAAGTTAGAAAATTAATTCCTAATGGACAAGAAGTTCATCATTGGGAACCAACTGCTCAAGATATGAAAAATTTATCTGAAGGTAGTGTAATTTTGGTAAATGGCTTAGGCTTAGAAAGTTGGATGGATAAATTCAAGGCATCTATTAAAGATTTAAATATTGTTGAAGTTTCAAAAGACGTTAATCTTTTGAAAGCGGAAGAAGAACATGAAGAAAATGAAAATCATGAAAGCGAAGAAAAACATCATCATGGTGAATATGATCCACATATTTGGTTAAGTCTAAGAAATATGAAAGTTATTGCAAAAAATATTTGTGATAAAGTTGTTGAGATGGATAAAGATAATGAGACATATTATAGAGAAAATTTAGCCAAGGTTCAAAATAGACTTGATGATTTGGATAAAAAATATTCTGAACAGTTGCAAAACGCAAAAATCAAGTCAATTATAACTTCACATGAAGCTTTTGCTTATCTACTTAAGGACTATGGTTTAAAACAAATTCCGATTGAAAATTTAACTTCTGATTCTGAACCTAATTTGGCAAAGATGAAAGAAGTTATAGAACTTGCAAAAAATGAGGGAATAAAATATGTTTTCTATGAAGAATTAAGTGAAAACAAGGTCGAAGAAACTATTGCTAAAGAAATTGGTGGAGAAGTTAAAATGCTCTATACAATAGAGGGACAAACAGAAGAACAAGCTAAGGAAAATAAAGATTATTTTGAACTTATGGAAGAAAATTTAAAAGCTTTAGTTGAAGCTACAAAATAGGAGAAATATGGAAAATATTATTTCAATAAAAAATTTATCTTTTTCTTATAGTGGAGGTATTAATGTTTTAGAAAATCTTTCTTTTGATATTAAAGAGAAAGATTTTATAGCTATAATTGGAGCAAATGGTAGTGGAAAATCCACTTTGTTAAAACTCATTTTAAAAGAACTTAATCCTTCAAGTGGAGAGATATTTATATCAAATACAAATATTAAAAATTTTAAAGAATGGAATACAATTGGATATGTTCCACAGATAAATGCAAGTAATATTCCTAACTTTCCGATAACTGCTTTAGAGATTGTAACTTTAAATCTTTATGAAAAAATGGGCTTTTTCAAATTTTCTAGAAAAAGTCATAATGAACTTGCAAAAAGAGCATTATCTCAAGTTAATATGCTTGAGTTTGCAAATACACCTATAAATAAAATGAGTGGTGGACAACAACAAAGGATTATGATTGCAAAATCTTTGATTAATAACCCAAAGATTTTAATCTTTGATGAACCTACAACTGGTATTGACAAAGAAAGTAAAAATCAACTTTTTAAGATTTTAACACATCTAAACAGGGTGCATGGAATTACAATTCTTCTTGTAACTCATGAGCTTGAGATTATGAAAGATAATTTGACAAAGGTTGTAGAAATAAAAGATAAGAAAGTGGTGGTAAGATAATGTTTCAACTTGAATTTATGAGAAGAGCTTTTTTAGTTGGAATTATGCTATCCATTGTTATACCTTGCATTGGAGTTGTTATGGTAAATAAGAGAAATTCTATGATTGGAGATGCCTTGTCCCATGTTTCTCTTGCTGGTGTTACAATTGGTCTTATTTTTAGAGTAAATCCAATTATAACTGCCATAATTTCCTGTGCAATTGCAAGTTTTTCTATTGAAATTATGAGAAGATATTTTCCGAAAAATTCGGATATATCAACAGCAATAATGATGAGTTTAGGTATTGGGCTTGCAGCTGTTCTTTCTGATTTTGTAAAGGGAGCGGCTAATTTCAACAGCTTTTTATTTGGGAGCATTGTAGCAATTAGTGATTTTGAAGTTATTTTAGTTACATTGGTATTTTTCATTGTAATAACAGTCTTTATAGTTTTATACAAAGCACTTTTATATGTTTCTTTTGATGAAGTCGGAGCAAGGCTTGCAGGAATTAAAGTTCAAACTGTAAATATAATTTTTACATTTTTGATTTCTCTTTCCATTTCAATAGCTTCAAGAACTGTTGGAGTTTTGATGGTTTCATCACTTATGGTAGTTCCCGTCGCATGTGCATTAAGGATTTCAAAATCGTATTTTCAAACTGTTATTTACTCAGTACTATTTGGAATGGCATTTACTATTGCTGGAATTGTTATATCTTTTTATCAGGGGTTAAAGCCTGGTGGAACAATGGTTTTAACTGGAATAGCAGTGCTTTTTACAATAGTAATAGTTCAAAACTTAAGAAAGTTATTAAAAATTTAAAGAAAATCATTTTGGTTTTCTTTTTTTGTGCACTATTTTTATAACTTATTTTGTGGTAAAATATAGTTAAGTTAAAATTAATTTATGGAGAAATATTATGATTTTTGTTGAAAATAAAAATTTTGATCCTGCATTAAATCACGCAATCGAGCTTTATCTAATGGAAAATTATGATGAAGATATTTTTATGCTTTGGAGAAATAGACCTTGTATTTTGATTGGGAGATATCAAAATATTGATTTAGAAGTAAATTTAAATTTTACAAATGCAAATAATATGGATGTAATCAGAAGATTATCCGGTGGTGGTGCAATATATTGCGATACGGAAAATATGCAATATAGTTTTATAACCAAAAAAACTGGTGATGATGTAGATTCATCTTTTAAAAAATTTGCAAAACCCGTTGTTAATTTCTTAAATTCTTTGGGACTTAATGCAGAATTCACAGGAAGAAATGACATTCAAATAGATGGGGCAAAGGTAAGTGGAAATGCCCAATATCAAAATAAAGAAAAAATCCTACATCATGGAACTTTTTTGTTTAAGGCAAATTTATATAATCTAACTAATTCTTTAAAATCAAGAGATATTAAATTTAAAGGAAAAGCTGTTCAATCCGTAAGATCTAGAGTTGGATTTATTGGTGATATGATTGATATGGATGTCGAAAGCTTTATGGATAAAGCAATTGAATACATAAAAAAAGAATATAATATAACTGATACTACGATTTTAACTGAAGAAGAGATGAAAAAAATCTATGAAATAAGAGATTCCCTTTTTGCAACAAAAGATTGGAATTATGGAAATGGCTCTTTAAAGAAAAATAGAAAGGCTGAAAAGTATTCTTGTGGAGTTGTGGAAATAGGCATTGATGTTGAAAATGGAAGAATCAAAGACATTTCGATAGAAGGGGATTTCTTTAGTGAATTGGGTATAGATAAATTATGTAGTATATTAAAAGGAGTTCAATGTTCTAAAGAAGCTGTTGAAGAAGCTCTTAAGGATATTGAAATTGATAGATACATTAAGTCAATGGATAAAAAAGTTTTTATTGATGATATAATTAAATTATTTTAAGAGGTGTAATATGCTAAGAAAAAAAGCAGAAATAATGAGAAAGCCTGAATGGTTAAAATTAAAAATTCAGGGAGATAAAAATACAACAGATGTTGAAAGTATGATTGAAGGTTTAAACTTACATACTGTTTGTCATGAAGCAAATTGTCCTAACAAGATGGAATGTTATTCAAGAAGGACTGCAACTTTTATGATTTTAGGGAGAAACTGTACAAGAAACTGTACTTTTTGCAATGTAACAAGACATGCACCTGATCCCGTTGATTTAAATGAACCTGAAAATCTTGCTAAAGCTGTTCAAATTTTAGGATTAAAACATGCTGTTGTAACATCAGTAACAAGAGATGATTTGCCTGATGAAGGTGCAAATCAATTTGCTGAGGTCGTAAGACAATGTAGAAAGTACAATCCTGAAACTACTATAGAACTTTTGATTCCAGATATGTCAGGAAGAAAAGAATTAATGGATATAATCTATGAAACAAAGCCTGATGTGTTAAACCATAACGTTGAAACAATTCCTGCATTTTATCCAAAAGTTAGACCTGCTGCAAACTTCCAAAGAAGTTTAGAGGTATTAAGATATGCAAAGGAATGTGGACTTAAAACAAAATCAGGACTTATGGTAGGCTTTGGAGAAACTGAAGAACAAGTTGTTGAAGTTTTCAAAGCACTCAGAGATGTTGGATGCGATATGGTAACTGTGGGACAATATTTGCAACCTACAAAGTTCCATATTGCTGTTAAAGAATATGTACATCCTCAACAATTTGATAGATATAGAGATATAGCTTTTGACATGGGCTTTTTAAGAGTAAACTCAGGTCCGTTGGTAAGAAGTTCATATCATGCAGAATCACTTTAATTTTTAAACTCATTTTTACATTTGTAGAAATGAGTTTTTTTAACTATATTTATTTAGCAATTTGTGGTAAAATAAATATATATTGTGATTACGGGGTGTTTTATGAAAGAATTTTATATATATTCAAGTCTTGACAATAAAAAATTA
>ERZ773008.3240-NODE-3240-length-10087-cov-15.414972_pt1 | contig 10087 bp, 7 predicted proteins | sample MGYA00580664_ERZ773008 | MGnify/ENA primary metagenome ERZ773008 (study PRJEB29015, sample SAMEA2738016) | human oral metagenome | biome: human oral; feature: human-associated habitat; material: dental | place: China | collected 2048 ... | reverse complement strand
CCGATTACCTCCTTCGCTTTTGGCTACTGGCTCTGGCGGTGACGCTGGGGCTCCTTCTGCTCTACTTCCTGCCGGATAATATCTTCGGTTGGGAGCCGAACAAGGTGGACTTGCTCTCTGACCTACGTCGTGAGCAGGTAGACTCTCTTGCTAATAAGAGCGAAGACGCCGTGGCTCTTAGCCAGCAGGCTCGTAGCACGGATAAGAAGGTGCAGGAGCGTGAGCGCATACATCGTGAGCTGGAAGCTCAAGTAAAGGCGGCCACTCCTGACTCGGCGATGTCTGCTGAGAAGCTGGACTCGACTATCCATCCCACGAGTATCCTCGTCGATATGACACCTGCTCACGATGGCCTGCAGCATTTCTTTGCACAGCTCCGCCGTCGCAGATCGCTGGGGCGTCCTGTACGTATCGCTGTCCTTGGAGACTCCTTTATCGAAGGAGATATCTTCACGAGCAGTATACGTAGCCAGCTGCAGGCTCGCTATGGTGGCTCTGGGGTAGGGTGGCTACCATTGACTTCGGAGACTGCGGGCTTCCGTCGCACGGTTCGCCACGAATTTAAGGGCTGGAAAGAGTATAATCAGCTCCACTCTAAGGGGCGCTATCCACTCCCGAGCCACTACTATACGGGCTCTGTCGGGGACTGGGTGCGCTACACCCTTCCTAAGGGTGCTCGTCCCTGTAATGAAGCGGTCATCTATTATAAGGCTCCATCAGGAGCTACCCTTGAGGTCTCTACGAACTCAGAGGAAGCTACGACGCTTGAGCTCCCAGCTACCGAGGCGCTTAGTGCTTGTCGCCTCGCCACAGGCTCGATCAGCTCTGTGCGCTTCACCCTCACGGGTGGGGCTTCTGGCTTCGTTTGCTATGGGGTTTCGCTGGATGGTACTTCAGGGGTGAGCGTTGATAACTTCTCTATACGCGGGAACTCGGGGCTCATCTTAGCATCGCTTGATGCTGAGCTCAATAAGGCTTTCTTCGCAGAGCGTCCCTATGACCTTATCGTCCTGCAGTACGGCCTCAATACGATCTCTCCGAAGCAACTTGATTACTCGGGCTATACCAAGCAACTGGGTAAGGCTATTGATCACCTTCGTGCAACGACGGGGCGTGCCGACTATCTCCTGCTCGGCGTATCAGACCGTGGTGTCAAGGCCTCGGGTGGGGCAGTCGTCACGATGCCTGCCGCTCTTGCTTTAGAGCGTGCACAGATCCGTCTCTCTGCCGATAAGGGCGTGGTCTTCTGGAGTACGCGTGAAGCTGTCGGTCGCCTCGGAGGTATTGGTAAGCTTGCCAGCAAGGGGTGGGCTGCCAAGGACTACACCCACCTCTCTCATCGCGGGGGTGACGAGCTCGCTCGTCAGTTCCTCGATGCCTTCTTCCTCGAAGAAAAGTACTATGATGCGATCAAGTAAGCGTGCAGCACTTCTCCTCACGGTAGGAGTGCTGGGTATTGCTGGATCTCTATTTGCTGCTGGTCCAGTGCCAAAGAGCGAGCCGAACTTCTATGCTCCCACAGGCTACTTTGCGAGCTTAGCTCAGGAGCTGCGTGTAGCAGCAAAAAATGGTAGCACGGTCTCCATTGTTCAGCTCGGTGATAGTCATATCCAAGCAGGGCATACGACGGCTCCACTGCGTGCCTCGTTGCAAGCTTCCTTCGGTGATGCCGGACGAGGCTGGATAGGTTGGTACGCGCTCTATGGCTCTAATTCTCCACGGGATTACCGAGTCACCTCGTCTGGATTTGGTTGGCAGCGCGAGCTCATTCTTAAGCCCGAAGGCACACGACCCATGGGATTAGGGGGCTATGTGCTCTCTACGCGTCCTAGTAGCCGATTTACCATTGGGGTTACCTCTTCGGATCACCCTTTCCGACAGATGCACCTTGTTCGCACCGCTTCTTCACTCCCCTTGACAGCGTTCCCTCTTGCCGAGCTCCGCACAGGACGCTTCTCTACGGGAGCCTACGTAGTAGATACGCTTTCTTGGCGCTCACCCTATACGAGTGCCACACTCACGGGGGCGGAGGAGAATGATGCGGATGAAGCTGTCTATGCGGGCTGTGTCCTTCTATCCGGGAAGGGGGGGGTCCTTGTCCATGATATTGGCATTAATGGGGCTGCTTACTGGCACTATGCGCTCGCTGACTATGTCGAGCAGCTCTCATTGCTGGAGCCTCAACTGCTCATCCTCTCAATGGGAACGAATGACTGCTACAGTACACGCTTCCAGATGGCAGACTTCACCGAGAGCCTTGAGCAGATGCTTATGCTGGTCAAGGAAATCTTACCCAAGACAAAGATCCTGCTGACAACTCCTCCCCCCAGCTTCTTTCGCCAAGCCTCTACGCACTATGTCGTCACGGGACGTCGGCGTAAGCACCGCAAGAAGGTGACTACTATGACCTATCGATTCAATGAGAATGCAGCGCGTGTCTCAGAGGAGATCATGCGTCGTGCAGAGCTGCATGGTGTAGCTGCCTTCGACCTCTTCTCTGCTATGGGAGGGCAATCAGGGATCAATTCCTGGATCGCCGATGGCCTGATGGCAGGTGATCGTGTGCACTATAGCCGTGATGGCTATGAGCGGCAGGGGCGACTTATCACCTCGGCGCTAGAGCGTGCACTCTCTATTCGCTAACCCTTTTACGACGAATGACCTTCTTCGATACAATCGACTGGGGGAGACTCCCCGATGTACTGCGCTTTGACCGCGAGAGTCCAATGATCTTCTCCTCGGGACTCTTCCTCTTCTGTGCGCTCTTTTTCCTGCCGATCTACATGCTCCTTCGGAAGACGACGACGCTACGCATTATCTACGTCGCTCTCTTCTCGCTTTTCTTCTACTACGAGAGTAGTGGGGAGTATGTCTTGATCCTCCTCTTTGCCGCCACGATGGACTACTTCATTGGGCGGGCTATGGGGCAGAGCGAAGATCCACGTCATCGCAAGCGCCTCTTGATCACGAGCGTTTGCGTGAACCTTGGGATGCTCTCATACTTCAAGTACTTCTATTTCCTCCTTGACCTGGGGCAGACATTGCTTGCAGCGATTGGCATCACGACACCTCCAGCAGTGTCATTGGAGGCTCGCGACTACTTCATCCCTGCGGGTATATCGTTCTATACCTTCCAGACGCTAAGCTACACGGTCGATATCTACCGAAAGGAGATCACCCCACTACGTCGCTGGATTGATTATCTCTTTTATCTCTCCTTCTTCCCGCAGCTGGTCGCTGGACCTATCGTCCGTGCGAAGGACTTTATACCACAGATCTATCGTCGCCCGCAGCTACTGAAGGCTGAATATGGGGAAGCCCTTACACTCATCATTAGTGGTCTGATCAAGAAGGCGATCATCGGAGACTTCATCGGGGCCAACCTTGTAGACCTCATCTTTGCTGAGCCAACGCGTTTCACAGGGATAGAGAATCTCTTTGCGGTCTACGGCTATGCGATGCAGATCTATTGTGACTTCTCGGGATACTCAGATATGGCTATTGGGATCGCCTTGCTACTCGGCTTCCGCTTTAATATCAACTTTGATTCGCCCTACCAGTCTGGGAACATCACCGAGTTTTGGCGACGTTGGCATATCTCCCTGTCAAGCTGGCTACGTGACTATCTGTATATTCCCCTCGGGGGGAATCGAAAGGGGCCGGTTCGCACCTATATCAATCTCTTCCTGACGATGCTCCTTGGTGGACTATGGCATGGGGCAGCTCTGCGCTTTGTCCTTTGGGGAGCTATTCATGGTGTGGCTCTTGCTCTGCACAAGCTGTATCTGCAGATCTTTGATCACTTCGGATGGCGCCGCCGTGAACCCCTTCGTTGGCAGCGCTTCGCAGGGCAGATCATTACCTTCCATCTCGTTTGCTTTGCTTGGATCTTCTTCCGTGCGGACTCAATGGAGACGGCTTGGGCCGTGATTACTCAGATCAAGGATCACTTTACCCCTGAGGTCTTCCTGCAGTTTGTTGTAGGCTATAAGAATGTCTTAGCGCTGCTACTCATAGGCTACCTCTTGCACTTCACCTCACATAAGCAAGAGCTCCGCTTCCGTGAGTGGATCACAGAGCTTTCTTTCCTCAAGCAAGCACTGCTCTTTATTGCGGTGATCTTCCTGCTCATTCAGATTAGAAGCGCAGACGCTCAGCCCTTCATCTACTTCAACTTCTAAGGGGGCTTACCCCCTCAACTCCGTCATGTAGCTCGCCCTCATCGCTCAATTGCAGCGGTGGGGGTGAGCTACTTTTATGTGCTATCAATATTACTTCATAGTCCCCCTCTATGGGAGAGGATGCACCTCATATACCTTTAGCCAAAAGCAAAGTAGAAGATGTTTAGTTATTTTAAAGTAATTTTGCCCGCATACTATATGTATTCACCAAGGGAGAGCCTGAGTTCTGTGTACACAGGCTTCTCTCTGAAACCATATTGAGAGAAGGAATAAGATCAGTGGATTATCTGCACCGCACGCATAGTGCGCTACTAAGGCAAGGCAAGCCCACGCTACAGCGGGCTCTAATGAAAGAGATCAATTGGGAGGATCGGATCATCGGTATCCGTGGCTCCCGTGGGGTGGGGAAGACAACCTTCCTTCTTGATTATGCCCGTCGCCACTATGCGCCCGATAGCCCTGAGTGCCTCTATATCAACCTCAATCAGTTCAGCTTCACTGCTATTCGCTTAGTCGACTTTGTTGGTGACTTCATCCGACAAGGGGGGCGTAGACTCTTGCTTGACCAAGTCTTCAAGTATCCGAGCTGGATGGAGGAGTTCAAGGAGTGTTACTATCGCTACCCTGAGCTGCATATTGTGTTTACTGCCTCTGCCGTTATGAATCTTGAGGAGGAGGACCCCGAGTTGGCATCCATCGCTTCGATCTATCATCTGGCGGGCTTCTCTCTGCGTGAATTCATTCAGCTAGATAACGGGATTACCCTCCCTACACTGGAGCTTCATGATATTATGGAGCATACGAGTGAGATCGTGGGAGATATCTTTTCCTCGGTTAATCCTGGGCTATGGATGGACCGCTACCTAGAGTATGGATACTATCCCTTTCATTTAGAGCCCCGCCTCTACTCGGAGAATCTGCTGAAGACGCTGAATATGACGCTCGAGGTTGACCTCCTTTTCATTAAGCAACTTGAGCAGCGCCTGCTGCATAAACTTCGCAAGCTGATCTATATCCTAGCACAACGTCCTCCGCTGCAGATGCTCAATATATCTCAGCTGGCCCTTGAGATCGAGACTTCGAGAAGTACAATTGTAAACTACCTGCGCTATCTCTCCGATGCCCGTGTCGCACGACCGATCTACCGTGCAGAAGATACAGAGATGGGTAAGCCTGCTATCGTTTATCTAGGTAATCCGAACCTCTATCATGTCTTGGGGCAAGAGGCTTGTGACCGCTCAGAGCTCCTACGTACCTTCGTCTTCAATCAGTTGAGCAAGGGACATCAGGCGCGCATTTCCTCGCGCTCTTCACTGGCTCTCTTTGAGGTCGATGGGCACTATCCCCTCCAGATCGAGGAGGAGCTCGCAGGACGCTACCGTAGTGACCGCTACTATGTGCTTGAGCGTGGTGATCTCTCCAGAGAGAAGACAATCCCCGTCTGGCTCTTTGGCTTCCTCTACTAATCGTCTATAATATCCCAACTATAAATACAGATAACAATGAAACTATTCAAGAATTTCCTCCTCGGCGCAGGCCTTGCCCTCGCTGCTGGTACGGCTCTCTCTGCTCAGGAGCTTGGGCAGCTCCACTATCGTGCTGAAGCAGGTCTTGCGATCTCGCGTATCTCAGCTCTTGGCGTCCACCACAATGGTGACACGGGTAAGTATCTCTCAAGCTTCCGTGCTGGGGGGAGCCTCGTGATGCCCTTCGATAACACGATCTTCTCTTTCACCCCAGGACTCTATGTCGTAGGCCGTGGTGAGAAGCAGGGGACTATCCTCGATGATGGTCTGAATCAGAAGAAGCTTTCTACCATCCAGACCTATGCACTGCAGCTCCCTCTAGATCTCTCCTTCCGTCTGGCTACGATCGCAGAGAAGCACCGCATCTTCCTCAATGCTGGTCCTTATTTTGCTTACGGTCTTTCGGCTAAGCTCTCGGGCGAGAACATTGATAAGGATCTCTATAAGGAGAATGCTTTCAAGCGCTTTGAGTTTGGTGTAGGTGCTAACCTTATGTATCAGTACAACCGCATCTACCTTCGTGGTGGTATCGATGCAAGCCTTACGGGCATTACGAAGAAGAGCCTGGGTGCACCTTACTACGTCAGCCTCAAGACTCCTCGTTATATCACTAGCTACATCACCCTCGGGTACGAGTTCTAAGACTCGCAGGAGACAGCAAAACTAAGCGATACGCCCCATGAGCAGAGCTGCTCATGGGGCGTGTCATTTTATCTAGTTGGGAAATGTAGGCGTGCTACTTATGCTCAGCGATACGCTTCTTGATGGCATCAATGAGGCTCTGCAGATCCATGCCACTACGCTCACTCATCATGCCGACCGTTGCCTTAGGGATCATGATGCGTGCCAAGGGGGAGGAGAGCATCTTGAAGGCTGGGTTGATCTCGGCAAGAGCACCCTTCAGCCAAGGATGATGCTCGAGGAGATCCTTGAGGCGAGTAGAGGCCGTGATCTCTGCGTCAGCAGCATGACCGGAGCATCCACAGCTTTCAGCCTTCTCTTCGGTATCTGATGCTACCTCGGGGGCGGCTGGGGCGTGGCTACTCCCCTTCATACAAGAGCAGGATACATATTCACTCTCTTCCTTTACTGATGGTGCAGGAGTAGCTGGTGCTACCTCCTCGGGCTTGCTTTCACCATGCTTGGAGGCAGCCTTGTTGCTCTTATCCCATGAGAGGAGCGTACGTGAGCCTTCGAGACTGCGGATGCGTGTGCAGTCCTGCATCATCTCGAGGACGCCACGGAAGCGCCCTTCTTCATCACGTACGGCGACGTAGTAGATATAGATGAAGAGTCCAGGCTTGTTGATCCAGAAGTCCACTTCATTCTGCTCGCCACGGCGGAACTTCTCGATGATCTCTTCGACAAGGTGTACGCTGGTACGTGGGTGGCAGTTCTTGACATCTCGACCAATGACGTTCTTACTACGAGGGAAGACGCGGTGATCGGTGTCAGTGTAGAAGCGGACGATCTCGTTCTCATCCACATAGGAGAAGTCTACGGGCATATGCTTGTAGACGAGGTTGATCTGCTCAAGGGTCATCTGACCCGTGGCGACTTCGAGAAGCGCACCAGGTGTGCTCCCCCCGCCGAAGCCATACTTACCGAGTAGGCTGGCGAGTTCGTTGGCAAAGCCTGCAGCAGCTGTAGCGGGTACGGCTTCCTTCGGAGTATCAGCCTTAGGTGCTTCTTTGCCGACACGTATCCATGCGAAGCCAATCTCACGGTCACCTGACTTCATCTCCTCAAACTCTGCAGGGCGGATCATCGCCAGCGAAGTGGGGTAGAGTACCGTCTCTTCCTTCTGCATCAGGTCGAGTACGTCAGCTACTACTGTGGGCTGCATAGCGATGAACTCATCGTCCTTATCCTCCTCGAGGAGACGGCGGGCATCGCGGATCTCATCGCGGATGAAGTCGTCGAGGAGCCACATCGTCGTGGTAGGGCGGTCGAAGCCCTTACGCTCGAGGATCGAATAGAGCTGATTCTGCTTGCGCGAGAGGTGAAGGCGGAACTTATGTAGCTCATCGTATAGCTCGAGCCACTGATTTTTGATGACAGGGTACTGGGCAAGCTCTTCGACCTGTTTCAGTAGACGGCGCATCTCATCATTCTCACGCAGATAGCACATGATGGGATGGTCATCGGGCAGATCGGGGCGACTGCGGTCGAGTACATCTTGGAAGAGCTCCATCATCTGCTGGATATCTTCCTTGCGACATTCATCTTCGTCGAAGGTCTTCAGCTCCTGCTCTGCCAAGGCGATCTCATAGGGACGCAGTGTCTTGACGCGCTCACGGAGTATGGCTCGCGCTTCGTCGAGCGTGAGCTTGCCGTCGAGGTATCGCTCCTTGGTATCGAGTACGATCTGGAGCTTCTCCATATCGATCTCGGGCAGGTTATTGCGCATATTCTCCATACGGGGAGGGAAGCTTAGAGGTTGATGAGGTAGACGAAGAATTCGCTGTCGACGAGGGCTTCGATGCCGATGAAGGCTTCACCGTCGAAGTGCAGCAGGGTGCCTGGGCTTAGCGTATGCTCTTCGCTATTGTTGAGGGTTGCCTTGACTTGGCCCTTAACGACGCTGAAGAAGATATCCTGTCCCTGGTGATCGTGTGGTGCGATCTTCTTGCCTTGGGGAAGGTTGATGTGTACGACCATGAGCTTGTCATTGTTGATGACTTGGCCAAACTCCTTGATTTCCGTTCCGATCATAATGCTACTATGTGGTGATATGTGTGATGATCTATCGGGCAGGATGAAGGGTAATCATCATTTTCACCCTGCTTCCATAGAGAAAGTATCCTGCTTTATCTTTCACTCGCAAAGAAAACAAATATATCTGGCTTTTCGTTCATCCCTCGACAATTCGTTCGCACTCGACGGCCCCAGATGCAGCAAGGGCTACTCCATATACCGATGATATGGGGTAGCCCTTGGCGTATATGAGTCGGGTTGGCTATGCCTTAGAAGCTGTAGGCAAGACCGAGGCCGAGTACTTCACGGAACTGAACCTTGGCACCGCGCTGGTTGCCAGCAGCGTCGACCGTCTTGATATCGTCGTCGTAGACGAGGTTCGTGGTCAGCGTCGTGGTGAGGAACTTATTGATCTTGAAAGCGATCATCATATCCCAGTTCACGTCGATGTTACCGAAGTTCTCATTGTAAGGCGTGAAGAGCGTGAGCTTCGTGACGAGGTTGATGTTCTCAGCGAGCTTACGCTTGTAGTTAGCTACAGCAAGAGCACCGACTTCTGCGAGCGTCTTCTTACCGGGCTTGACCCCGAAGGCGCCAGCTGCCGAGAGACGGTTGTCAAGGACGAAGGTCATCTTCCCCGTGATGGGAGAGAGCAGGAGTGAGAAGTCTTCGTTGGGCTTGTAGTCAGCACCGATAGCGAGCGTCAGATAGCCAGGGGCGAGGAGGGTAGAGATGTACTTATCCTTGTTCCCTGGGATATTGGGGTTCGTGTCAGAGTCGTACCCACGAGCGAACTGCGTGAGGAAGTCTCCGAGAGCAGAGATGCTCCAGTGCTTGGAGATGTTGTGACCGACCTTGGTGCTGAAGTTCAGCTTATCGACGCTCTTGAGCCACTTATTGGAGGTCGTGAAGGTCTTACCGAAGTCCGTGATCAGGGCATTGTCCCAGCTCCAGGCTCCCTTCTTGTAGTTAGCCGAAGCATTGAGGTAAAGGTTCCAAGCTACGGAGTTCTCACCACCTGCAGCCCAGTTGGTGAGTGATGTCTGAGCAAGGTTAAGGCCCGATACACCAGAGAACTTCCAAGCTGGTGCTGGAGCTGGTACTTCGGGGGCTTCAGTGGGGATAGAGTCCGTCTGCGCTGCTACCTGCCCCACGGAGAGGGCGAGGAGCGAGAAGGCGATAAAGAGTTTCTTCATTGTCTGTATTTATAACTATGCTTGTGTGGAATTACCTTAGTTTAAAAGGCCTGCAAAATTACACATTTTTATATAAAGTGTGCTTGTGATCCAGAGAAGGTGCGAATCTATCCTGTCAGAATATAGGGAAATATTGGAGCTATATTGAGGTCGTATCTACCAGAGCCAAGCGAATCCTTCGATAAGATTGCCCTGTGGAGGCTATTGCTGAGACTCCTGTCCCCTATTTAGAGTGCTAAGGCATCGCGACGCCCAGTTCCCCGATATGCTCCTCCGAAGAGATACACAAGCCCTTCGCCTTATCGCGAGTATTCCTCTTATCCTGCGGAGGGAAAAGCATCGTTCTCATGAAGAAAAAAGCGCCTTCACGTAGTGGTTTTCCTCTGTCTAAGCACGTAGTCTTAAAGACCAGGCACGCAAATCCCAATATCCACGTACGTAGATATTAGAGCCACGTACGTAGCCCAAACTTATCTACCACTCGTCC
>ERZ773008.3237-NODE-3237-length-10093-cov-21.627914_pt1 | contig 10093 bp, 9 predicted proteins | sample MGYA00580664_ERZ773008 | MGnify/ENA primary metagenome ERZ773008 (study PRJEB29015, sample SAMEA2738016) | human oral metagenome | biome: human oral; feature: human-associated habitat; material: dental | place: China | collected 2048 ... | reverse complement strand
ACTTGATGGCTCCTGCCCTAGCAGTTTTCTTGGTTAAAGTTCTTTATAACAAAGGACAAACGGATAACTTAAGCCAGACTTTTGGACGTTTTGATTTCCCAGTTTTGGCTGATATCCCAGTGATTGGAGATATTTTCTTCAAGTCTACAAGTCTACTAGGTTATATCGCGATTGCCTTCTCTTTCCTTGCTTGGTTTATTCTCTTTAAGACACGCTTTGGTCTTCGCCTTCGCTCTGTCGGTGAACACCCTCAAGCAGCGGATACCTTGGGGATCAATGTATACATGATGAGATATTTAGGGGTTATTATTTCAGGTTTCCTTGGGGGAATTGGGGGAGCGATTTATGCTCAATCAATCTCCGTCAACTTCTCAGTGACAACTATTGTCGGTCCTGGATTTATCGCTCTTGCTGCAATGATCTTTGGTAAATGGAACCCAATCGGTGCTATGCTTTCAAGTCTTTTCTTTGGACTTTCACAAAGTTTGGCTGTTATCGGTTCTCAATTACCTTTCTTACAAGGAGTGCCAGCGGTCTACCTTCAAATCGCGCCTTATGTCTTGACCATTCTTGTCTTGGCAGCCTTCTTTGGAAAAGCAGTTGCGCCTAAGGCAGACGGTATCAACTACATCAAGTCAAAATAAGCATACAAAAAAACGTCAGTTTCAAACTGGCGTTTTATTTTTTTGGATTTTGATGGGTTAGGTTCAACCCCCAAGGGACAAGATTTTCAGTTTTATTTTTGATACGTGTGATATTATCCTTGTGACGAATGATAATCAAGCTAGCAAGTGCTAGGATAATCAGAATGAAGAGAGGGTCATAGCTGTCTAGGATAAATCTAAATAGTGGAAATAGGAGAACTCCGATAACGGCTGCGATAGAAGCGGCAACGCTAGACAAGGAAATCATACTACCAAGATAGAGGGTTCCAAAGAATACGACTGCTAGGTAGAGACAGAAGATAGGCGCAAATCCGAAAACAACTCCAGCGCTAGTTGCGACAGCCTTGCCCCCCTTAAAGCCTGCAAAGATAGGAAAGGTATGTCCAATGACGGCCAAAAGTCCAAAGACAAGAGGTGATACACCTTGTAGGTGGAAAAGAATTGGAAGCAGAGTGGCCAAGGTTCCTTTAAAGAAGTCAATTACAAAGGTTGCCATACCTGCTTTCTTACCCAAAATACGGAAAGTATTGGTTGTTCCAGTATTTCCAGAACCATGCTCTCGCAGATTTGTTTGAAAGAAGATTTGTCCGATCCAAAGACCAGAAGGGATTGAGCCTAGTAGATAAGCTGAAATTAATAATACAAATGTCATCATAGACCTATTATACCATGAAATAGTGTAGAAATGATGAGAATATCCTTTAAAATTGTGACAGCTGAACGGGAAAAACTTTGCAAAATCCCTAGAAAACCTGTAAAATAGAAAAGATGAACAAATAGGAGGTTCCTTGTGTCAAAAAAGGAAATCAATATTAATAACTACAATGATGACGCCATTCAGGTGCTAGAAGGGTTGGATGCGGTCCGTAAACGTCCGGGGATGTATATTGGTTCGACCGACGGTGCGGGTCTCCATCACCTAGTCTGGGAAATAGTGGACAATGCAGTCGATGAGGCCTTATCTGGATTTGGTGACCGCATTGATGTGACTATCAATAAAGACGGAAGTCTAACAGTAGAGGACCATGGTCGTGGGATGCCGACTGGTATGCATGCCATGGGAATTCCAACCGTAGAGGTTATCTTTACCATTCTCCATGCCGGAGGGAAATTCGGTCAAGGGGGTTATAAGACATCTGGAGGTCTCCACGGGGTGGGGTCTTCTGTTGTTAATGCCCTTTCTAGTTGGCTAGAAGTAGAAATCACTCGTGATGGTGCTGTTTATAAGCAACGCTTTGAAAATGGTGGAAAACCTGCCACGACTTTGAAGAAAATTGGTACAGCGCCCAAGACTAAGACAGGTACCAAAGTCACCTTCATGCCTGACGCGACAATCTTCTCTACGACAGACTTCAAGTACAATACCATTTCAGAACGACTCAATGAGTCAGCCTTTCTCTTAAAAAATGTGACCTTGTCTCTGACAGACAAACGAACAGATGAAGCGATTGAATACCATTATGAAAATGGAGTTCAGGACTTTGTTTCCTATTTGAACGAAGACAAGGAAACCTTGACACCAGTTCTGTACTTTGAAGGGGAAGACAATGGTTTCCAAGTGGAAGTAGCCCTTCAGTACAATGATGGATTTTCAGATAACATTCTATCCTTTGTCAATAACGTTCGTACCAAGGATGGTGGAACGCATGAAACGGGACTTAAGTCTGCCATTACCAAGGTTATGAACGACTACGCGCGTAAGACAGGTCTTCTCAAGGAAAAAGATAAAAACCTTGAAGGGTCAGACTATCGTGAGGGGCTAGCGGCCGTTCTTTCTATCTTGGTTCCGGAAGAACACCTCCAGTTTGAGGGACAGACCAAGGACAAACTAGGAAGTCCACTAGCTCGCCCGGTTGTGGATGGAATTGTGGCGGATAAGTTGACCTTCTTCCTCATGGAAAATGGGGAGCTTGCTTCTAACCTCATCCGTAAGGCTATCAAGGCTCGTGATGCTCGTGAAGCGGCTCGCAAGGCGCGTGATGAGAGCCGGAATGGTAAGAAAAATAAAAAAGATAAGGGCTTGTTGTCTGGGAAATTGACTCCAGCCCAGTCTAAGAATCCAGCTAAGAATGAACTCTATCTAGTCGAGGGGGATTCTGCCGGAGGTTCTGCCAAACAAGGCCGTGACCGCAAGTTCCAGGCAATCTTGCCTCTTCGTGGTAAGGTTATCAATACAGCTAAAGCCAAGATGGCGGATATCCTCAAAAATGAAGAAATCAATACCATGATTTATACTATTGGTGCGGGTGTTGGAGCAGACTTCTCCCTTGAAGATGCCAACTATGACAAGATCATTATCATGACTGATGCGGACACCGACGGTGCCCACATTCAGACTTTACTCTTGACATTTTTTTACCGCTATATGCGTCCACTAGTTGAGGCAGGCCATGTCTATATCGCTCTTCCTCCTCTTTACAAGATGTCCAAAGGAAAAGGCAAGAAAGAAGAAGTGGCCTATGCTTGGACAGACGGTGAACTAGAAGAACTCCGCAAGCAGTTCGGCAAAGGCGCAACACTCCAACGATATAAAGGTCTTGGTGAGATGAACGCGGACCAACTCTGGGAAACAACCATGAATCCAGAAACCCGCACCCTCATCCGTGTTACGATTGAAGATTTAGCACGCGCTGAACGTCGTGTTAATGTCCTCATGGGAGACAAGGTCGAACCACGACGTAAGTGGATTGAAGACAATGTCAAGTTTACGCTGGAGGAGAGTGGAGAGATGGTGTTTTGAGATGAAAAATAACAAAATACATAAAATAAAAATATCTTTAAAAAATAAAATAAAAAGTTTTTTTAAAAATATTGATTGGGGAAAAGTACGTTTAAATGTGTTACTAACAGCTGTGATTCCAATTATACTTTTTACAATCCCTGTAACTTCTCCAACTTTCGAATGGAGTAACTGGGGTAGCAGTATTGTAGAGAAGCTCCAACAAGGCATACTATTTAGTACAATAATAAGTATAGCATCAAATATTGTGCTATCTTATAGGACCCGATTTAGAGGGTTGCTTTCAAAAAAATCTCAAGACAATATTGAGCATGGTATTCAACTGTTAACATTTTATTCCAATCTCTCGATTATTATCTCTTCTTTCGTTCTAATGCTTTTATCTGCTTTCTACTATGGACAAATTAGAAGTAATTCACTATTAAATTGCTTCGGACTTGTTATTGAAGTAGTATTATTTATTCTGATTCAACTTCTATATGGATATTCTGAAGGATCAATGAGAGAAGATGATGGCAGTAATATTGAAGAATTAGTACAAAAAGCTGAAGAACAGAGAAATGCAAGTGAAAAGAAAGATTTCCGAGATTTGGAAATAGACAATGATTTTGATTTATTACGAGAAAGGAGAGAGGAGAATAGATGAGAGATACGGTTAACTTCCCTAAAGGAATGGAAGTAAATCAAGGTGATGGGGTGTATAATTTCATACTTACTACTGGAAGAGCTTCTGATATCTTAAAAATTTCAGAAGTTAAGAGATTATCTGACTTTGAAAATGGTATTCAAAGATATTTAAATGATGCTAGAGCTAATGCAATTAAAGATTTTTGTTATAGGAAAGATGCAATCTTTCCAACACCGATTATTGTATCCTTGAATTCTGATTTTATTGATGATCAAGAAAACGAGTTGAAAATTAGCTTTGACTCTGATTTTGATTCAGCTAAACCATTTACTGTTATTGATGGACAGCATAGACTTGAAGGAATTAAAAGGTATATGGAAAAGGAAAGAGATAAAGATTTTGAACTTCCTTTAATCATATACCAGGATGCTGATCAAGCTACTGCGGCTGAAATATTTGTAGCAATTAACGCAAATCAAAGACAGGTGGATAGTTCAACCATTAGCCAACTTTTTGGAATTATTTATAGTGAGAGATCTGATATTTATACTGTAGAATCTTTTACAGCTCGGGTAGTAAAACTTCTTAACGAGAATGATGTTTCTCCATTTAAAGGAAAGATTAAGATGTTAGGTAAGAAAGAGAGAAAGGATCAATTTATATCACAGGGGACTGTTGCGAAAAAAATCTCTCAGTTTGTTACTTCAAATAGTACAAAGGACAATTTAACAATTGAAAAATATGATTCAAATGTTTTACTCAGAAATGAGAAAAAGGTGTTTAGAAATTCATTCAAAAAAAATCAACCAGCAGAAGTTGCTAAAGATATAATAAATCTTTTTGGTGCATTTGAAATTGTATACCACGAAATTTGGAATGGAGAAGGATTGTTAATAAAAAAGGCGGTTGGTTACAGTGCAATGATGTATTTTTTAGAAAAACTATTGTTAAAAGATATAAAAGGTGCTAGAAATTATTTTGATATATTTGAAAAGAATAAAGAACAGAACTCCAAAAAACTATTAGAAATTTTTTCTTCTGATAGGGGATCTAGCGAAAGTGTTGCTAGAAAAATATCAAAGGAATTAATGCAGTTATTTGGCATTGGAGAAATGGATTAATATAATCTCCCACAAGAAATCATTTCCTTATTCCTAAAACAAGAAATCACACCTGAGGAGTATCTTGTCTGGGGGAATAAATCAACACACACATGTGTGTGTTGATTTATTGGAGTATAATACGAATATTTAGATATGTTCTGAATTATTTTAGGGCAAAAAATTAAAAATACATCATTGAAAGAGGAGTTTTATGAAAAAAGAATATGGAATCACGAGTTTAACTGTACTCAATTTAGAAAACAACGAATTCTTCTAACTTCTATCTGAGAGCAAGGACGAGTTAGGGGCTTTTACAAAAGCCAATAAGTCTGAGCAGGTTTACGCAACGAAGCTTGGAGATATAGAAAAACTTCTTGAGACCTTGCAAGCTGGTTTGCACCGTTCCAAGGCCAGTCAAATGGTGGTTAGTCTGGAAGCGTCTGATCGTGAGCGTGATGATGCGCTTTCTACCTTGACCAGTTTGGTCAAGGCCTTCTCTCGTGTCAAAGAGGCAGGTAGCAAGGAAGTTTACGACAAACTCAGCAAACTTTTCAAAAATTATGCTGGGCTAACGAGTATAAGCTGCGAAAAGGAGACAGAAGCTATTAACCATTTACTCAAGGAGCTAAAAGATACGGACTACCAAACTGCCCTTTCAACCCTGCATTTGAAAACTCATGTAGAAACCTTAATAAAGGCGTAGGCTCAGTTTGAAAAAGCCTATAAGGAGCGCCTGGCTGAGCAAAAAGGAAAGGCACCTAGTCAAAATAAGGAAGTTCGTGCTAAACTGCAAGAAATCTATGACTTCCTTGTGGACTTTACTGCAATCAACGCATATGCTTATCCAGATAAGAAGCAGTATGCCGATCTCCGTGACCATCTCAACGCTATCCGTAGTCGCTATAAAAAACGCAAACCAAGCAAAAGAATTACCCCAACACAACCAGAAGAAGCAAAGTAGGTTGTTCTGTTTAATTTATGCCAGTCAAAATAAATCTTAGAAAGTGAATATAGGATATAAAGATGAATGAATTAGTGATTGGATTATTTGCGGCTCTGTTAGGTGCAATTGTGTCAATCTTTACCTTATATACCAATTATAGAAGTTCTTTAGATAGCATTTCAGGCTGGCGCTCAAAGCTTTTTGATGCAGCTTCTGCTAAAGAAATTACGCTTAAAGAAGTTCAGGTGTTAAGGACAGCTCTACGCTATGAACCAACTAAGGAAGTCCAAGAATACACTTTTGCTTGGATATCTAATATCATGATTTACTATTGTGATTATATTTCGTTAAAGTATTTTGAACATCATGAAACAAGTCTTTTGTATCAAGAACAGGTAATCATTAGAGTATTTATCAGGTGTCTGTTGAAGAACCATTGGGAATACAATGCTTCTATGGTATCTTCGTTGAAATTCTTGAAGATTCATTACAAAGCTTCAAAACAACCAGAATTTATTCGTGAAACGTATGATAAAGCAAAGGCAATAAGTAGGACCTTAGAGAATGACGATGAAGAATACGATCTGATTGAAAAAATCAATAAAAAGATGATGGGAAGTGCATGAAATGAAACTTGAACTAGATGTTAAAATTAATAAAAATGGTGAAGATAAGATAAATAAATTTTCTACTCAAGATTATTTGGATAAATATGTAAAACTTGATACGCCTAATCCCGATTCATTTGGCTCGGCAGATGAATCATGCTGCAAGAAAATTGGAGGATGGCTATTGACTAATATATTTAGCATGTATTTGATTTTCTTATATGTAATTGTAGGGGTTAATTTTGCAAGTGATCAAGGCTGGCTAGGGTTGAAGGAAATTAAACATCAAACAAATGTATTAGCTGTTTTGTTAGTAGTTTTTCTTATTATTAATAATCTGTTTAAAAAGAAGAAATAAAAACAAAGATGGCTGTCAAAGTCATGAAAAAACTAGTCATAGGATTTTTCAAAGAATTTGATAACGAAAAAATTCCAGCTGATAGTCCGCTTTATAGACATACCCTCTACAGAATCGAGAGTTTTCACTAAAAAGGTAGGTATTCCTATGAGAACTGAACCCGAAATGCTAGATTTAATTTTGCAAACTGCAAAAGTGCTACAAGTCGATGCTGTCGCCATGTCCGGTTCGCGGACAAATTCACAAGCTCCAAAAGACGAATTTCAAGACTATGACGTAGTCTATGTTGTAGAGAATCTGGACGAGCTGATTACAGATTTATCTTGGTTGGACAAGTTTGGCAAACGCATTATCGAGCAAGAAGTTGGTCTTGGTCAACGTCGTCTATACCTCATGCTTTTTGAAGATGGCAATCGTATCGATTTGACTCTTTGCCCTAAAGAACACATTAAAGAGTGGGTGGATAGTGAGGCAGGATTCATAGTTTTAGCAGATGAGAAGGGCTTGTTTGAGTCATATTTTCCCAGCCCAGAGCGTTTCTGGATACATCCAGCTACTGAGACAGATTTTAAAAATTCCTGCAATGAATTTTGGTGGGTTTCCGCCTATGTAGTCAAGGGCATTTGTCGTAATCAGCTCATCTATGCGACTGACCATCTCTACGGCATTTGTCAACAAGAGTTATTAAAAGTCTTAGCTTGGCAAGTTGCAGCTGATGAGGAAAAAGTAGACGTCGGCAAGAATAATAAGTATCTTTTTAACTATTTACCTAATACGAAAGAGAAAGAATTCTCAAGTCTAGTTGATTTCTCCAGTTTAGACAAAATCACTCAGTCTTTGTTTGCTACGATGGAACTTTTCCACCGAGAGGCTGAGTTCCTTGCTCAAAAAATGGGATTTGACTATGAGAAGGAAGTGGCTGAGAAGATGATTAAGTATGCTGAGGAGAGACTCGAAACAAATGAAACATTTACAAAATAATAAGATAACAAAATTTTTACTGATTAGTTTTCTCGTTTCTTGGGGATTTGGTTGGGGATTGCTCGCTCTTCTGACGCAAATGAGCCTCTTAAGTCTAACAAGTCCACTAGGAGTTTTTCTCCATTTACTAGGAGGTTTCGGTCCAACCATTGCAGCCATTTCTTGTTTGCCTCAAAAATCCATTAAAAGCATAGTCTCTTTTATCTTAGGGGACTCAAAGAAATATATTTTGTTATTTCTTTTACTAGTTTTCGTGCAGACAGGTGTCATTGTTTTCTCATCTAAGGAGCTTAATCCGGCTTTTCCACTAGGAAATTTGTTTGTTGTTTTTTTGAGTGCAGTCTGTGTTTATGGTGGCGAAGAAGAATTGGGATGGCGAGGCATCTTGCAACCAACTTTGGAAACTAGATTCTCCTTTTGGATTTCCGGTTTGATAACAGGTTGTATTTGGGCAATATGGCATGTACCTTTATGGTTTGTGATTGGAAGTTCCCAAAGTAGGATGCCTTTTATATTATTCAGTCTATTTGCAATTTATCTCAGTATTCTTCTAGCAGCTGTTTTCAAAAAGACTAAGTCGATCCTTTATTGCGCCATTTTTCACGGCCTAATTAATACCCTACTTAGCTTATTTGTTATTAAAATTAATCTTTTATTCATTCTAGGATTAGTAGGATTGCTCTTCTTTTCTCACTACCTACAAAGAAATAGTTAAATTTATAAAATATAGATTTACTTTACAATAAAACACTAAAAAGAGAATTATTATGTCTAACATTCAAAACATGTCCCTTGAGGACATCATGGGAGAGCGCTTTGGTCGCTACTCCAAATACATCATTCAAGAGCGGGCCTTGCCGGACATTCGAGATGGCTTGAAGCCTGTGCAGCGCCGTATTCTTTATTCCATGAACAAGGACGGCAACACCTTTGACAAGGGCTACCGCAAGTCAGCCAAGTCAGTCGGGAACATCATGGGGAACTTCCACCCCCACGGTGACAGCTCCATCTACGATGCCATGGTTCGCATGTCTCAGGACTGGAAAAATCGTGAGATTCTCGTTGAGATGCACGGGAACAATGGTTCCATGGACGGTGATCCACCAGCGGCTATGCGTTATACTGAGGCACGCTTGTCTGAGATGGCTGGTTATCTTTTGCAGGATATCGAGAAAGATACCGTTCCTTTTGCTTGGAACTTTGACGATACCGAGAAGGAGCCGACTGTTCTGCCAGCAGCCTTTCCTAATCTTTTGGTCAATGGAGCAACTGGGATTTCTGCTGGTTATGCGACGGATATTCCACCTCATAATCTAGCTGAAGTCATTGACGCGGTCATCTATATGATTGACCATCCGTCTGCCAAGGTGGACAAACTCATGGAGTTTCTGCCTGGTCCAGACTTTCCGACAGGAGCTATTGTCCAAGGTCGTGATGAGATCAAGAAAGCCTACGAGACTGGGAAAGGTCGCGTCGTAGTGCGTTCCAGAACTGAGATTGAAAAGCTGAAGGGCGGTAAAGAGCAAATCGTCATTACTGAGATTCCTTACGAGATTAATAAGGCAGTCTTGGTCAAGAAGATTGACGATGTGCGGGTCAATAATAAGGTGGCTGGTATTGCGGAAGTGCGGGACGAATCCGACCGTAACGGTCTTCGCATTGCCATCGAGCTCAAGAAAGATGCCAATACCGAGCTGATTCTCAACTATCTCTTTAAGTACACTGATTTGCAGGTCAATTATAACTTCAACATGGTTGCGATCGACAACTTTACGCCTCGTTTGGTGGGGATTGTGCCAATCTTGACCAGTTATATTGCCCACCGCAAGGAGATTATTCTGGCTCGCAGCCGCTTTGACAAGGCCAAGGCTGAGAAACGGCTCCATATCGTGGAAGGATTGATTCGGGTTATTTCCATCTTGGACGAGGTGATCGCCCTGATTCGTGCTTCCGAAAACAAAGCAGATGCCAAGGAAAATCTTAAGATCAGCTATGATTTCACCGAGGAGCAAGCTGAGGCTATCGTCACTCTCCAACTCTACCGTTTGACCAATACAGACGTAGTGG
>ERZ773008.3235-NODE-3235-length-10097-cov-3.411970_pt1 | contig 10097 bp, 12 predicted proteins | sample MGYA00580664_ERZ773008 | MGnify/ENA primary metagenome ERZ773008 (study PRJEB29015, sample SAMEA2738016) | human oral metagenome | biome: human oral; feature: human-associated habitat; material: dental | place: China | collected 2048 ... | reverse complement strand
CCTGTCCTTTTTAATAATAGAGTAAGAGATAACAGCAATATTATAACATGGAAAAGCAGAATGTAAAATTAATGATAAAAATCCCGTGAAAAAGAAGATTCTCGTTTTCCGGGATTTTTTTAAGATTATGGTTGATAGTATAGAGCAATGACAGAAATCGCATTGTTGATGAAATGAAATAGGAAGCTGATAGACATATTTTTTCCACTGACAAGATATGAGGTAGTAATCATTAGCGTGAGAGGAATGTAGTGCACCAATTCCGGATAATGGAATGAGTGTAGGAGTACAAAGCAGGTCATGGATAGACTTACAGCCAAGAAGGTCGGAAATTTTTTCGAAAAATGTCCTATCATGATATGACGAAAAACAACTTCTTCTACGATTGCTCCAAATACGGAAATTAAAATCAATGCCCATAAAAACGGAACTGATTTGATATATTCCAATACAATTTGATTGTTCTCCGTTTGTTCCGGCGGGATATCTAAAACATATAATAATACAAAAAGCAACAATAGACTGGATATATAGAGAAACAGAACAAAGAATATTTTTTTGAACGGTTTTTGTTTTAAGTAAGCAAACGAATCCCAAACATCTTTTCCGTAAAGTGACATTGTGATACAAAATAATAAAGTGTATTCTATTCCAATCAAAGCAGGTTCTGAAAATGTTGTGTGAAGTACATGTGGCAATAGAGCTCTTACAACAACTGAAAAAATAGGAATCACAACAGAAAAAAAGTATATGAAAAGCATGAAATAAGGCTTTGTTTTTTTCAAGTAAATCACCTCGATTGTTCTAATCTATGGGTATTATATCACAAATATGTGAAATGAAAAAAATAATTATGAGGGAAAAGAAAGGTATATTTCATAACAAAAAGATTGCAATTCTTTTTTTAAAAAGATGCAGATATGTCAGTTTTACGATAAATACGGTTGTAACAAGCAAAATTTTTGAAAGAGGATTGTATTTTATCAGGATAGAAAATTTAATGGAGATTGTTCAAAATAGGATAAACAGTATTGCATCAATCAGTTTGGCAGAGAAATTTGTGCGAGTTTTTTTGAGAAAGGGATGTGATTCTAATAATCATTTTGAATATAAAATAAAGTGTATGAAACAGAAGCGTTTGTGTTATAATAGTATCGATATATCAATGAAATGGTGTTATTGAAATAGTGGAATTAGAATTAAATTATGAAATATGAGTTTGTTTTTGATGGAAAGGAGGAGTTGTAGCAATGAAAAGAGTAATCGTGTATTTGGCAAACGGATTTGAAGAAGTGGAAGCATTGACAGTGGTTGATTATTTGAGAAGAGTAGATATTCATGTAGATATGGTATCTATCCATGAAGAAAAAATGGTGGAAGGTTCTCACAATATTACTGTAACGGCAGATAAAGTATTGTCCGAAATCAAAGATGTAACAGAGTACGATGGGATTGTTTTTCCGGGTGGAATGCCTGGAGCAACAAATTTGAGAGACAATCCCCGTGTGATTGAGCATGTGCAATTGATGAATCAAAAGAAAAAAGTGATTGGAGCAATTTGTGCAGCACCGATTGTTTTGGGACAGGCAAATATTATTGAAAATCGAAAAATTACTTCTTATCCGGGATTTCAAGAGGTATTGAAGGGAAGCGATTATCAAGAAAAGGTAGTTTGTGTCGATGAACATATCGTGACATCCAGGGGACCGGCTACAGCAGTGGTATTTGCATTGAAATTGATAGAAGTATTGATAGGAAAAGAAGAGTCTCAAAAATTGGCAGATTCTATTTTGTTTTCCATGGTTGCAAAAGAGTTCTAAGAAAACCGTATCGTTAGTTAATTAAAAAAATAGATTTCCGGATGTAAAAACAGTTTATTTTGAGCAATTGACAACAGTATTTTCAGTTTTTATAATAACTGAAATCGGATATTTTTCATTTATCAGGCGGACAAGAGCGATGATGACAGCTCTGTCCGCTTTTGCATGATAGGAATATTGAATTGATAAAGAACGGTAAATACATTTACTTGATGATTTTGAAATCCATACATATACCTATATCCAATCGTTGTTTCAATCATACCTGTAATATGATTTCACAATCCGTTATTTGTTAAGAAAAAATTTTTGTATGAAAGTACGATAAAGTGATATAATATTCGATGAGAAAGAGTGTGGATTTTATTTAGAAAAGGAGAAGAGGAATGGCATTGATACCTTTGAGTTTTGGATTTCTTGCATTATTGCTTTTTTTATTGACAATCTATATCTATTTGAGAATTGCGATAGCTGTGGGAACAGGGACGGATTTGCCCCGATGGATTTATCTGATTGGATCAAGTCTTAGAGGAAGATTCAGTAGCGTTCAATTTGATTATGTTACTGATTCGACAGCATTGAAAGAGGCTACCTTATTCATTTTGGATTTTATTTTGGCAAATATTGTTGTTTTCGGTGCAGTATATTACAGAACACATCACTTTTCAAAAGCACTTTATATGTGTTTGAAGGCTGAGTTTGCTATTGTTGTTGCAGTACTAATACTAAGTCATGTTATCAAACTGATTACGGTATTGTTTCATCGTTCGAATAAACCGATATATTTTTATGCATCAACAAATGCTGTAGTTGCCGGTATGTTTTTTGCATGTTTTGCCTTCATGTTATTCCTGTCTTTGACCGGGTTTCCGTCAGAACCAATCGAAGTTCAATTAGATAACACGAATGTTATTATTGGAGAAACAAAGGCATCTGAGCTTTTGTCCGAAGGGTTCACCTTTTATGAAAAAAATGCTGATAGCGAGATTGTCAATGAACGAAATGATCATTTTTATTATGGCAAGCTCTTAGAAATTTTTCGTGACGGTAAGTCTTATGGTTTTGTGAGTGTTACGCCTACAGGAAAAGATTCAGACAGTCTAAAGAACTGTGTCATCACTTACTATCGAATTATGGCGGATAGTGAACAATTATCTGAGGTTACTTTTAATCATACTGATTTAACCCATCTTACAATTCACGATTTTAGAACAAAGGATATCAAGGATATTTTTTCGTTAAATCCTGTAGATTCTGAAGAAACAAAAAATGATACTCTCTTTATTCTTACAATGCAAAATGCAGAGTATGTTCTTTGGAAGAGGTATAAAATAGAAGTTGATTTTAATGAGGACGGTTCTGCATATCGTTATGGAGCAAGAGCGCAACATACACAGTGGGAATAAATGTTATAATAGACAAAAGGGGAGTACACTTTTTCAAAGATACTCCCTTTCTTTATCTCTTGTTATGTAAACTTGTTATGTTCTTCGATTTTGAATGATTCGTTGAGTGATATTTTTTCTGGTGTATATATTGAAAGAAGATAATGTCGTTTATGAGTTTGCTTCATTTTAAACTTGTTGGAATCACCTTGAAAAAGGTGTAATGATGGCAGACTTGAAGCACTTTGATTTATCAATGAAACTTTTTATATCACATACTGTGTTTGAATGGTGTACTAATTAGAGTCGCTCATCAATCTTTTCAATCAGCTCCGTAATATTCTTTGAAACATATACGATTTCATCGGGATCATGGATGTAGCAGATGATTTGTCCTTCCTGTCCGGCTGTATCCGGATCAAAATCAAGCATCAGATAACAACTGTTGCAGTATTGTGCAAACGGAATCCATCTCTTGTTGAACAGGTATGGTTTTATTCTGCTATCTTGCATATTATCGATATCTTGAGGCGAAAAACACTCCGGAAAATCTGATAACAAGGCATTTTTGTTTTGAAAATAGGTCTTACATTTTTTGATTTCCTCTAAGCTCATCAAACAAAAGCACATATCAGAAGTTCCTATCATGGATGGAAGAATACACATAAATCTACTTCCGTCTTTGTATTGATAAACCGTCTTAAAATCTTTCGGCAAACGAATTGCAAATTCCATCTCGAATTTGCACAAATCATCCTCTGAAGCCCCGACTATTGTTTCATACTCCTGAAAATATTCTTCTTCCATCGGATCATCCAAATCCAATTCTTCAAAATTTTCGCATATATATGTTTCAATTTTCTTGATGTTATCAATCAGTTTCATTTTCCTACATCCCCTTATTATTCTTTTGTCTATGATTTTTTGGAGTTATCATGACACTGCTATATATTATAATGTTTTAATACGATTGACCGTTATTTATTCGAATTACCTTATATCGTCATTCTGGATTGCTATCCATGATGTTCATTTCACTTCAATCAGTGTAGCACTTTCTTTCATTTCAAGTGGGATGAGATAGAAAGGAATTATTCTTTTTAGTCGAAAAGTGCAATTTATACCTCATCTTCGTTTAATTCTCTAAAACTACTGATATGGTATCCAAAATAACATTTTCCTGATTGACCTATAAAAATTCCGTGTTCCGGCATATTGGCTATCTCGCCTAAATAAATCATAGGCATATCATCAGAAAACGGATATTCCAAAGATAGTTCATTTTTAAGAGTAACCAAAGTTTTTTCTTTCATTGTGTAAGCACTCAAGTTATCACTCCTTAATATATTTCATAAATAAGTTCTGAATCGGGTTGGAAATCATCATCAAATTTTACTAAAAAATATAACTCTCCGGCAGGAGATTCGCCCACATAATAACCTAAGGCAAAGGCGTTATAGCAACCGCTGATGTCAAATATCACATTTGTGAGTTTTAACTCTGAGACATCATTGTCTTTTGCATAAAAAGAGAATTGACCGTCCGGTGCATTTCCTACTTGATATCCTGATGCAACAGTATCATTACAATTGTTATTATCCAACTGAACATCCGTCAAATCTAATGTTTCAGTATTTTCATGACTACATTTGTCTTTGATAAGTTGATGTGCCTTTTGGTCTAATTCATTTATTTCATTAGCAAGTTTCTCCATAAAGCAATATGGAATGGAAGAGATATCTTCTTCGGTATATCCGGTGAAGTTAAAATGTAATTCTTGTTCAAATTTATAACTTACAAAATAGATGCCACCGATACTGTTTTCCCAATTTTTTCCCTTCCATAGAGCAAGCAATTCTTCTTTTTTCATAACTCACCTTTCATCTTAAATAACAGTGTTATTCGTATTTCGTGACATCATATCCCAATTTTCTCAATGCATCTATTTGCTTTCTTTGATGTTCGGGAGTGCCACAGGCGCATTCAATATCTGAATAAATATAACTTTCCGGCCAATTATCATACACTTTGTCCAAAAAAGCGGGAATGTTTTCATACATTGGAAGGATATTTGAAAGAAATCCTTGTTTCAGACACTGTAAATATTCCTCAGTACTGATTAATGTGGAATATCCGTTTTGGTCAGAAGCGTTGCGTCTGTCAAGAGAAGCTTTGATGTCCCAAGGAGTGAAGTAGATTAAGTAGGGAGGCCTGCTCCAACGCTGTGAATCTGTTTTATCCGGTGACGATAACATTTTTTCCCAGAATCCTCTTTTTACTGCAAAGGAACCTGTAGAAATATAGAGACGATACGGTGTTTTTTCGAATGTTTCATGAGAAATTTCCCCATCTGTTCGTTCAAAGATACCATATACATCATGTGCTAAGAGACGAGCGTAGTAAGGTATCTGTGCAGGTATCTTATAGATTGCTCCAAGTTCATATCTTGCCATTTTTTCCTCCTTTTTTTCTATTAAGTACAGAATATTGTTTTTATGCTAATTCTATTGCACATACAGTCAATTTATGATTTTCATCTGTTAGGAAGGCATGGGAACCCCATATATCAATCACGCGAAATGAGGCATATCCGCGTGGCAAGACTATATCAATCAGTTCGTTGTCGGATATTCTGAGTATTTTTTGCTTTCCTTTCCATTCATTGTTCTTAAAGATAGGTGACAAAATCATCCACTGTCTGTCTCCTGAGAATTTTCCTCTCATTCCATGTTTCCCTTCCAGTCTACTCAGATTGTCTTTTCCCCATATCTTAGTCTTAAAAAGTCCATTTGGTTCAATTTCCAGGAACCAATAGTATCCCATTAAGTTCAGTCTTGCAGGATTTGTGATATTTCCTTCTAAAAAGGCATAGAACTGTCCATTTTCTTCTAATATGGAGCCAATCGTAGGAGCTTGGTAGTTAAAATCCGCTTTAACAAAGTCATTTCCAGATCGTTCAAGTGAGGCAATATGTTTTTCTCTTATACCCGGTTTACTGTATACACAAGAAGTGTCTTTTGGCCAATGAGCTTTTTTGTTTTCAAAATCTACTGTAAGTATAGTAAAACTGTTTGTTGAATCCAGGTTATTTCCAAGTCTGCAGACAATAGGAAAAGTGCCTTGATATCCTGTTGTGGTAATAGGCATTGGAGTACCATAAGGGCACCAATTATCCATAGCAAATTCAGTCCATTCTGCATCAAAGTCTTGGAGATACCATAATTTCTTCGTTGCTGGGCACAAAAGCAGAATTCCTTTGTCACAAGACAAAAGAACAGGATTTTTCCATATATCCCGTTCTTCCTTAGATTCAGGTGAGGAGATTTGTTTCAAAGAATCTCCTTTAATCCATAGGATTCCGATGTTTTCGTTATCCAAAACTGAGGTCCACAGTACAATTTCATGTTCTCCTCTTGCAATCATTTCTTTTCCGGCAAAAGGACTGTACTTGAAAGATTTATCTACAGGTTTTACTTCCTCAAATTCCCAATTTTTTATTACTTTTAATTTTGCTTTCATATCATCATTCTTCCTTTATCATATCTTCTGTTTTATCATAATAGAAATTCTCAAAAATCAAAGATTCAGTTAGAATGTTTGGTTTTTGAGAATGAATAGATTTTTTGTAAGATATATCAGTTAATAGTAAAACTTATACTTTTTCTCAAAAAGAATTCAAGAAATTTTGTTATCTAAGAAACTATTAAATTTGAAGTGCGGAATCTTTTTATCCGCTATTCAATGATAAGATTCCTAATATAACCCAGGCTATCAATAGGATACTACTCAAAATATAGGCTATTATACCTATGCCACATATCACGCGCGCCCATAGATGTCGTTGTGCTTGTTCAATAAAAAAACAAGGTATTGCTGTAAGAGAAAGAAAAAAACCTCCAAAAAATGATATGAGCCATGTGAATGCGACTACATTATACCATTTTCCTAAATGATTTTCTCCTATAGGTTGACTGATTATAATAAAATAGGTAAGAATAGCAATAATGTAACAAACGATATTGGTAAGATACAAATATTTCAGTAGATGATGTCTATGAAAATAAGTCAGAATACATAAAACAACAATCATAATGAGTGGAAAATAAAGACGTCCCATAATATAATTATCATTTGCCATAAGACTCACCTCCTTTCTGTTGTATGTTGAAATCTAAACGGAATAATTGCAGCATATTAGAATTTTTATATATTTTTCTTTATTAATTTTATTTGTTCTGTCAAACAAGCGTTCAGTCATCTAAATTCTGATTGTTTTCTATAAAGTTTGATAATAGTATACTATTTTTTAATTATTTTTTCTACTGTTTTGTTTTTCAACTAACATGAAGAAGTAGATTTATTTTTCTGTTGAAAAGAAGAGATAAGCATATCATAAGTATAGAATAAATAAATGTGTTATGTAATGTCACAATGAAATAAATGTATTTAAAATATAATATCAATTTGGATCATTTATTAAAAAGTTACACAAATGAAATAAAAAGGATTTCGTTTGGATGAAGAAATGATGAAAGATTGGTAAAATGGATATTCCTACATAACCAAGAATAGTAGGGGGCGTTTACCCCTACTATTTACTCAAAATTTAAATACAGTTTATAAACGTATCATTATATGATATTAGACATACATTATTGATTGGTAAATTCTTTTAAAAATTGCTCTCCAGTACCATATTTTTCATATACAAAGTCAATGTCTTTATCGCCTCGACCGGAAAGATTGACAAGGATGGAACCTGAATTTTGATTTTGAGCATGTTTGATTGCGTATGCCAAAGCATGTGAACTTTCTATCGCCGGAATGATTCCTTCATAACGGGAAAGCAAGAAAAATGCTTGTATTGCCTCTTCATCACTCACGGTTTCATATTTTATTCTTCCACAGTCACTCAAATATGCGTGTTCGGGTCCGACAGATGGATAGTCAAGTCCGCTTGCTATGGAGTACACAGGCAACGGTTCTCCGTTTTCATCTTGTAAGAGCATGCTTTCAAATCCGTGAAGAATACCTTTTTTACCAAATTTCATACTTGCTGCATGTTCTCCAATTCCATTTCCGATTCCAAGCGGTTCTACACCGACAATATCAACCGGTTCAGACAGAAATGCTTCAAACATTCCTATCGCATTAGAGCCTCCTCCAACAGCCGCACAAACAACATCAGGCAAATTACCTGTCATTTCTTTGAATTGTTCTTTTGCTTCAATTCCAATTACTGATTGAAAATCACGAACCATCATAGGAAATGGATGAGGTCCGACAGCAGAGCCGATACAGTAGATTGCATCGTCATATTCTTTTAAATATCCTTCAAATGCAGCGTCTACCGCTTCTTTTAATGTTTTCAGTCCATGCGTTGCAGGAATAACATTTGCACCGAGCATCTTCATTCTTACCACATTAGGATACTGTTTTTTGATGTCAACTTCTCCCATGTAGATATCACATTCCAAGCCGAAATAGGCAGCAGCAGTCGCAAGTGCAACACCATGTTGTCCGGCACCTGTTTCTGCAATAAGTTTTTTCTTACCTAAGAATTTAGCAAGCAAACCTTCTCCCATACAATGGTTTAGTTTATGTGCTCCGGTATGATTCAAATCTTCTCTTTTCAAATAGATTTGGCATTTTCCAAGCAATGAAGATAAACGCTCACAATGATAAACAGGGGTAGGTCTGCCTTGAAACTCTTTACGGATGCGTCTTAATTCATTGATAAAACGTGCGTTATGGCAGATTTCCAAATACGCCTGTGTAATTTCTTCAAAAGCCGGAACTAATTCAGGGGGTAAAATCATTCCTCCATATTCACCGAAATATCCCTTGTCATCAGGAAAGTTTTTTAGATAGTTATCAAAATCGCGATAAGTTTTCATATTGTTAACTCCTTTCATAATTAAAAAAACGCCTTGTCTCATAGAAAATAATCATTCCATGAGACAAGACGAAATATCCTGCGGTACCACTCAAATTGATGCCTAAAAGCATCCACCTTTCACACGTACTATCATACGCTCCGCTTAATAACGACTGCGGTTGCCGTCGATTGCTACTTAGGATTGAATCCTGTTCGTTCGCCCTCATAAGTCCATTCGGTATATACATATCTGCTATGTTCTCATCCTCCATAGCTCTCTGTGAGTTATTGTTATATACCTACTATTCTTATTCAATGGTTTATGCACATAATATTAGCATTTTAAGATTTTATTGTCAATAAAAATATTTAGAATATTTGCAAAGATATTTAGGATAGTCAAAATTGTGTGATAATCATAGAGTTTTATGTGATTACTACATGTTAAATTTATTAACTTCATTAAAAAATTTGAGCTAATGGTGGATTGTAATCTTGTTTAGAGAGAATACCACACACACGTAATAGACTGTTCCAAAGAATTGGTTTTACACTTTAATATCCTCTTCATTTCTTTACAATAAATCTTCTATTGTTTCTTTCACATATTCTTTCAAATCTTTTATCTCTAAAAATAATGGGTCTAAGTGGCATAGAAAGTGCCAATCTTTGGTTTCTTTTTTTCTGTATACAATTGCTTCCCCATCTTCACTTCCGAAATAGCTTCTATCTACTTCATATCCGTTACTTTCTAAGAAGTCTTTTACGATATTATATTTAGTTTCTTTTTCTTCAACATAAGCTTTCACTTCTTCGTTGTTAATTACATAAGCATCTATTTTTGTAGATCCTTCTATCACTTTATTTTTTGGGACTGATAGATTAGAAATTTCTTTCCAAATAATTTCAACATTCTCTTCCGAGTCAAACATAAATCTGGATAAGGGAACGATATTTTTATTATAGATAATTTCCATATAATCAGGTATGTTTTTAGGATTAAAATATTCATAT
>ERZ773008.3234-NODE-3234-length-10102-cov-9.613118_pt1 | contig 10102 bp, 9 predicted proteins | sample MGYA00580664_ERZ773008 | MGnify/ENA primary metagenome ERZ773008 (study PRJEB29015, sample SAMEA2738016) | human oral metagenome | biome: human oral; feature: human-associated habitat; material: dental | place: China | collected 2048 ... | reverse complement strand
TGGTAGTGAGCGCCGCTTTGCCTGCGTATCCGATCGGGCGGCGTACAACGCGCTGGTGATGGACACCCCCATCACGACGACGTGGCTCATGACTCCACGGCCCGGGATGGATGCCGCCAGCCGGCGTTGCTTCGAACTGCTGTCGTTCACCGTCGACGGCGAGGAGATGCCAATCCGCCGCACGGAACACGAGGGTGGACAGACCTACATCGTCGACGCTTTTGTCGCCACCGCCGCGGGCAACCCTGTCCGCATCCGTCACGTCTACCGCACCGTGACGCCGGCGTGGGGCCATCGCATCTACGTTGAACTACCACAGCCAGCCCGTGGCTTCAGCTTCGACCTGGACTACACCAACACCAGCATCGACAGCGTCAGCGTCACAGACATGGCTGCCAACGGGCGCGCAGCGCAGATCGTCCCATCGCCGAAGCGGGCAGCTGGCAGATCGCTCAGCCTCCGCGCACCTGGGTGGTTGCTGTCCAAGAGCGGATTCGCCATCGTTTGGACGCTCGAAGACGAGCTGCCCCAGAGCAAGAGCGCCGAGGCAGCGTAGTGCTGGATGCTGTACCTGCTCAGTCGCCACCACACATCACGGGGGTCCCCCTCTCACCATAAGATCTGCCGTCGTGACGCCGATGCTACTCATCGGTCTGTAGACCTTCAAGTAGCAGGTGGCCAGGCTGAGGGATGTGGCTGTTGGTGATCTCCAGAAGACGGTGGGCAGGAATCTGCGTGCCTACCGGTTGGAGAGAGGCTTGAGCCAAGAAGCCTTCGCAGACCAACTTGGTGTCCACCGCACCTACATGGGCGGAGTGGAGCGCGGCGAACGCAACCTCACCCTCAAGAGCCTGGAGAAGATGGCAGAGCAGATTGGGGTGGAGGCGAGGGAGCTGCTGGAGGTGGAAGCATCCACGATGCATACCCGGCAAATCTTAAGTTGATTCTATACGCCACAGCTTATAACAGGTCTATATCGCCCAACTACTTCGACGAAGTTGTCGAAGGCTCATAGTAGTAGGCTCTGCCATAGCGCCATGCGACGAAGCAGGCGCTCATTTTAATCGAAGACTCGTTATAGGAAGACACTATGAGCCAGTCCACCAACGACATGATGGCCGTGAACTTGCCGCATGAACCGCGAGAATACATGTGCACCTGGCATCTCCCAAAAGCTGTGCAGGATAGCGACGAAGATCAGCTTGTCGATGTGCCAGGGACGATTGACCTTACCGGACGCCACCATCCAACAGCATCATTTCAGGGGATTCTCCCCTATGCGTCGGACAGTGGGGGAGCGAGATTCCCTCAAACCAAAAACTTCAATTGCCTAACTGGCACTCTACCCTCCGGGATTCATGTTGCACTACTAAATGGTCAGATGAGTTACTGGTTCCATAACAACGGCGGAGCAAAAGGGGCATTTGCATTACTATCCATTAGGCCTTTTGAGCACGGTAACTACCGAAAATACCAGAGCATCGAACTGCAGATCGATGGCCTGGAAACGATAGTTGACGAAGCTCCAACCACTATAGAGTTTACGAAACGCACAGACGAGCACGATGAATCATACAAAATAAGCATACCAACGCAAAATACCATAGATTGGAGAAACCAAGATTCACGAATGCGCCTCGGCTACGCTGGCCGTCTCCGTCCGGACAGGTTTAACTTCCGCACTTCATTTGCACCCTATCTACGGATTGATATCGAAGAACCAATCAGCCTCGCCGACTGGTGGCTTCAGTGGGTTGTCCCGTTGTGCGACATTCTCGAAGTAATCAACGGCAAGCCGCTCGACATCATGTATCTGCTCGCTTTCGAAGACAAAGATGCAACGGGATCAAAACGGCGAGACGACCAGGTCTTTCGCTACGATATCTTGCAAGACTGCATAAAAATCGACGAAAAAAGGTTCAACCACACTCACGCTATTGTTAATCTAAAGCAAGACGACATAAATCTTCTCAACCTCATCGCCAAACGTCGCGAACTCGAAGCGTCGCGACACCCACTCATAGAAACGTACCGTAGTAATGCAGTATCCGATGACCAGCACCCACGTTCACGTTTCCTTCTCTTGATCCAAGCCCTAGAAGGGCTATACGGCTATGAACACGAAGAAGAGTATCAGCAGCGATGCAAAAGGTACACAGAAAAACGCGAAGGAGTCCTTAAACAAATCGAAACTGAAATTGGCAGCGAGGACTTCAAATTTTTAAGAAAAAATTTGCTTCGCAAGCCAGCCAGTGGCTTGGTAGGTGCACTGTCCGCCACTATCCAAACACTACCTGGGGACATTCAGACTCAGATAGATAACAATGAGATTATTGCCCAGGTCCGCTCCAGATGCGAGAACACAAAGATATCCTCTGCAGAAGCTTTGACGAAAGTACGCAACAGTCTCTCCCATGGCTCATCAGCGTACGACCCTAACGATCTTGAGAAGATCTGCGCCATCCTCCACAAAATCGTCAGGGCAGAGATACTTCGAGTGCTTGATCTTCCTGACGTCGCGCGACAGCGAATGTTGAAGTCATAATTCTGATGAGAGTTCTAGAAATATTTCATTGAATGTTTTACAATAATAAATGCTGCACTTTCCCGGAAACGAGGGGTCATGAAAATTCAAGGCACTAAGAACATTTTACTGTCAATACTTGCTATATTCCTACTGCTCGCAACATTCTTTGTTTTGCTAATCAGCATGAATGTGAGTGTCGGTAGGGCCATATTCGGCAGTATAGCCTGTTGCTTTGTGGTAGTTTTCACATTCTATCAGTCCGTTAAGAGATATTAGCGTCGACAGGGAGGGTGCAGCAACTTTCCTTAATAACAGTGGGAGGTGCATCATTCCTGATTTATTTTCGATATCTTGTCTACGTTCCGAGCGATCCCTCTGCTATTGGCCGCAACGGCCGCAGACCCGATGAGAAGAAATATCGTGATGCCAATGTACCAACTTGTACTTTGAGTCTCATACAAACTGTAGTGCCACCATTTAATTTCTTCGTACACTAGCATCAAAGAGAATGTGAGCGCATACACAGCAATCAAAGAATACTTGTTTCGCGCTATGTTTGTGGCAAACAGTGGGTATGCGACTATAATCTGTGAATATGCGCTCTGGAACGGACCGCCAGAATATATTGCAAACCAGCACGATATTGCAATCGACGCTACCACCATTGCAAACACTCTAACCGCTACACCTATCTTAACTTTATGGTACTGAGAATGCAGTTCGACAGTGGGTGGCGGCCATTGCGACGCGTTGCTTTCCGTTCCATTTCCCGTCACTACACTGAATTTCGAACCTGCCAGTTGTGGCAGTCTCTCCAAGCGAAACGACGCCCAGGTAAGAAGATATGTCACAACGAGCACATAGAATTGCCACTCCGACGGTATGCGATTTCTTTCTTGTGTGACATACAGAAAGAATACGTATAACGTAGAGGTAACTACAGTAAATGTGAATACCAAACCTACTTGGGTTACTGGATGTACGACTGGGTGCCAGATTGCATCGTCCTTGTCTATTCCCGGATCCTCTTCCGAGTAGACGCTCCCAACTATCGATATAATTTTGTCGTAAATGCTGTAACGACCTTGTTCATGCCCGAACCAACTTCAAGCAGCGTGCAACATAATCTGCTCCAGTGGCGTACACGATGGCAGCTGTGCAGGCAGTCAGCGCCTGAGACACGGATCCCGTCATGACGTAGGCACACTCCCAGATGAGGATGGCAATGCCGTACGACATGTGCCAGTAGGCCCCGATGATGATGACGCGGTACTTGGCCAACAGATAGGAGGAGAAGCCACCCTGTAGTAGGTCGCGCAGGAGCAGCACGCTCCAGGCAGCCCATCCCCCGCCGTAGTACAGGCATGTCAGGAGGATGACGGTATGGATGGAGACACGGTCGAGCAGTACATCGCCCAGCCGGCGTGAGGCAGTGTCTTCGCCTACCTTGCGGGCAGCCACACCATCGAAATAGTCCAGCAGCGCGAAGGCGACGAACGACGTGCAGGCCAGGAGCTGCCAGCCCATGTTCAAAGCAGCAATGCCGAAGAGAATGATGGGGATGCGGACGAGCGTGACGGAGAGCGCCGCCATGCGCGCCAGGTGGCTTGGCGCAACTTGCTCGGGCGCAATAGTGCTGGCGTATAGGCCCTGGCTGGGCCTGCGCAAGCTGGCCACACTGAAGCGATTGTCGAGAGATGCGAAGATGGCAGACATGATGATCCAATCTCTAGAACTGCTGTGACGACGTCGTGACATGCAGCAACATCGTGCAAAGCGTGGGCGGAAGTGTCTACCCCCGCAACCGATAGCCAACACCCATAAGAAGCCCACAATTGACGGGGTGGCGTGCGTCAATGGGTAGCTGGCTGGACGGCAAGCTGAGCGGTATTGTCGCGCACGCTGAGCGATCGCGCAGGTACGCGCAGCGTCGTATGTATCCACGAAACTGCTTGCTGGTCTGTCGAGGATGAGCACAAGTGCCTGCAGCCAACGCTCTGCTCCGAGCCAGAACGACCAACGCGACACCGCACCATAACGGGCGTTATGCAGCAGTCGCGACAAGGTGGAGGCCAGCGGATCCGAGGACTCCTCGCAAGGCAGATTTCAGCACCAGCCGACGCGCCTGCAGCGAGTCCGCCCCTGACGAAGCGCAGGTTGCTCACGCGAGGCGTGTGCCCGCGCTGGCGCTCGGATCCACAAACCTGCGACGATCTCTTGCTGCACGATCACCGCTCGCTGCTGAGAGTCGCTATTGCATAGTGCAACATTGAAGGAGTTCTGAGAGTAGCGTTGTGCTGGACGGAGTGGAGTCTTCGCCGTGGTGGTGGACGCGCTGGCGTCACGTCCCACTTGAAGCCTCGCAACGCAACCGTGACCATCCGCCCGCCGTCCTAGGCACCGCTCGGTGCGATACTGACAAAGTTGTCGCGCTGATGCTGCGGTCGCACACAGATGTGTTGACCATCTCAGTGGAGGCGCTTGGTTTGGTTGTGTGAAAGAAAGCGTGCTCTGTGCCCGTGGAGCATAAGTGGAAGGTTAGCCGGTGTGTCACACCCTCCATAACGAACCCTACCGGCACACAGAGCGATCACCGTATCCAAGAGAGATGTCGACCATGAGCAAATGAGAAGTTTACACGTAATTGGCAAGGCCAATCTGACGATATCAATTCAAATCCGAAAATAAAGCGACAATGAATCCAGCAGCACTTTTATTTGATCAACTAACCAAATACCGGACTGCCACCGGGAATGTATCGCTACTAGAACGATGGCATATCTCCGACGATGATAACTCAATCATAAATGATGCAGATCGAGCAGCGCTTCTCGAATCGGTAAAGTGGCTCACAGACATCAAAGCAATAATCGACACCCTGGATAAAATGGGGCGTAAGGTTGGACCCTTCCGACGCAATTATTCCACCTGGGTCGACAGTACTTTGAACATCGGGAAGTCGTGGAGCTCGCCCTATACACCCGAAGAAATATGCTCACAAGCCGCACTCGATTCCCTAGAGACTCTAGCCGACATGGTGGACGTTCTTACCCCAAGTTTGTCGACTCCTCTTCGTGACCAACTCATATCATTGGCTAACGAGCTCGCGGATGGACTAGAAGCCGATCTAACACTCAGCGATCAGCTTCGCGATCACCTGCGACGAACTGTCGAATATCTGCGGCGGTGTCTGGAAAATCCAGGAGAATGCCATCTTCAGAATGTAGTGGATGCAACTGACAATGCCATAACCGCAGCCAAGGCTGCTGCCGGTGAGTCGACAGATTCAGTGTGGAAGGAGCGATGGCGTCAACTAAGCACTGCCATTGTCTACCCAACAATTTCGGGCCTCATCGCAAACGTTCCTTCGATGGTCCTTCAGATCACCGGCAGTGCGTCCTAAAGTCCAATACAAGGAGAGCATGTGAACAACGACAATTGGGAACCTCTATCTGTGCGCAGAAATCAACGTCAACCGTTTACGCCAGTTGATGGCGTGCCAGACTTCCTCTGGCAGTATGCGGTGAGGTGGATCGAAAATGCGGTTGACGACGATGCGTCTATTGTGTGCGGGCTTAGCATAGAATTGAGACTTGAGCGCGCTGGCAGTTATCTTGACTATCAAGGAGCGAAATATGCTATACGAGCATGCTTGGAAGAAACTGGACACGATCAAATTGCAGCCCTCGACATCATAGATTGGCTCCTTGGGCACGGCTGCGGTCAAGCCGACGCACTCGAGTATATCCTAAAGTCTGCCGGCCACGTTCTCCGCGTATCTCCTGACGGCGACCGGTTGGTGGAGCGAATCGATCCCGCGCTCTGGGACGAGTACGAGCAGGTGACTCAGCCAGATGACCAGGCATCGCAGTACATGCAAGAAGCATGGGCCCTTGCCTTCGGTCGCGAACCAAATTTGAGTGACGCCTGGGGTAGGGCTATCAAAGCTATCGAGACGCTTCTCAAGCCGATCATCTCGCCCAAAAACAAGAAAGCAACCATTGGCAGTATGACCAGCGAACTCCGTCAAGCACCAGACAAGTGGGAGTGTAAGCTGCCGGATCGAGTATATAAAGCCAATGGTGAGATAAACGTCAAGCCTGGTATCGAAGTCTTTATTGACGTGCTAGCTACCATCGTTTACCAGCCTGATCGACACGGCAGTGATCAGCCGCAAGACGTCGACGAAGCCACCGCGCGCAGCGTTCTATTCTTGGCTACGACCGTTGTTGGTTGGCTACGAGACGGGATACTGAGAACGATCGACAGCATTGAGAACTGACGGCAGACCACAATTCCGAAATGTGTAATATGTTTGCCAATAGTCATCGATCGGAAGTATAATCAACGGTATGACTGCTAATCCAGATCCTCCTTCCAAACTCATCCGCAACTCCACCGCCGAGTTCCTCATCTTCACCGCCCAAGACGGTAATTCCAGCATCGAGGCACGCTACGAAGATGAGACGATCTGGCTAACGCAGCGCCTGATGGCCGAGCTGTTCGACGTCGACGTGCGCACCATCAGCGAGCACCTCGGGAACATCTTCTCCTCCGGTGAGCTGGAGCGCGAGGCAACTATCCGGAAATTCCGGATAGTTCGGCGCGAAGGATCGCGGGACGTGACGCGAAACGTTGAGCACTACAACCTTGACGCCATCATCTCTGTGGGCTATCGGGTCAACTCGATCACGATCACGCAGTTTCGTATCTGGGCGGCTAAACTTTTGCGGGAACGCCTGGTGCAGAAATGCAGCGTCAATCAAGACCGTCTTGAAAGTGAGGTTGGACTTGGGGAAGTGTTAACTTACTATCTCCCAAGTTTGCGGCTTCTTAGAGACTACGACGACGGAGTTATTACCCAGCAATCTGAGGGGCGATCGCCACTTTGGGAGCTTGGGCATGAGGACGCTCAGGCAATCATCGCTCGTTTGCGCGAGGAATTCCCCGACGACACACTACTCGGCGTAGAGAACGACGATGGACTGCAATCGGTAGTGGCAACGATCTATCAGAGTTTTGCTGGACAGGATTTGTACCCAACCCTGGAGGAGAAAGCTGCTAATCTGCTGTATCTCGTGGTGAAGGATCACCCACTTGCAGACGGGAATAAACGAAGCGCAGCGGCGCTTTTTGTAGAGTTTCTGGATCGTAACGCAGCGTTGTATCAAGCCGACGGTGTGGCAAGAGTGTCCAACAATGCATTAGCAGCAATGACCTTGATGGTCGCCATGAGTAGTCCGCAGGAAAAGGATCTCATGGTAGCGCTGATACAACGCATGATTGGCGCCGCATAGCGGCAATGCATTGATGGCTTACCCCGGCCCCATACATCTGTTTTCCGTCGGACGGTTCCTATGATGGATAGGTGTGGGGTCGAATAAATTTATGCCCAGGTTTTCCATCGTCCTAGTCGCCACAGGTGCAGCGCTCATGACGTGGGCGAGTTTGCATATGGCTAAACAGGGAAGCAGCGTACTTTTTGTCATCCTGTTCGCAGTGGGTGCTTTTGACTTGGTGCTTGGCACAATCATCGAGGTTCGTCACGCAAGCGGCTTTGCTTCACATGAGCCAACCATATGGACCTGGATTTTCGTTGGGCTTGCTGCGGCACTTATTGCGTGCTCACTGTTGTTTGGACAACACATACAAACGTTATCGTCTGTGGTGGCGGCGTGTGTTTTCTTATCGGTGTTGGTAACCCGAGGGAATGCTTGCTCGGAATCGGCGCAGCCAATGACTACCCCTAACAAGTCTTCTGAACAGAACAGCACCGACACATCAGTCAAGCTGATCACCTGCGATCTCCGCCCGTCGGTTATTGCGTGGCCGTTTCATTCTGTCTTTACACGGCCGTATGTGCGGATTGATGAGGACGCAGCCCACACATCCTGGGGACGTAGTACAATCACGCTTCCGACAAGCAGACTCCAGCAACCCAACTCGGCCGTTCCCAACGCAACAGTGTCTGTTGGCTTTTCTTATCGCTGGCTTCTGCATCAACGATTGGGGGAGGCTCATGTCGCGATTCCTCAACCCGCCTTCACATATATCCGCGCGCGTCTGGGGCCGTTTAATTCGTCCCCATTTCGTATCCATGAGGTGCGTTCTTAGTCCCACCCCACTCCAAACAACAAACCTCACAATACCCCCACACCTGACAAATATCTTGCCGCCACAGTAACTTTTCCTGAAATGCGTTCCATCGCGGCGTCGATACGCATTTTGCTACCTAAGTCGCCAACCTAAATGATTATCGATTATGATACTTTGCGCATGTTCTAGTGGTGACCTGCATTTATGTAAAAATTTTCATAATTGTTCACTTTGTAGTTTTGCCGATCTAAGATAGGAACGTGAAAAATAAGACTCTCCGATGTATGTTGTCGTGTGTCGGCACGCTTGCGCTTTTTGTTTCTGCTGTGACCCCTATTTCAACAGTCACTGCCCCTGTCGCAGAGGCTGCACCGCAGACTCGTCAGCTCATCACCCCCATTGGTTACAAAATGGTGAATGGTAAGCAGGATCGAGAAAACCCGTTGAGCGCACCTGATTTGCTGGTTGATCCGGGTTATTCTGAGACTCGCCCGAATTTCGGTGATCAGGAAAATAATGAAGATGTCATTGGCACGGATGATCGCTATGAGGTGAAGGACGCCACTCAATACCCCTACCGGTGGGTCGGTACTCTCACGTTTACCCTGGAATCGGGGAAACGCGTGTCCTGCACTGGTTCGTTGATTGGTCCTGATTCTGTTGTCACGTCAGGGCATTGTTTGAGTGATAAGTTCACGGATATGACGTTCAGCCCAGGTCAGAATGGCGATTCCAAACCGTTCGGCACCGCCAATGTCACCCAAGTGTGGATGGATGAGAATAAGCGTTCTGAGCAGGATATTGAACGCGATTGGGCTGTGGCGAAGTTGGATCAGCCTTTGGGCAATAAGGCTGGTTGGTTTGGCATGAAGTCCGCCGACAATGAATCCCTCTATGGAAAGTCAACCACGATTATCGGCTACCCGGTGGATAAAGAGAAGAACACAATGTGGGTTGGCCACGGTCGAATCTTCAGTGAGGAACGCGGCTTGTTCTACCACGACACGGACACCTACTATGGCAATTCAGGTTCGTCAGTGCTGGATGAACGGGGAACTATTTATGGCATTCACTATGGCGGCAATGCACAATCGGCGGTGTCAACGCGCATAACGCACAACATTTTCAATGTGTTGGCAAATATCACTAACCGTTCCGCAGAGGATCTGGCGCAATCGCGATAGCGCAATCCTGGTAACGCTCCTGCGGCCTAGTGTGTACGTTCGGTTTCTTCTGTATTCCCAGGCTCCGCTTGTTTACCGTCCGCATTCGCAGCCCGGAAAACCCACAGGTTTTGGATGCTGAAGTTCAGGATTGTTGCCGCAGCTTGGGAGATCACCCAGGAAATAGTCAGTACGTGCGGCACATCGGCCATGGTGTGTCGCACAATCATATCCACGAACACGGCGGTGCAGAAGCACACAATGTAGGAGATGGTGGCCCGAGTTTTCTCCGCAGCGGAACGGTCACCCTTGAAGG
>ERZ773008.3233-NODE-3233-length-10104-cov-24.293363_pt1 | contig 10104 bp, 13 predicted proteins | sample MGYA00580664_ERZ773008 | MGnify/ENA primary metagenome ERZ773008 (study PRJEB29015, sample SAMEA2738016) | human oral metagenome | biome: human oral; feature: human-associated habitat; material: dental | place: China | collected 2048 ... | reverse complement strand
TTCCTTTCCAGGCAAATGAAACCTGTTTTTCTAACACTTCATTATATCATATTTTTAGTGATTTTCGATAGGAAAATCCATACAAAAAAAAGATAGACAAATGTCTATCTTTTTTTCTTGTTTATCTTATTCATAGCGAAGGGCTTCTATTGGATCAAGCTTAGAGGCTTTATTGGCCGGCAAGACTCCGAAAATCATACCAACGCTAGCTGACACAGCTAAGCTAAAGAGAGCAATTGGGAGGGAAACCCCAACTTCGATACCTGCAATCATATTTTGAAGCAGCACTCCAGCTAACATGGTCATTCCTGCGGCAATCCCAAGGCCGATGATCCCACCTAGCAAGGTCAAGATCATGGACTCGATCAAAAACTGTACCAAGATATTAGCCCGTGTAGCTCCGAGAGCCTTCCGCAAACCAATCTCACGCGTACGTTCTGTCACCGAAACCAGCATGATGTTCATAACTCCAGTTCCACCAACAAAGAGTGAAATCCCTGCGATGGCACTGATAATTGTGGTTATAAATCCAAAGAGTTTTTGAACTTCTTCAAAGGTTGCTGTTTCATCCGCAACTTGATATTCTCCTTGATGTACTCCTGATATTTCTGTCATTCTGCGTGCGAGTTCTGGTCCTAAAGTCGGAGTAAGACTTGTATCATTCACACGAAAGACAACATTAGAGATTTCATCCATATTAAAATTAACAGCAACAGATGTATTGGTTGTAATTGGCAAACCTCCGATACCAAACATCTTTGCAGTTTTAGCCTCAGAACTTGTGTATACTCCGATAACTCGATAATGAAAGTTATTAACTGAGATTATCTGATTAAGAGCTGCCTGTGGTGAGTCAAAAAGACTGTTAGCCAGTTCTTCATCAAGTAAGATCACACTTGCAAAATCTCTGTAATCTTGTTCTCTTAGACTCCTACCAGCGATTATTTCATTTTCAGTGGCAGTCATATAAGTCATATTACCACCTGTTAAACTAGCCTGCTCAACTTTTTTATCTTTATAAGTCAGAGTAACATTTATACTATTCGTCACAAAGTAACTATCTACACCCTTTAGTTTAGCGGCTTCCTTAACCCATGCTTCCTGTGTCTTGGGTGGGACAACATAAGCTGTATCCTCTCGACCAGACAGTGTTAGAGAAGACTGTTTTTGGGTAAAAGAGCCGTCCTTACTTTTAATAGGCGAGAAAAAGACCTGAATATTTTTCTGAGATTTAGTCATATTTTTATTGACCTGACGAGACATAGAGTCTCCCAGAGCCATGATGACAACTACTGAAGATACTCCTATAATAATCCCAATCATCGTCAAAAATGAACGCATCTTGTGTGCCATAATCGATGAAAAGGCAAATTTCAGATTTTCCATCTTAATGCCCCTCCCCTTCTAAATGCCCACTATCAGATGCAATAACCCCATCACGGATTACAATCTGACGTTTTGCATAAGCTGCAATCTCAGGCTCATGCGTGACCATAATAATGGTCCTTCCTTCTTCATTTAACTCCACCAAAAGTTCCATGATTTGGCTTCCTGTCCTTGTATCCAAAGCTCCAGTTGGTTCATCTGCCAGGATAATCGAAGGATTGTTGACAAGGGCACGTGCAATAGCTACCCGTTGTTTTTGTCCACCAGATAATTCCGAAGGCAAGTGGTGACTTCTATCAGTCAAATCTACCTTTTTCAAATAGGTCTCTGCCAATTTACGGCGTTTGGAAGCTGAAACTCCAGCATATATTAAAGGCAATTCAACATTCTGAAGGGCATCTAGTTTGGACAAAAGAAAGAATTGTTGAAAGACAAAACCAATCTCTTGATTACGGACTTTGGCCAACTGTTTTTCATCTAATCGAGCCACTTCCTGCCCCTCTAAGTAATACTCACCACTAGTTGGAGTGTCCAACATTCCAATAGTATTCATAAGAGTAGATTTTCCCGAACCTGATGGTCCCATAATGGCAACAAACTCTCCCTCATTCACTTCCAAGTTGATATTTTTCAAAACCTGCAGTTCCTGATCTCCATTTCGATAACTCCTACAGATATTTTTTAGACTAATTAGTTTCTTCATCAGCCTTCACCTCTTTTCCTTCTTCCAAGGAAGTTGTTGGATTACTGATGACTTTAGCCCCATTTGTCAAACCAGAAGTGATTTCTTGGTTTTCTGCGTCAGCATTTCCTAAGCTAACTTCGATTTTCTTAGCCTTATTCTCTTCGTCAACAACCCAGACATAGTTTTTACCTTCTTCTTCTACGATGCTGGTTAATGGTACGAGAAGAGATGTACTGTCGCTTTTAACTTCTACACTAACAGAAAATCCTTGTTTTAACTCACCAATATCACTCGTAATTTCAATAGTGTATGGATATTTAGAGCCGACATTAGATGCACCTGTACCATTACTTCCATCAGCACCATTCTTTGAATAAGTTGCGATATAGTTGATCTTCCCTGTCCACGTTTTATCTGGGTATACTTTGGATGTGAAGGTCACTTCTTGTCCAACTGAAAGCTTGGCAAGGTTGTACTCTGACAGTTCACCTTTTACTTGCAAATTATCATTGCTCACTACATGGATCATGACCTTGCCATTACCTGCAGAAGATTTGGAGAGATCGCGATTTACCTCTACAACTGTTCCTTCTATTGTACTTAGGATAGTTGTAGCATCTAATTGGGCCTTTGCTTTTTTAACTTGTGCTTCTGCATCTGCGCGGTTATCACAAGCATCCTTAATCTGAGAATCAAGGGAAGATACTGTGCTAGCATCTGAACCACCATATTCTTCATAATAAGTCAAGGCCTTACTTCGCGATTCTCTCAATTCATTGATTTGACGATCAATCTTTGCTACTGCACGATTAGCAGCATCGTATGCTGCCTGAGCATCAGAACTATTGTATTTTACTAACGCTTGTCCTCCACTTACCTTGTCGCCAACAGAGACTAAAATTTCTTCAATCTCACCCATACTTGCATCAAAGTATACATACTGTTCATTTTTTACAGTAACAGTACCAGATAAGAGAATAGATGAGGCAACCGTTCCTTCTTTGGCAACAACCAAATGAGAGGTGGCATCTTTAACAGCAGCCTGAGAAGGTTGTCTAAAAAGTAAAATCCCCATAGCCCCGACAATAACAACACTTACAGTTCCAATAGATGTGTAAAATTGCCATTTTTTTCTTTTCGTATTTTTCTTCATCCCAAAACACCTTTCATATTTTCCATTAAAAACCATTATATCAAATTTATCCACTCTGAACAATGATTGTACCGTGAGAAAAGAGAAGCATTCCAAAACTCACTTTCAGCTTCTTTCTGGTACATCAATTGTACTAGTTACACAATACATCTTATTTCCATATTTAGCAAGTAATTTCAACTTTTTACTTATGCCGTAGCAGATTTTTGCATTCAAAAAGTAAAAACGATAGAATATGACTATCAATGCTATAAGGAGTTTTCTATGAGAGAATATGATATCATTGCCATCGGGGGAGGGAGTGGTGGAATTGCCACTATGAACCGAGCTGGTGAACACGGAGCTAAAGCAGCTGTTATCGAAGAGAAAAAATTAGGTGGAACTTGTGTCAACGTTGGCTGTGTTCCTAAGAAAATCATGTGGTATGGAGCCCAAATCGCTGAAAGCTTCCACCACTACGGCCCTGACTACGGGTTTACGAGTTCAGATGTTCAATTTGATTTCGCAAAACTTCGTCAAAACCGTGAAGCCTATATCGACCGTGCCCGCTCGTCTTATGATGGAAGTTTCAAGCGCAACGGCGTTGATTTGATTGAGGGTCGTGCTCATTTCGTTGATGCTCACACAGTCAGCGTTAATGGTGAATTGATTCGTGCCAAACATATCGTGATTGCGACTGGCGCTCGTCCAAGCATTCCAACTATCCCTGGAGCTGAACTTGGTGGTAGCTCAGACGATGTCTTTGCTTGGGAGCAACTTCCTGAATCTGTTGCGATTCTTGGAGCTGGCTATATCGCCGTTGAATTAGCAGGTGTTCTCCACGCTCTAGGAGTAAAAACTGATTTGTTTGTCCGTCGTGATCGTCCCTTGCGTGGTTTTGACAGCTACATCGTTGAAGGACTTGTCAATGAAATGGAAAAAACAGGTCTACCTTTACACACACATAAGGTACCCGTCAAGCTCGAAGAAACGGAGCAAGGTATTACCATTTATTTCGAAGACGGTTCTAGTCACACTGCCAGCCAAGTTATCTGGGCTACCGGTCGCCGTCCAAATGTAGACGGTCTAGAGTTAGAAAAGGCTGGCGTTACACTCAACCAACGTGGATTTATCCAAGTGGATGAGTATCAGAATACAGTTGTAGATGGCATCTATGCTCTTGGAGATGTGACTGGTGAGAAGGAACTGACCCCAGTAGCCATCAAGGCAGGACGTACCCTATCTGAACGCCTCTTCAACGGGAAAACAAATGCTAAGATGGACTACACGACTATCCCTACTGTTGTCTTCTCCCACCCAGCAATCGGAACAGTCGGTTTAACTGAAGATCAAGCTATCAAAGAATACGGCCAAGATCACATTAAAGTCTACAAGTCAAGCTTTGCTTCTATGTACTCAGCCGTTACAAACCATCGTCAAGAATCACGCTTCAAACTCATCACAGCTGGTGCTGACGAAAAAGTTGTTGGCCTTCACGGACTAGGATACGGAGTGGATGAGATGATTCAAGGATTTGCAGTCGCTATCAAGATGGGAGCGACCAAGGCAGACTTTGACGCTACAGTAGCTATCCACCCAACCGCTTCTGAAGAATTTGTGACCATGCGCTAATTATCGAAAGAGACCTGAAAAGGTCTCTTTTTACTTGCATAATCCGCTGTTACAAAATTGTTACCTCGTTATAAAAAATAGGTTGACTTTCTCTTCTGAATTAGTATAATAGTTACTATAATTTTGAAAAGAGGTTAACAGTTTTGAAAAAAGCTCATATCTATGCTATCCCTGCTATCGGCGCTGCTCTCATCGCCGTTTTGGCACAAATCAGTCTCCCTATCGGTCCTGTCCCCTTCACTCTACAAAACTTTGCGATCGGTCTGATTGCTACTGTTTTTAGACCCAGAGAAGCTGTTCTATCTGTTGCTCTCTATCTCCTGCTGGGTGCCATTGGTTTACCTGTTTTTGCAGGGGGAGGAGCTGGATTTCACGTTTTAGTCGGTCCAAGTGCAGGCTATCTTTGGTTCGACCTTGTCTATGCTGGACTTACATCTTATCTCATCCGTCAAAATAGTGGCTACATTCGCATTTTCCTAGCCAACCTCTTGGGAGACTCCCTGGTCTTTGTCGGTGGTATTCTCAGCCTCCACTTCCTTGCTGGGATGCCATTTGATAAGGCGCTTGCAGTAGGTGTCCTTCCCTTTATCCTTCCTGATCTTGGTAAAATCATTGCCATTAGTTTCATTAGCCGTCCCCTCCTAGAACGATTGAAAAGCCTTCCTTATTTTTCAAGATAAAAAATAGTCCAGAACAACTGTTCTGGACTATTTCCTTTCTAAGAATCAACTGTACACTATTTACTACTTGACTATTCTTATACCGGTATGAATATTAATCGTTTTATCCTTCAAATTACAGCTTTTCACGATATGCAAAGTAGAAAAGTATTCTAATTGATTCAAACCAAATAAGCTTCCATTGTTTTTGAAAGGCTAATAATTGTATACTTTTCAGAAAACGCATTTTCAATGATGTTGCTATATTTTATAAATTAATTGTGATACAATAGAGCTACCTAAAAGATTCAGAAAATTTTATGTTCATTGATTATTTATATTAACTTGAACATTTTGATGTTTCTTCATTCAAAAATAACTGTAAATAATTATAAATAGAAAGGTGAAATCATGCCAAAGAATACTCGTGACTTAATTATTAATTCACTCATCACACTAGCTAAGAAGAATCCTCAACGTAGTTCCTTTACAATAACTGAAATTGCTGCTGAAGCTGGTATTTCACGACAAGCGATTTATCAAAAGCATTTTAACAATTTTGAAGATATTATTGAGTATATTCACGAAGAGACCAATCAGCACATTTTTAACGTCTTTAATAAGTACAGCCCTAACAATGATGGAGATCCCATTTCTTTTTTAGCAGACTATATACTTCCTCTCATATATGAAAAAAAAGAAATTATTAACACCTTGTATACCACACAAGTCGACCCATGTTGGAAGGAGTTTCTGCGTGGAATGTACTCTGAGTGGGTACTAAAGAATGTCAATTACCAACTGAAATATAATTTTAGTAAAGAAGACATCGCTTATATCATTACTACTATGGCAATCTCTTTCATCGAAGTCTGGATTCGTAAAGATAATCCAATACCACCTAAGGAATTCAGGGAAACTTTCATCCAGTTATCTAAAACTTCTCTGTGTGATTATATCGTGTCATAAAAAAAAGGATCTTGAGATGAACTCAAGATCTTTTATTGTCCCCCTTTAAAGGCATCGACCATTACCTGAAATTCTTCATTGGAAAGGGTGATTCCTTTTCCCATTTTGGTATGGTCGGGGCTCCAAGTTCGAATATCAAACTTTGCTGGTGCTCCATTAAAGCTAACTCGATTTAGTTCTTTTGTCCAGCCTTTTTCATTTTCGGACAAAGTGAGTAAGTGTTCTTCGATTTCAAATGTAAATTCTGCCATTTTTAACTCCTTTATATGATATGCTTTCACTAGTCTATTCGTAAAAATCTTGTGGTTTTTAGGAAATTTTTATATAATATGGATAGATAAGAAGGGAGGATCTTATGAGACAAACATTTAAACTTGTACTAAACAAACTACAGAGTTTTCTCAATGGAAATGACAAACCTCATCAAACCGAAGACAACTCCCTAACAGCTACAATCGAGCAGGCCATCCAGAAAAAATCTGCTGTTCATGTCATACTCGCCGAGACAAGTTTTACGGGTGATATTGTCAAATATGATGTCAGTCGTCAGCAGATTATTGTTAAAAATTTCACTAGAAATGTGACACGTATCATTCGGATTGGTGACATCAAGAGAATCCGTTTTGTCCCTTCTACGGTAGAAAAAGCACAGAAAAGTCTATTTAAGAAAGAGTGAGATGTTCTTTGCATCCCACTCTTTTTCTTAACGGATTTGTTCAAAATGAAGGTGAACTGCGATATGATCACCATACCCACTTCTCTCCAAATCACGTTGCAAACGATAAGAGATATAGTGCTCTGCAATGGTGATATAACCTGCTCCCAGCAAACGATTTTCAACCATTGATTGAATCATACTGATAGTCGCACGTTCTACTTTTGCTTCTTCCAAATCCAAGACTACTTTTTTAGTAACTTGAGCTAGGTTTTGACGTAGATCATCTGTCAAAACATAAACTGTCTGAGCTGCTTTTAGGACAGCTTGGTAAATTTTATCTGGATCAAAGTCGGCAACTTCTCCGTTACGTTTGATTACTTGCATAAGGTTCTCCTTTATTCTTTGTTTTCTTTGATTTCTGCCAGCATTTTTTCTTCTTCTACTGTCAGTTGATAGTTTTCTAGCAAATCCGGTCTGCGCTCGTAGGTTTTCTTTAGACTTTCGTAAAGTCGCCACTGGCGAATCTTTTCATGGTGGCCACTCATGAGTACATCTGGCACCACCATGCCTCGATAGTCATAAGGGCGTGTATATTGGGGATATTCGAGGAGTCCTGAAGAAAAACTATCGTCTTGGTGACTAGACTCCTTGCCAATCACTTCTGGAATCAAGCGAACCGTAGCATCAATCATGGTCATGGCTGCTAATTCACCACCAGTCAAGACATAATCTCCTAGGGAAATTTCATCGGTTACCAAGGTCTTGATGCGCTCGTCATACCCTTCGTAGTGACCGCAGATAAAGATCAGTTCCTCTTCTTTGGCCAAATCTTCAGCGTAGGCTTGATTGAACTGTTTCCCAGCAGGATCGAGAAGAATGACACGGGGATTTTTCTTTTCAATGGCATCAAAAGCATCGAAAATAGGTTGGGCACGGAGCAACATTCCCTGACCGCCTCCGTAAGGCTCATCGTCAACATGACGGGCCTTTTCAGCATATTCACGAAAATTATGATACTGGATATCCAAGAGCCCTTTTTCTCGAGCCTTTCCAACGATTGAATGCTCTAGAGGAGAAAACATCTCTGGAAAAAGGGTTAAAATATCAATCTTCATCGTCTAACCCTTCTAATATTTCCACATCGACGCGGTTATTTGGAATATCAACATTGAGAACCACTGGTGGGATATAAGGCAATAATAAATCACGCTTGCCTTTTCGCTTGACCACCCAGACATCGTTGGCACCTGGTTGCAGGATTTCCTTGATAGTTCCAATCAGATTCTCTCCCTCATAGACTTCCAAACCGATAATCTCATGATAGTAGAATTCACCATCGTCTAGATCATTCAAATCTTCCTCAGCAACCTTGAGACTGTACCCCTTGTACTTTTCAATGGTATTGATATGGTACATATCTTTGAATTTAATAATGTCAAAGTTCTTCTGTTTACGGTGGCTAGCAATGGTCACTGTTTGAACAAACTGATCTTTTTCATCAAACAAAGCCAGCTCAGCCCCTTTTTTAAACCGTTCTTCTGCAAAATCCGTCACAGACAAGACTCGCATCTCACCCTGTAACCCCTGCGTATTGACGATTTTCCCAACATTAAAGTAGTTCATCTTGTCTCCTGTAGTCTATTTATTTCCATCTTATTCTGACAATTCTCGAATAATAGTCACAATTTTTTCTGATTCTGACCATTGTAAATAATGGTGATTCCCTCCTAAAATGAGTTTAGTATTGGAAGTCCAATATTCTGATTCTCTGTACTCTTTTTCTCTATAAGCCTGACAAAAAATAAATACAGGGACATGAGATTCTATCGACAAATTCTCAAAATCTTCCTCAGTAATCTCTCCAGATATCTGAAATTCTGAATCTTGATTTTGCAACTCTGAACCTTTTTCTTGCATTATTTCCCAGATTTCTTTATTAATTTCAGGTCTAAATGTTGCTTGAGTTAAGTTCTTAAAATAAAGTTCAGGACCACACTCGTCAATCAGCCTCATCTGCTCTTCCATTTCTGGATAAGAATTTTCTGAAAAATCAGCAAACATGACGTTTTTAGTTGTCGGTTCAATTGCTACTAAAGCCTGACACTTAATTGGTTTCTTGATTAATTTGCAAGCTAAAATTCCACTCAAACTATGTGCACAAAGTATATATTCAGAAATCGCCAATTCTTCAAGTACTTTATAAACTGCATCAGCAAGATTATCTAAATTTTTTCCAGCTTGGTCATGAATCGGACTCCTACCTGTGTTCGGGAAATCAATTGTCAAATAACCAATTGTAGGAGGAAGTTTTTCAAGTATAAGTGAAAAATTTTCATAACTCGGTAGCAAACCTGCTCCATTTAGACAAACTAGCATTTTCTTTTGCTTTTGATAAGTAACAGAGAGACTACCAATTTCTGTATATACTTCAATCCTCTTCATAAAGAAATCCACTCATTCTATATAATGAATTATTAAAAATCCTTATCCTTTATTTTATCACGTTCCAAGGATTTTCTCAAGTTGGAGTAAGAGTACAATACCTTTACTTCCCTTTCAAAAATCCTTCCAAATCACGTTCATGTTGGTACTTAATGGCTGCAGTTTTATCTTTCTCAAAGATGGTTTTGGTTAGATCAATATCGTTGATAGCCGCGATTGCGATGGTGTAGTGAATGATATCAGCAAGTTCTTTTGCTAGTTCCTCGTTCGAATCTTGAACTCCCTCTTTTCGACCAGAGCGCCCATTCAAAACTTCAGCTACTTCTCCAACTTCCTCCACTAACTTCATAAAGAGACCTTCCTCAGTCCGAGACTGCTGGTAATGTTCGAGTAAGTAGTCTTGTAATTGTCTAAACGTTAAATCCTTCATATCCTGCTCCTCGCAAAAAAGCGAGACATCCGTCCCGCCCTTCTTATTTTTCGTCAATAACGATTCTTACTTTTTTGTCTTCAGTTGGGACAGAGTAGACAATCGTTCTTA
>ERZ773008.3232-NODE-3232-length-10109-cov-5.809926_pt1 | contig 10109 bp, 12 predicted proteins | sample MGYA00580664_ERZ773008 | MGnify/ENA primary metagenome ERZ773008 (study PRJEB29015, sample SAMEA2738016) | human oral metagenome | biome: human oral; feature: human-associated habitat; material: dental | place: China | collected 2048 ... | reverse complement strand
GTAAAAGTTTCACAATACCAAATCCTGTAAAATTAATAGCAACTGCCACTGGTATCAGCAAAATTGCCATCAAAGAAAAATCTTCCTTAATACTTTTCATTAATGAACCTCCTAAAAAATGTTATATATTAATAAATAAAAAACAGATTATAGCTGAATAGTATAAATAATTATATTATAAAGCTAAAATACTTATAAATTTTGAGCTATATAATATAATTCTATGTCATTAGCATTATTATTGTTTTTATATACAATTTTTAAGAAAATACTTAAAAAAATACTTTTTTATATTAAAGTATCAACTGAAAAATTAAAAATCAATTTAAACAAAAAAGAAACTATTATCTTATTAATTATACCAAATAAGTATTGATTATAAAAGCTTTTCTCTTAGCAAAAAAGTCTTTCAAGATCCAATACACCTTGAAAGACTTTCTATTTCTATATATAGTTTATTTCATTAACTTGATTTCCTTTTTGAACACCATTAGAATGTATAAATCTTTTATTATCTTTATTCAGAACAGCTAATCTACGGTCCCTTTGTTGCAAAATTGTATTTATCTCATCACTACTTAGTAAATTATAATCTAATTTTTCTTGTATGACATATTCTCCACTCTTAACTTTATGTCGCATATTAGATGCAGCTGTAAGATATGTTACTATAAAAATAATTGATATAATAAAAGTCATAATATTTAATATAGCCCCTATTGTATCTACTTCATTACTCCCTACTAATGCACTGTCACTTTCAAATATATCTTTTAACAATTTTATTTCAGTAACTACTATAGTTAATGCTAAGATGATTTTCTGAAACTTTGTTTCAAAAATAGGATAATATAAAGTTATTGGGATGACAACATTTGTCATAATTGAAACTATTCCTAATACTAGCAATGCAGCTACTGATAATAAAAGTTCATAAATATTAATTCCCATTAAATCATCAACTAGAATAATATATATAACTACACTCATTATTATCATTAAAGCGAATATAAGCGTTCCTGCATAAAGAACTCCCCAATTTTTCTTCCATACTCGCCCTTTATATTCTTTATAGATAAGATATGTATTATAAAAAGGTATAAATGCTAAACTAGTTTTAATCCCTAACATCTCAAACATTATCATTGAAAAATATACAGATATTGCATAGCCAATTAAAATTACTATAAAGAAAATTATTGCAAATAATCCATTCAACATAACAAACGCCTCCTTTATAATTAACTATATATAAAAGTCATCTAATACATCAATAAATATTCTCCTCTATCTTTATTATACCAGATAATCTTTACTATTAATATTAATTATATTATAAGCCTACTATTTATGATAACTAGCTCCTGTTATTATGCGATATGCACGGTATACCTGCTCAAGTAAAATTACTCTCATCATTTGGTGTGGGAATGTCATCTTACTAAAAGATAGTGCATAATTACTACGTTTTTTCACTTCATCAGATAGGCCGTAGCTCCCACCAATTACAAGAGCAACATCACTGTTTCCTGATAACATAAGATTATTAATTTTTTCTGCAAAATCCTCACTTGATAGATTTTTTCCGAGAATCTCTAACGTAATAACATATTGATTATCTTTAATTTTCGAAAGAATATTTTTCCCCTCTTTGTCCATAGCAATGGCAATCTCTGATGGATTTTCCACCTTTACTTTCTCATCATTTATTTCTATTGTATTTAATTTTATATATGCTCCTAGTCGCTTTTCATATTCTTTTATCGCATCACGATAAAATTTTTCCTTTACTTTTCCAACACATATTAATGTTACTTTCATTTTTTCCTCTTTCCAAAAGAAAGGGCGATACTTTGTATCGTCCGTCTATCTTAATTTTCATTATTTAAAATAAATTTTTCAATTGCATAAGCAAATCCATCTTCATCGTTACTCTTTGATATAAAGTCCGCCGCTTCTTTTAAAACTGGGTTAGCATTATCTACTGCAACACCCATACCAGCAAACTCTATCATACTTAAATCATTAAGTCCATCTCCAAGAGCCATTACATTGTCTTTAGTTAGGCCTAGTTTTTTACATAGTGCGTCTAGTGAGTTCCCTTTAGAAATACCTTTGTCATTAACTTCTATAAAAAATGGTTTTGAAGTTGCTACTTCGTACTCATCACCTAACTCTTTTTGAAGTTTTTCTTTAACAGCTTGTGCTTCGCCAGGGTGTTTTAATATAATTACCTTAGCTGCACCTTCTTTTATGTGCTCTTTCATGTTTTCAGCAATTATAAGTTTTGCTCCTACCAACCCTACTTCTACACGTGCATATTCATTATCACGATTTGTTAACACATCGCCATTTTGATATGTTAGAATATCACAATCGTTTTCCAGTGCTTTATCTATTAAAAATTTAATTCTTTCCGGTGATAAGAATTTTTCATAAACAACTTCTCCAGTTTTTAGATTAGCTATTCTTGCTCCGTTATATGATAGTAGATAATTATCATAACTATCTAGTTTTAAATCTTCAACTATCTTCATCATACCAAAATCTGGTCTTCCTGAAGCTAAGATAACTTTTATATCTTGCTCTTTACATTTTTCTATTACTTCTCTATTCTTTTTCGAAATTTCGTTTTTACTATTTACTAGTGTATCATCTATATCTGTAACAACTAATTTTATCATACAAAAGCTCCTTTTTTTATCACTTGGGGGGTGCAAAACCCTCTTAGGGGTGAATCATTTAACGATTTAGCTAATCTCCTTCATTTCTGCATTCTGTTCAATTCTTCTTATTATATCATAAAAAGCAGCATTCATTCCATTCATAAAAAATAGCCAGATTATATTTCTATAACCTGACCATTTTTGAAGTGAACTTCTACTTTTTCATCACCTTTTCTTTCCAGTTTAGTGTAATCTATCCAAGAAATGTTCTCATTAGCGAGAATCTTCATCACACATGCTTTATTTTCCATAAAATTTAAATTTATGAAAATTTATCTAATACATCTAAAAATAGATATCTTAATGCAGAAAATTCTTTGATTTTTGACAATTCTACGATACCATTATCAATATTTTTTTCTAAATTCTCATCAAATATTCGTACTAATGCTTCTCGTGCATCACTTCCTTTTATAAAGAAATCCCCAAATTTTTCACTTATTTCTTCCCATTCTGGTAGTGTACAAAATTCTTTTTCATCAGGATATTTTTGCTTAATGTCTAGAATCATTTTAAGATACCACTCTGCATTATCACCGAGATCTATTTTTACTATACGATTATCATATATTACCTCATATATGGTATCTCCATTTATACCATTGTATTCATAATTATGTTCTTTTACAAAATCAAACATATTTATTGCTTGTGGTAATAGTCTAGTTAAAAGTTTCTGTTTATTTTCTTCATCGATATTTGAACATAACATTATATTAATAATAACCTTATCTAAATTGACTATCTTATTATGTTCACCAAAAAGAACCCTTAAATCATTTTTAAAAATTACTTTATCCTCAGTATCGTTAGTTAAGTAGCATACCATAAAATAAAAATAGAAAAATGAACGAAGAGTATGATTATTCAATAATTTGCTCGTAATAGATACTGCATATTTTTGCGGGGTAGAAATATAACCTTTTGAAGTCAATTTAATAGCAGATCTAACTAAGTTAAAAATACTATAGTTTTTACTATTATTAACATAGAAAGGATCAGAACCAAATAATTCTGCATTCTCTTCTAATAAATAGTTAGGATTATTCTTTCTATCAAGTACCTCAGATAAAAATGAGTTCCCATGTGCAGATATATTACGAACAAGTTTCAATTCGGAAAGAAAGTCATAAATTTTCTCCCACTCACTTGTAGTATCTGTTTTAAAATCCGGATATTGTTCCATTACAAATTTTATAAAAATTAATAAATCTCCAACTGTAAATTCATCTAGGATCATATCGATGGGAGCAACATCTAATTCTGGAATCTTATCTATTTCATTTTTGTACACAAGTCGTAAATCCCCACTATTTCGTAAAAGATAATTTTTTCTAATTCTCCTTAAACTTTTTTTCCGCAAATTTTTCATCTTGTTATCAGAACTCTGATCTACCTTGTTCATAAAATCATGAACATCAATAGAAAATTCAACAAATGTGCTCTCAATTCGATTTTTAAGTGAATTCTCAATAAATAAAACCCACTTCATAATAAACTCTTTATATTTTTTATCAATTTCAATAATATGTTTAAAATCTAAAATAGAAATAGTTCCATCAATTAGATCCAATAATACTGCGATATCGTTAAAGACTGAGTAACGAAGATTATTATTTTTTCGGAAGTTAAGCAAAGATAACTCATCACTTACATTAGGAGAAGGAGAAATTTTTTTATTCAGTAATTGATAAATATCACCATTTGATTCTTTTTCAATATATTGATTAGACTGAATAATACTTACTTGTTTTGCAAACTTCAGGTGTTGACTTCTGATAATTACTTGATTATCCTCATAATTCTCTATAGGAATTATAAATTGAACTTTATCACCAATATTATATATGGAAATATCACCTGGAAAAAATGGAATTTTTCTTTCTATATCAATACTTTCTTTACTGCTGCTCATTTGCCTAGTCTCTTTAAATGAAATAACTCCATAATAATTTGATAAACCAATTATTTCCCCTTCATACTGTATCATTTTTTCTCCTTTCATTTATCATATTAAATAGCACAAGTTTTAAGCTACTCCATATATTATCCCAAAAATTAATCGATACTAGGGTATGAAATTGAATTACTGTAGGAGTGTGCAAAACCACGTTATCTACTCAACCTTAAAATATCACTCCTACTAACTATACCACTTTTCAAACTCCAAATTTTTTCCAAAACAAAATATATATAGTATAAAATTAAGTTAAACGACAATGAACAAAAAACATCTTTATGCTATACTTTTAATATGTTTTATAAAAATAACCCCTTTAACGATTATCAACTTTTTAACGTTTTAAATTTCATCTTCTGCGAATCAAATTATTTCATTCGCACCAAATTTCACCTTAACTCTAAATCTCTTTATTCCAAGGGATTTCTTGCTTTTATTGTATTATCCACTTAATCCCCATTTCTGTAACAACTAATTTTATCATACAAAAGCTCCTTTTTTTATCACTATGCGTTGTACGTTTGTGTTTTATGAAGCGAAGCAGTCATAAAACACTTAGGTACAACGTATGCAACAACAACTGGAATTAGCAAATCACTTAGTGATAAAGCTAATTGCTAGTTGTCACTGCTAGGGGGCAAAGCCCTCTTAGGGGGGTGCATTGCGTTGTACGTTTGTGTTTTAAAAAGCGAAGCGATCATAAAACACTTAGGTACAACGTATGCAAAAGCAACTTTAATCTTAACGAACAAAGTGAGGAAAAGATTATTAGTTGCCACTGCCAAACAATTTGTTCTATCCTTGATTTAATCATATTCTACAAATCTGTTTATCCCTAGTTTACTCAATATATTATATCAGATAACCTTAATCTCTCATAGTAAAAAAGAAAAAATCATATCAGATTGATATAACTTCTCCATTATTCATTTGTATATTTAGTTCTCTCTTTTTATTTAATGTACAGCTGTTTACCTTTTTTTAAAATTTATTCTCTAAATAATTTTCAAGACTCATATTTATTTACACCTTGTTTTGAAAATTATACTTTATACAGAATTATTATACTACAAATAAAAAATGATATAAAATAAGTATACTAAAAGAATTTTACAATATTTATATAGTTAAAGAGATTTAGAATACCAACTCTAAATCTCCTTTATTCAAATTACAGCATATCTAACGTTCCGCCTTTTATTGCTGCACGTTCCATATTTTTTAACATTATTATTCCTAGTATTAAAAATATAGAAGCTAAAATTACCTCTCCTCTAACTAGATATAAGTTATTTATCATACTCTCACCACTTAGTAAACTTTGTACTAATAATATCGAACGTGTTAGTGGCAACATATAACAAAACTGCTCTACTAGATGTGGAAAGCTGCTAACTGGGAAGTTCGCTCCTGTAAATATTAGAAGTACTTTATCTATTGTATTAGTCACTAAATGAATTTCAGTTGTTAACAGTATAAAACACGAGAAGAAAAAACCAAAACAAGTTGCTGTGAAAATTGCAAGTATTAAAACCAAAATAAATTCTAAAATTTTTTGAACAGTCCATACTAATCCTAATGTTACACTAAGAACACTAACCCCAAAAACTACTGAAATGAAACTTAAAAGCATCGTAGAAATCGCACTCGATAATAAAACTTCTGAAATACTAGTCTTTGTTGCAAGCATTAACGATAAAGTTCCACTAGCACGCTCTCTTGCAAGTTGTAATCCTACTCTATAAATTGCTGAAAAGGCACTAGTTACTATCGCGTTACTTACAACCCATTTTTCAATATTTTCTGCTCCATAAACATAATATCCAACCAAAGAATAACACATCATTTGCATTAATGGGATTAATAAATCAATAGTAAAGAATGTACGCCAATCGCTAAGTACAGAAGCCATTTTATATGAAAATCTAATTCTTCTAAAAAATCTAGATATATTTTCCATATTAAAACACCTCCAATGTTCCATTTACTACGCAAAGTTTTTTTATTTTTTTAAATGAAAATATACTAATTATAAAATAAATAATAGTAATAAAAACTAAAATCAATGCTACTCTTAATAATTCTTCACTACTTCCACCTTGAACAGCTAATTTATATCCTTCCATAGCCCATGTTGGACTTAATAAATATGAAATATACTGAATAAATTTTGGAAAAATCGATATTGGAAAGACCATTCCAGTTAACATTATTATTGGATAATCAATTACGTTCATAAGTACGCTTATTTTTCTTGATAGAGTAAATAAACCTGCCATCATAAAACCGACAGCTATCATAGAAATTATCATTAACAGTGTAATTAAAATAAAATATAGAAAATTAGAAAATACTATATTTATATTAAATAAGATTTTTACAGTTAACATATTAAGTCCAAAACTAAACATTCCCCAAAATGTATTACCTAATATTTTCCCAAAAATAATATTTTCAAAGCCTATCGGTGAAGTGAAAATCATCGGCATTGTTCCCATCCATTTTTCTCTATCCATGTCACTCGCTGATGAGAAACAAATACTTCCCCAAAATGTAGATATCCCAGCTCCGATAAAAGCATAAAGCATAAAATCTTCGATACTACGATTTTGATATATCATACCTAACAAAATACCACTCAATATAGGACTAATAAAAATACAAAATCTAAACATCGGTCTTGCTATTGATTGCTTCATCTGAACCCTTGCACTCATTAAAATAGCCCTCATATTATTTCTCCCCCAACAATTCTATATAAATATCTTCCAACGTTATTTCTAGGTTTTGTTTATTTCTCTCCTCTTGCTCACGAATTTTTTTTGCTTTTATTTCTTCTTTTCGTTCGTAAGAAACAAGATTTTGTAATCCTACCACATCATCTAAGGCAAGAAGTTCACCTTTTTTTATTATTGCAATTCTATTGCAAAGTTCTTCTGCTTCAGGCATATAATGGGTTGTTAATAATATAGTTACACCATCTTTGGCTAATTCTTTAATAAGTTCACGAAGTTCTTTTGCTCCTATTGGATCTAGACCTATACTAGGTTCATCTAAAAATATTATTTTCGGATTATTGAGTAACGAACGTGCAATCTGTAATCTTTGTTTCATACCTTTTGAGAAGGTTTCTACTTTTTTATCAATAAATTCACTAAGACCAACACGTTTTATTAAATTTTCAATAAGTTCATTTTGCACTTTACGTGGAATTTTATAAAGATCAGCAAAATATGCTAAGTTATCTCTTGCACTTAGTCGCCAATATAGACTACGTTCTCCACCAAAAACAAAATTAATATACTCTCTAACCTTTTTGGCTTCATGAAAAGTATCAAAACCTAAAACTTTTACACTCCCCTCACTTGGTGCAAGCATCGTAGTTAAAATTTTTATCGTTGTTGTTTTACCTGCACCATTAGGTCCTAACAAACCAAAAATTTCTCCTTCTTTCACTGAAAATTCTATTCCTTTTATTGCTTCAAATTCACCATTTTTCGGAGTTTTAAAACTTCTTTTTAGACCTTTTACATCTATTATATTATCCATCACTTTCTCCATTTCCTAAAATATTCCGACCCATACTTTTCAACAACTAATTATTCTCAAATCCCTTAATAGAGAGACTTCAATAACGTTTATTTGTATTCTACTTTACGTTGTTATTTCTGTAACAACTAATTTTATCATACAAAAGCTCCTTTTTTTATCACTTGGGGGCATTGCATTGCACATTTGTGTTTTAAGAAGCGAAGCAATCATAAAACACTTAGGTACAACGTATGCAAAAGCAACTTTAATCTTAACGAACAAAGTGAGGAAAAGATTATTAGTTGCCACTGCCAAACAATTTGTTCTATCCTTGATTTAATCATATTCTACAAATCTGTTTATCCCTAGTTTACTCAATATATTATATCAGATAACCTTAATCTCTCATAGTAAAAAAGAAAAAATCATATCAGATTGATATGACTTTTCCTTTTTTTAAATAAATTTCTACACTTTTTCCTTTATGAATTATTATCTTTTCTACTTAAATAAATAACTTAAACCTAGAAATAAAACTACTATCCCTCCAATAAAAATTAAATATCCTATTATTTTTAAACCTTTATCATACTTCATCTTAACTTCTATATTTTCTTGGATACGTTTCAACTCTTCTTCAGTCATTCCTGCTAATAAATTATAGCTTTTTTTTAAATAGCAAAAGATACGATGTATATATAAAGTATATAGTTAATAAAAGACAAGTTACCATCGTCCAAATATTGATATCCCCTATAAAAAAATATGATACAAAATTAACCACTCCTGCCGTTGCTGTTAAATAAATATATTTTTTTTTATTCATTAGTTATCACCTACTAATTATATCTTAAGAATATATAGAGAGTTTAGATTATACTTTTAATTATGGCTTTAATTTAGCCCCTTTAAAATACATCTTTATATTATCCCAAAAGTTTAATCTTTTCTTTATTGTCTACTTTTTCATTTGTTTTAGTGAAATAAATTAATTTGTCTTGTTTATTTCACGTTATACTCATAAATAAGATAAATTAAAAATAAAGCACCTACTAAAATAGTAACTCCAATCACTTGAGTTATTCTCTCATATTTTTTTAATTTTTCTGGATCTCTTTGTATTTCTACAGCTTGTTCTTCTGTCATTCCAGCTAAAAGATTTATACTTTTTTTTACTATCGTAACATAAGCTGCATGTAATAAACTAATCAATATTATTAACATACTGATTGTCACCCATAATTTACTATCCAACATAGATCCTATAACCATTGCCCCAATCCACAATATACTTTCTATTATATTAAGTATAATAAAATTTTTTCTACTCATATATTACACCTCTCATTTCATAATTTTTTTGTACATACTAGTAATCAAAAGTATTTATATGAGAATAAATTGAATAAGTAAGCAGTCTACTAGTAAATCTAGTCCTATATACGTAAAACTCTTTTTACTGATATTCTCTATTTCCTCTTTATTAATTTCAAATACTTAGATTATTAAAAGATATTTTATAACTAGTTTTAAATTATCTCACCACATTTATTAGTATTATAACACAGATAAAAACCATCATCAAGGTATATTAATAGGGCTTTTTGCCGGCTATGAAACTCACCTGACTGCTTTAGATTAGATTGTAACACTACACAGATTGACTATTTTTTGGGTGATTCTTATTCATTTTTATCTTTCTTTGCTACACCTATACACTTTATAAATTATCTTAATATTTAAAAGTTATTAACTATCTTATATTTCTTCAAAATAAATTGAAGTTGTTCCCTCGTAACTTCTTTATTTTTATAATCAATATTCTCTAAGTTAAAATAGTTTAAAATCTTCCTTATACTAACATAGCCTTCTTTAGCCACTACAATATGATC
>ERZ773008.3228-NODE-3228-length-10119-cov-3.274145_pt1 | contig 10119 bp, 10 predicted proteins | sample MGYA00580664_ERZ773008 | MGnify/ENA primary metagenome ERZ773008 (study PRJEB29015, sample SAMEA2738016) | human oral metagenome | biome: human oral; feature: human-associated habitat; material: dental | place: China | collected 2048 ... | reverse complement strand
ATTTTAAAACGCGAGGTGAGCCGTATTAAAGCGCCGCATCGAAACGCCTTTTAAAATGCGCCCGCTCTTGCCTTTCGCACGATCTATTTTTGCATCTAAAGCGCGATTTTCGCGGTGCGCCGCTAAAATTTCGCGGCTAAATTTTAAAATTTACACCAAATCGCGTTTTGTTTTAAATTTAGCGCGGCGCCAAATCGTTAAATTTAGCTGCTGCTAAGCTCCTTTTCGATCTGCTCGCCGATAAAATCCGCGCTCTGCAAAAAGAAAAAGTGATCCCCCGCCAGCGGATAAAATTTGCTATTTTTGACGAGCGAGTGGATCAGCTCGCCGCTTTTTAGGCTAGTAGCGCGATCGTCCTTGCCCCAAAAGATGAGCGCATTTTGCGGGCTTAGCGCGGAAAAAATATCGCGGAAGTCCTCATTTACGACGTTTTTTAGCGTCTCATACATCGTCTTGCTCATACCTGCGGCATCCTTGCTCGCAAACGCGCGCCAAAGCCCCGCCAGTCCAAGTCTTTTTAAAATTTTAAAAATCGCGATTTTAGCGCGCACGGCAAAGGGTTTTGGCTCGATGATACCGGCGCTGCTTAGCAGTATGAGATTGCGCGGAGCTAGCAATGCGGCGATCTTGCCGCCGAAGCTGTGCCCCATGATCGCTGCGGGCTGCCTGCCAAAAGCTGCGATAAAGGCGCGCATAATCTCCGCGTAATCCTCGCTGCCAAGGGCGCGCGCGGGCTGCGAGCTTGCGCCGAATCCCGGCAGATCGACGCACACTAACGCGTAACGGCGGAATTTATCCGCAAAAACCCGAGACATAAGCGCTTTGTTTGCACCCCAGCCGTGCAACACCAAAATATATTCGGCACGCTGCAGGTTTGAAATTTCGTAGCTGATTTTGTAGCTCTCGCCGCCGCAGACGAGCTCCTTACTCGCCACCGCCGCTCCTTTTGGCGTAAACGGCCTTGAGTAGCTCGACTGCTTTTTCGAGCCGCTCAAACTCGCTCATACTGATCATCACGGCTTCAAATTTGTTGTTTTTGACGATCAGGGCTTTTTTGATCTCTTGGTTTTTGATCTTGTTTAAAACGGTGCTGAAGTTGCGCACGATCTCGGTAGCGGTGTAAATTTCGTCTTGATTTATCATAACTCGACCTTTGGAGTAAAATTTTACGCAAAATTTAGCGTAAAATTTTAAACGATTGGCTATTTATTAGCGGTGATTTTGGTGATTAGCTCGTAGCTTACAGGGATCTGCCTCATCGGCGGCAGCGACGAAGCAAGAGCTGCTAAGACCTCGGAGAAATCATCAAATAGGTAGTTTGCGAGGCTGCCTGGGTTTGGATTTATCTCGTTTAGATAAATTTCACCCTCTTTTTCAAAAAAATCGCAGCGAATGAGCGCGCCATCGAATGATCCTGCGTTATAAAGCCGCGTAAAGGCATCTTTCATCTTGCCCTCTAGCAAAGCGCCAGGACGAGCGGGCTCGATCGCGCCACTACGCGAAAAATCCAAATATTTACGATCGAAATTTAAATAGCCCTCCTTTTTCGGCTCTTCGATGTTTGAAAATACGATTTTGCCGTCTATTTTAGCGCCTGCGAGATTAAATTCCTTTACGTTTTCCCAGTATGGCTCTACGATCGCGCTATCGTCAAGCTCAAAAGCCTGATCCAGCGCGTAGCTAAACTCGCTTTCGTTCTTGGCTATCGAAATTCCGATGCTAGAGCCCAAATGAGCGGGCTTAACGATGATCGGAAAATTAAAATTAGGCAGGCTAGTACGATTTACGATCTCATACGGCAAGGTTTTTACATTTGCGATTGCGGCTAAGTGCTTGGTTAAAATTTTATTATAGCTTAGCACGCTAGCTTCTATGCGAGGTCCGATATAAGGGATGCCAAAAAACTCAAATAGCGCTGCCATTTTGCCATCCTCGCCGTCGCAGCCGTGGATTAGATTGATATATGTGCCGACTTCTAGCATGCTTTTGCTAAACATTCCGCTCTCAAAAAATCCGCCCGCACCGATGCTAAGCTCTTTTGCTTTAGCATAGCCGCCCTGCTTAAAATATGCCGCGCGCATATTTTTATCCTCGATGCGGTAAAATTTACGATTTTTATCGCAAAATACAAACTCCAAGTCCCAGCCTTTTAGGGCATTTTTAACGGCAATTGCCGAGATGATACTTACTTCGTGCTCGTAGCTTTGAGCTCCAAAAACTAAGCCAAATTTCATTGTTTTCCTTCAAATTTTATTTTTTTACGCTAATTTTTTTAACGCCTCTTTGACAAGATCTGACGTATTCGTGCTGCTGCAGCCCGCTAAAATTTGATTGATCTTATCGCGCTTAAATCCAAGGCTTTGTAGCGCGGACGCCGCTTCGTTTTTATAAGTCTCGCTAGGACCGAATTCCATTAGCTTCGCATCGCCTAGTTCAGCAATGATCCGTCTAGCGGTCTTTGGGCCGATACCCGGAACTGAAGTTAGCGTCGCAGCATCCCCCGTAGCTACGCAACGCGCGAAATCCTGCGGAGCGAGCGTCGAACAAACCGCCATCGCCGTGCTTGCACCTACACCGCTAAGCTTGATTAGGGTTTCAAACATCCTTTTTTCACTCTCGTCTAAAAACCCATACAGCAAATCGGCATCCTCGCGCAGAATTTGCACGCACGCAAGCTCGGTCAGCCTGCCCTGCGTGAGCTTCGCGGAGGTATTTAATGACAATGAAAGAGCGTAGCTTACGCCGCTAGCGCATTTAATGACGCAAGCAGTGGGCTCCTTGCGCGTGATAATCCCTTCGATCGCCGCTATCATCTAAGAGCCTTTAAAATTTCGTTTATGCTCTCATTAAGCGCTAAATTTAGAGCATTATAAATGCTTTGCGAGCTAGGATCTGGCACGAAAACGCGCTTAGTAACGATGCCAGATTTTATGCTTTCTAAAGAATTCAAAATTTCATACCCCATCGTGACGGTTGCTTGATCGTTATTGATCTGAAGCGCTACGATACTGGTTTTTAGGCGCAAATCCCGCTCTTTTGGCACGAAGATCGGATTTAGCGAGCAGGTGGAAAATGCCGCATCAAGCAGCGCCTTATATACCATCTCGCTAGGCATCGTAATAAATTTGGCGTCGCTTGCGAACCGCGTTCGGTTTCTAAAATCCACTATTAAAATATCCCGCCTATCGACGAGATCTGTCGCCGTAATGGTGTCGATAAAGATATTTTTGCGCGCACCGCTAGGATTTACGCAGCGCTTTTGATCATAACGCAGCTCGTAGTAGGTGTATGGCTTAGCCTGCTTGGCTAAGCAGCCGCCTAAAAATATCGCTGCTAGCGTCGCAGCAAGCGTAAACTTTATAAAATTTTTCATCTTTATTCCTTTTTATCGTCGCGATCCGCGCTTTTAGAAGTGTCTTTGAAAAAGAAATCGTAAGGATTGTCCTCTAGCCTAAACATCGCGCCTTGGAATTCTCTAAGCGATTTTTTTAGCTCGCCAAGAGTGTTTTTTGCCTCCTCAAGCGTAGGATCCAAGATCGCTTTTAGATTGTACTCGCCGCGATCGATACGCTTAGTGATGATACCTGCGGTTTTATCCAGTGAATTCGATAGATTGGCAGCACTCACGGCAAAGGCGTTTAGATTATCTAGCAGCGCGTCTAGCTCCTTCTCGCGCTCGTTTAAATTTGCTATGAGAGTATTTACGTTAGCAAGCAGCGCGTCTAGGCTTTGGAATTTTTTCTCATCGCTTAGCTCGGCGCTAAATTTATCCATCGAAGATAGAATTCTATCCACTTTATCGGTATTTTGCTTAGACAACAGCCCGTTAATCTTAAAGATCATCTCACTTACGCTGTCGGTGATGACTTCAGCTTTAGAGCCGATTTTGTCAAGAAGTGTTTTGTCCAGCGCAATTATCGGCTTTTTATCATTCGGCGGGAAAAGCTTGCCGCTTCCTTTCGTAATATTTATAAACGCGATTCCGCTGATGCCTTGAGATTCTACCTTAGCGACGCTATCTTGCGAGATCGGCAGTTTGCTTTTTACCGAAATTTCAATCTCAATAATCGCATTTTCGATATCGGCAAAGTCGATACTTTTTATGATGCCTGCATTTACACCGATAAATTTAACTTCGGAATTCTCCTTAATGCCTACGGGAAGCTCTTTTGTGTGGATATAGTAGGAGCGGTAGCTCTCGCCGCGGTCGGTCTTGGTAAGCATCCACCACATAAATGCCGTAAGAGCCGCGACGCAAATCATAACAAATGCGCCTACTATCGTGTATGAAGTTCTATTTTCCAATCTTTTCTCCTAATTTCAGAGCGTAAAATTTAAGCCCTGCGATATGCCTTAAAATAGCCATTTGGGCTTAAATTTTAAAACTTAGCACTTTCTCAAATAGCCGCAAAATTTGCAGAATCATCTGAGTTTAAATTTTAAAGCTTAGCGTGCATTTTGAAATTTCAAAATATCGCCGCGCCGTATTTTAGCGTAAAATTTTGCCGTCCCGGTTTAATTTAGCGCGGTTTGTTCGCTAAAATTTCAAAATTTATGCGCTATCCAATAATGCGCCCTTAAATGCGACCCGCCTAAATTTTAAAATTTCGATTGAGCCGCTAAGGTCTAAATTTTAAAATTTAAGCCCTGCGGAGCCCGGAATTCCTCGCTAGGTCTAAAATTTAAAATTCTTCCGCTGCTATTTTAAAATTTCAGCTCCTATCTATCTAAATTTTACCTGCCGCGATCTGTATTTTGGCTAGATAAATTTCAAAGCTCAATCCCTTTGCCGCATCTTAAATAGCTCTTCGAGCGGGTTGTTCTTTAGGCTTGAAATCTCCTCGATGCTTCCTTCAAAAGCGATTTTTTGATTATCCACGATCAAAAACCGATCCAAAATGTCAAAGATACTATCCACGTCGTGCGTCACCATCACGACCGTGACGCCGAGGCTGTCTCTAAGCTCGCAAACAAGCCTATCAAGGGCTCTGGCGCTGAGCGGATCAAGCCCCGAGTTTGGCTCGTCCAAAAATAAAATTTCAGGGCTAAGTGCTAGCGCGCGAGCCAGCGCCACGCGCTTTTTCATACCGCCGCTAAGCTCGTTTGGCCTAAGCGCGGCAGCCTCCTTCTTAAGCCCCACCTTTTGGATCCAAAACATCGATAGCTCATCTATCTCGCGCTCGCTAAATTTAGAGTATTCGCGCAATAACACGCCTACGTTTTCAAGCACGCTCATCGAGCTGTAAAGTGCGCCGAACTGAAACATCACGCCGCATTTTAGGCGGATCTCGTTTTGCTCCGCCTCGCTCGCGCGCCAAATATCGCGCCCGAAAATTTTAATCTCGCCGCTTTGCGGGCGCTTTAAAAATATGAGCGTTTTCATTAACGTCGTTTTGCCGCTGCCGCTGCCGCCTAGGAAGCCGTAAATTTCGCCCTTTTTGACGCTAAAGCTCACGCAATCGTGCATAACGCGCGATCCGTACGCGGTAGTAACGTCGTGCGCGACTATAATTTTAGCGCTTTCGCTGGATTGTACTTGCTCGCTCATAGTCCGATTTCCGAAAACAAAACCGCAAATACCGCGTCGATCGCGATAACCCAAAATATCGCGTTTACGACGCTAATGGTGGTGTATTCGCCGATGCTTTGGGTGTTTCCTTTGACCTCAAAACCCCGCATGCAGCCGATGATAGCAATGAATGCCCCGAAAAATGGCGCTTTAATTATACCTACTAAAAAATGCCTAAGCTCTACAGAAGCCTTAAATCTATCCAAATAATCGCTAAAGGCTATGTCTAAATACGCGTCACACACGATCATCTGAGCAAAAATACTTACCGAATCTGCAATAAAAATGACTAGCGGCATGATTAGTACCATCGCGATAATGCGCGGCATCGCAAGAAAATAAAACGGATCAAAGCCCATCGTCCTCATCGCATCGATCTCTTCGGTGATCTTCATCACGCCGATCTGCGCCGTAAAGCTCGAAGCCGAACGGCCCGCGATAACGATAGCAGCTATTAGAGGCGCTACTTCACGGAGCGTCAAAGCGCCCATTATATCGATGATATAGATGCTGGCGCCAAATTTAGAAAGCATATCCGAGCCTATGTAAGCAAGCACGATACCGATCAAAAATGCCGTCAATGAGACGATGAAAAGCGCGTCTATTCCGCTATCTTTGATGAAATTTACGGTTTCTTTGAAACGGAATTTCATCGGATGAATTATAAAAGCCGCGAGTTTGGAAAAAAACTCGCCCAAAAAGCTAGCAAGGCTTAGCAAGCCTAGAATTCCAAGATGACAATAAAGTCCGATCTGCGCTAAAAAATTTAGCCTACGAGATTCGGGTACATAGCTAAAATCGATCGTTTTATCATCCATAAAGCTTAAAATTTTGGCAGCTTTGCTGCTATCCTCCACAAGGCTAACCCGCTTGCCGGCAAGGGCATTTTTGATCATCAGCGCCATGAAATAGTCTAAATTTGAAATTTCGCTTAAGCTTAGCTCCAGCTCGTTTAGATTTTTTACCGCTTTTTTTAGTGCAAGCAGCTGCGAGCGCGAGCTTTTGTAGTTCCACTGCCCGCGTAGCGATAAGGTATTTTTCCCGCCCGAGCTTTCGAGCGAAAAGGCTAAATTCCGCAAAAATTTCTCTCCAAAATCAAAAAATAGGGGAAATTATAATATAATCAACCTTGGCATTTTATAAAATTTAATGGAGATTTATGCTCAGAGGCTTTTTTACAAATAGCGCAGGCACGCTGGTTTCGCGAGTTTTGGGTTTCGTGCGCGACCTGCTTACCGCATCGGTTTTGGGCGCGGGAATTTACAGCGATCTGTTTTTCGTAGCGTTTAAACTACCCAATCTTTTCCGCAGACTATTCGGCGAGGGAGCTTTTACGCAGGCGTTTTTGCCTAGCTTTACCGCCGCGCGTAAAAAAGGAATTTTTGCCGCAGCGGTGCTTATTAAATTTAGCATTTTCATCGCGCTTTTAACGGCGCTCGTGCTGCTCGCCGCGCCTGTTTTTACTAAAGTTTTAGCATACGGATTTAGCGCCGAGCAGATCGATCTTGCGGTGCCATACGTGCGGATAAATTTTTTCTACCTCACATTTATCTTCGTCGTTACGCTCTTTGCCTCGCTGCTTCAGTATCGCGACCACTTCGCTACGACGGCGTTTTCGACCGCACTTTTAAATTTAGCGATGATAGCGGCACTTCTGTTAGCTCGCGGCAAAGACGGCGCCACGGCGGTGCTCTATCTTAGCTTTGGCGTCGTAGCGGGCGGACTTTTGCAGCTTGCGGTGCATGTTTATGCACTGAAGTTTACCGGTATGCTGCGCATCTTAGCCGGCGGCTTTGCGCGGCTCGCGCGGGGCGATAAAGCACAAACTCAGGGCTTTTATAAAAATTTTTTCGCAGGCGTGCTCGGTGCGTCGGCACTTCAGCTAAGCTCGTTTATAGATACCTTTTTTGCGAGCTTCCTTGCTAGCGGCAGTATCAGCTATCTGTATTACGCCAACCGCATATTTCAGCTGCCGCTCGCGCTTTTTGCGATCGCGCTTAGCACGGCGATCTTTCCGCGCATGAGCAAATTCGTAAAAGCTCACGACGACGCGCAGGCTCTGGCGCTCGTGGGGCGCGGGTTTTACTTCCTTTTGGCGCTGCTCGGGCTTTCCGCGATAGGCGGCGTGATGCTGCGAAACGAGATCACGCAGCTGCTGTTTGAGCGCGGAGAATTTACCCGCCAAAATTCCATCGAATGCGCCGCGGTTCTTGGCGCATATATGGTAGGGCTCGTGCCGTTTGGGCTGTCTAGGATTTTTTCGCACTGGCTGTATGCGAATATGAAGCAGAAGTTAAGCGCGAAAATTTCGATCTGGTGCGTCTTTATAAACGTCGCTTTGTGCGCGCTGTTTTTTAAACCGTTCGGAGCGGTGGGGCTTGCGTTTGCAAGCACGATAACGGGGGCGTTTCTGCTCGGCTTTAACCTCTATTTTTTTGGATTTAATAACTTTTTGGCTATAATCCGCGCAAAAAAAATTATTGCGATCGCGGCGCTTTGTGCGGGCGAAGCGGCGATTTTATACATTTTAAAAGGCTTGTATTATGGTAATTTATGATAGTTTAAGCAAAAAGAAGCTCCCTTTTAAGCCCATTAGCGAGGGGCTGGCGCGCATTTACGCCTGCGGCCCGACCGTTTATGACGACGCGCATTTAGGGCACGCAAAAAGCGCCGTGAGCTTCGATCTGCTGCGCCGCGTACTACAAGCGGAGGGCTATGAGGTTAAATTTGCGCGAAATTTCACCGACATCGACGATAAAATTTTAAAAAAGATGGCGGAAACAGGCAAGAGTCTGGGGGAGATCACGGAGCTTTACACCCGCAGATATTTGCAGGATATGAGCGCGCTAAACGTCGCGGACGCGAGCATTTCGCCCAAGGCGACCGAGAATATCGCCGCGATCTGCGAGCTTATATCTTCACTTCTTCAAAAAGGCTTTGCCTACGAGATCGCGGGAGACGGCATCTACTTCGACACACGCAAGGACGGGGATTATCTAAGTCTTAGCGGCAAAAAAGAGGGCGCCGGCAAAAACATTGCCCGCGTCGCCTCAAACGATGCTAAGCACGACGAGAAGGACTTCGTGCTGTGGAAATTTGACGAAAATTGGTTCGATAGCCCGTTTGGCAAAGGGCGCCCGGGCTGGCACAGCGAGTGCGTCGCGATGATTTTGGCGCACCTTGATAGCGGCGATCCGCATTTTTGCATCGACATTCACGCAGGCGGCGCCGATCTGCTCTTCCCGCATCACGAAAACGAAGCCGCGCAGTGCCGCTGCGCCCGCCATAGAGCGCTAAGCAAATACTGGCTTCACAACGGCTTCGTGCAAGTAAATAACGAAAAGATGAGCAAGAGCCTCGGCAACTCCTTTTTTGTAGGAGACGCCCTAAAAATCGCACCCGGCGAGGCGCTGAGATTTTATCTCTTAAGCTCGCATTACAGGGCAAATTTTAATTATTCGGTGACCGATCTGCTTGCGAGCAAAAAGAGGCTGGATAAAATTTACCGCCTTAAAAAGCGCGTCCGTGACGTTTTAACTCCCGCTGCGGGGCAAAATTCCACGTCCGAGCTGCCTGCTGCGGAGGCTAAATTTAGATCGGAGATGATGGAGTTTTTAAGCGACGATCTCAACACCTCAGGCGCGCTTGCAGTGCTTGATAGCTTTGTAGCAAGCGCGAACGAAGCGCTAGATCGCGCACCAAAAGACAAGGCGCTAAAGGCTCAAATCGCTGCAAATTTGGAGTTTGCAAAGCAGACGCTCGGAATTTTATATGAGGATGAGACCGAATACTTTCGCTTCGGCGTGAGCGAGCAGCAAAGAGCGCAGATCGAGGAGCTGATAAAACAGCGCGCGCAGGCGAAAGCGGAAAAGGACTTTGCGAGCGCGGATGCCATCAGGGCGCGCCTTGCGGATATGAAAATCGAAGTTATGGATACGCCTGGCGGCACCGTTTGGGAGATCACGACGGAATAAAATGTAAAATTTAACGCAAAATTTTGCGATAAATTTTACATTTTTGCCATGTGGGGTACAAATCCGAACGCTAATTCGCGCGTAAATTTCAGTGCGATTTTTATCTGCAGTATTGTGATACAGCGGCGTGATTTTATTTAGTGATACGGTGCCAGAGCGATGTGTGGCGTGACACGGCGACAGAAGCGCAAGGTGGATCGCTATTTTCATTCGTCGGCGCAGCTGATACGGCGGCGCGATATATCGCGGCAAAATGAAGTAACACTACGGTGTCTGCGCGTATTTACCGTGTTTTATTGGTAATAGACGATGTGGCGGTGCGATATAGTGCGGTGCAGCGGTAGTACTACGTGTCTGACTGTACGTAAATTTTAGTGCGATTTTTATCGGCAATTGGCGATGCGGGGTTGTGCCGTAGCGCAGTGAAAGCAGCACTGCGGCGCGCCTTGTGCGTAAATTTTAACGCAACTAAGTGCAGTGGAATATGCTGCAGCGACGCGCAAATTTCGGCGCGATTTTTATTCGGCGATATTATACGTGTGTGTGCAGCGACGAAAGTCACGATTTCATTCGGTA
>ERZ773008.3224-NODE-3224-length-10126-cov-2.859994_pt1 | contig 10126 bp, 10 predicted proteins | sample MGYA00580664_ERZ773008 | MGnify/ENA primary metagenome ERZ773008 (study PRJEB29015, sample SAMEA2738016) | human oral metagenome | biome: human oral; feature: human-associated habitat; material: dental | place: China | collected 2048 ... | reverse complement strand
GAGCATGTCTTCTAGGGCACCGAGACGATTCAGCGGTAAATACGCCAAAGGCCTCCTTATCTCAGCGGGGGTGGTGATCCTTCTGTTCTGCGGGACCGGTCTTCTGAGAGGATATGCTGCCTTGCTGCTGATGTTTGCAATGATTATTGTACCTGCGGTGCTCATCTCAGTCTCTTCTTACCGCAATCAGCGGAAGAGATTCTTGTAACGGGGAAGGGTATATCAAAGAATGCCTCCCCAATACTGTCTCCGATGTTTACAGCTTTTCCGATGTAGACACCAAGACAGTCAGTCAGATTCTTGGCGAATTCGAATTTTGCGTATGTCGCGACGACGAAGCAGACGGGGAGCGAGAGTCCACTGAAGTCGCCTGGGCCCTGCTCTCTATCGACCATACGGCGCTTCAAGAAATCTATGGCACTGATTTTTGAGTTTGCGTGCAAGAGGAGGACTGGCTTGTTGGACCTCTTTAATAACCTTATGAGTCGTGTCTTCGTCAAAAGGATCTTTGAGTGGGCTGAGAAAGAGTTTTTATATTGGTGTAGAAACCACATCAGAAATTCCTGACGAAGCTGTGGAAGTTTCATCCATTGCTTGCTCGAATCCATTTTTAGAAATGTCAAAAAAGCTACTTTAAGAGAGTTTTTTCGAGAGCTTTTCTATCTTTGGGTTAAGGACAACCCTTCAGCGCTTTTGAGGCAGCAATTATTTCCGCCGCAACACCAATGAGCTGAATAGCAAGTTTACTGCCCTTGAGAAATTTGCTTACTGTTTTCAGCTTTACCATGAGCTTCCAATATAAAATGAGTAGAATAAAGGACGTCTGTATCACTGCCTTCTGCGCAATATCTATATAAATGCATTTGGTGAGTGGATATAAGCTTTAGAGCAGCATTCAAATATAAGCAAAAAGGGCATATCATAAATAAGATTTTTATAGTACATCCACGCAGTTTACTTGTGGAGATAATATATATATATAATAAACCATAGAAGAAAAGTCATTTTGGTAAAGTTTGCATATGTGCAAAAATCTTTATATGGACATTCTACGAATAGGAGGCGTGCTATGGAGTGGATTAAAAAGCCCGAAAAAGAGCCTGTTGAGGAAACGGCAAGGTGTCATTATATGACCCCCTGTAAAAGAGACCTATAAAAAGGAGGCTAACTATTTAGCCTTATGACTAGACTGCTCCCATATTGTTCATCTATATGGGGGCAGTCTGTTATTTGAGGAGAAAGCATGGTTAATAAAAAATGGAAGATGTCCTCATATAACATTGGCTATGAATACAAGGATGGCCTCGCCTTGTTTAACACTAAAAGCCAAGCCCTTTTAATGTTAAATTCTGAGTATAAGAATAAGTATATTCAGATTTGTAATGACGAACGACCGTATCCAGAAGATTTAGCTAAGGAGTTAATCTCTGGAGGTATGCTTGTAGATGCTGAATTAAATGAGTATGAATCACTGCAGGTGAATAGCAGAATTGCCCGATATTCCAATCGGTCTCTACAACTGACGATTGCTCCCACTTTAGCTTGCAATTTTGCCTGCCCTTACTGTTTTGAAAAAAATAAGGGTACGCAGGTCATGTCTAATCAGACAATTAGAGAGCTCATTTCGTTCGTTGAAAACCGAAGTCAAGGAGTTAGGCGCCTAGATGTTGCTTGGTATGGAGGGGAACCTCTGCTTCAGATTGATGTAATTGAGACAGTCTCCAGTAAATTGCAGGAGATCATTCCTCCTGATTGTGTGTATGCTTCCTCTATCATTACTAATGGATATTTTTTAACAAAACAAGTCGTGGAAATCCTCCAAAAAAGCAAAGTAAGTATGGCGCAAGTCACCCTTGATGGTTCAAGAAAGAACCATGATTCAAGAAGAACCCTTATAGATGGGTCTCCGACGTATGATTATATTCTAGACAATATCGCCAATGCTGCAGACCTTATCGATATAGTTATCAGAGCAAATATTGACCAGGATAATGTTTCGGAAATGAAAGAACTTCTTTTTAATTTAAAGAATAGAGGACTGAATAAGAAAGTGGGGATCTATCTCGCGCTTACTGATGATATAGATGGTGATACCTGCATAGATAGTTGTCACTGTATTTCTGCCAGAGATTTTTCCGACTCAGAGATAAGCTTTTACGAGGAGGCAATCAGAATGGGTTTTGCGGTGAACATGTTCAGTGGAACCGCAAGATCAATTTGTAGTGCGGTTTCGGTAAATTCATTTCTTATTGGGCCTAATGGTGATATTTGTAATTGTTGGGATGATATTGGGGTTAAAGATAGCGTTTCTGGTCATGTCTCTAAGGGTTTCGAATTAACATCAAATGCGGTTAAATGGCTGGGGTATTTGCCCGATAACGAAAAATGTAAAACGTGCAATGTTTTTCCCTTATGTATGGGAGGGTGCCCTCGAGTTTCTCTATTAAATGGAGAATTAGACTGTGATACTGCTAGGTATAACATCCAACAGAAAATTCGCTTGATGCTTTTAGCACATGAAATTGAATTGGGTGATGCGGATGTTTGATCTCGTCCGATGCTGCTGGCAGAGCATCTCCAATCGTCGAAGATTTATAGGATATCTGGTTGCCCGCCTGATCCAGGCGCTTCTCTCCGTTGTGGCTCCACTTGTGGCCGGGGTTACCATAAATATGCTTCTTGAACCCAATACGCCGATGGGTTCGTTGATCTTGGCATGTCTATTCCTTGCAATATGTTGTATTTTAGCTGCGCTCTTTGATTACCTGGCCACCTTGGTATACACCTACCTTCAGGCAGATTCCTCATTTGATCTTGAGCTTCATGCTATTCAGCATATCCAACACCTAAGGCCGGCCTTCTTTAAAGGTTTTGATCCTGCGTATTGGCGTCGGCGTCTAGATGATGACACTAATGGTCTTTCGCTCTTCTTCCTGATGTCTATTGTCGATGTTCTTAAAAACACTGCAATTCTCGTAGTCATTGTGGTCGTTCTGTTTGTCATAGACCCCATGCTCTCATTGGTATCTATAGTGCTTGCCATTGCCTCAGGTGGTATTTATATGATTTTCATGAATAGGATGTATAAGACAAGACTCGATTTTACAAATGAGATGTCACAGTACTCCTCACGGGCTCAAGAGCAGTTAGAGGAAGTCGAGTTTATCAGGAAACATGTTCTGTTTAACCGTTCCACAAAACGCCTGAAGGAGATCTTCTTCACGGTCCGAGAGGCAATGTATCAAACCAACAAGGTTGCGGCGCAAGTGTTTCTTTGTACGGGAGTGGTCCAAGGCATTGCCCAGGCGGCACTTCTTTTTGTTGCTGCCAGGGAAGTTTTTGCCGGCCATATGCAGGTGGGTTATGTGGCAACTGCCTTCGGCTACTTCACCACCATGGTTACATCCGTCGAGTACTTTGAGCAGTTTGGCCGCGACTACCAGAGCGCCCGCGTGAACTACAACAGATTACAAGAGCTTTGGGATGAGGAAGAGGAGCCGAACGGTTCCGGAGTTCCTACGGACACCAGCCTGATTACCTGCGACGATGTGGCCTTTTCATATCCAGGGAATAAAAACAGGACCCTCCGTGGAGTGAGCGGGCGTTTTCAAGCGGGGAAGATCCATGCCTTGGCAGGTACCAATGGATGTGGCAAGAGTACGCTTTTGAAGCTTCTCTCGGGGGAATATTTCAGCCTGTATGACGGATCCATATACTATGGCAATACCGACCTTGCAACGCTTGACCAATACGCCCTCAGGCACGACGTCATCGGCATTGTTGAGCAAGAGCCGGCAATTCTCCAAGATACCCTGTGGAACAACTTGACGCTTCTGTGCAACAAGATGCCCAGTGAAGATAGGGTTTTGCAGCTTGTCAACTTGTTTGGACTTCAGAAGTTCCTCTCACCAGACAGGGGATTGCAGAGCGTCATTGATGCACATCGTGTTGCGTTGTCAGGAGGGGAGAAACAGAAGATCGCTATCATCCGCATGCTCCTCAAAGACCCAGAGGTGATGTTGCTTGACGAGCCAACTTCGGCACTTGATGCGGCAAGTCGGAGCCATCTCATTGACCTCCTCAAGGACCTTCGTAAGGACCACCTGGTAATCGTTGTGTCCCATGATGAGGAGCTTCTCGCCGTATGCGATGAGGTCCGGGAACTCTGAACCCTTTCCCTCTTAGAGACTCTAGTCGGCTTTTCTGCAATATATCCAGCCTTATGGCGCGCTTCTACGACGTCGATAGCGGGGCGGTGCGTGTCGGCGGCCACGACGTCCGTGAATTCACGGTGGACAGCCTGTTGAGGAATTTCTCGATGGTGTTCCAAGATGTCTACCTGTTCAATGACACCCTGGAGGCCAACATTGCGTTTGGGACTGCCGGCGCAACGCATGAGCAGGTGGTCGAAGCTGCCAAACGCGCACGGTGTCACGATTTTATCAGCGCCCTGCCCAACGGTTATGACACGATTGTGGGCGAGGGAGGCGCAAGCCTTTCCGGGGGAGAGCGCCAGCGCGTCTCGATTGCCCGGGCGTTGCTCAAGGATGCCCCTATCGTGGTGCTTGATGAGGCGACGGCTTCAATCGATCCGGAGAACGAACAGCTTATCCAACAGGCACTTACGGAACTTACGCGCGAGAAGACCGTGGTGGTCATAGCACACAGGCTTGCGACTATCGAACATGCCGACCAGATCCTTGTGGTAGAGGATGGTACCGTCGTCCAGAGGGGGACCCATGAGGAGCTTCTCGCGCAAGAAGGTGTGTACAGGCGCTTCGTTGAGGCACGTGCCGAGGCGGAAGGGTGGAAGATAGGATAGTCGCAGGCCGTCAGGGAAGTTCAGGCATTGCAACACGTTCGTTTGATGATTTGTATCAAATGGGTTCATTTTTTCTTGTTATCGGCATGAAGTCAGCGTGTATGTGGGACACTAAATACCAGTGAATACTGACCCGGTCAAGAAAGGAAGGCTCATGGCATACGAGTCTCGTGAAGAAATTGACAGCAAATATAAGTGGGACCTGTCCTCAATGTTCCCTAGTGATGAGGCATTTGAGGTTGGACTTGAGGAGCTCAAGGCTTACTGCCCAAAGCTGCTTGCATTTAAGGGCAAGATTTCCACCTCCGCTCAGGCTCTTCTGGAGTTCCTGCAGCTTGAGGACAAGATGACCCTTCTGCTTTATAAGATTATCAACTACGCTGAGCGCAAGAGTGATGAGGATACCCGCGTAGCCAAGTACCAGGCATACGTCGCAAATGCTACCAGCGCATATACCCAGGTTGGCGAGGCAACTTCTTGGTTTGCCGCAGAGCTTCTGGCCATTCCAGCAGAATCTGTCGAGAAGTTCTATGCAGAGGTTCCAGCTCTTGAGTTTTATCGTCGTAAGCTCAACAAGATCTTGAACCAGCGTGAGCACACCCTTTCTGCTGAGGAAGAGGCTCTTTTGGCACGCGCTGAAGAACTTGCTGTTCAGCCAACCAATATCTTCTCCATGTTTGATGACGCGGACCTTACCTTCGATGACGCAATTGATTCCGAAGGCAAGACTCATAAGCTGACCAGCGGTTCATTTGTTCCTCTGCTGATGGATGCTGACCGCGTTCTGCGTGAGTCTGCATTCAAGCAACTTTACAGCCGCTTTGGTGAGTTCCGTAACACCTCAGCTGCAATTCTGACCAGCCAGGTTAAGAACCTGCAGTTTTTCTCGTCATCTAGAAAATATGCAAGCTCCCTTGAGGCCGCTCTTGCAGAGAACGAGATTCCTGTTGAGGTTTACAACAACCTGATTGACGCCGTTCACCAGAACTTCCCAGCGTTCTACAAGTACGTTGACCTGCGCAAGCGTGTCATGGGCTTGGATGAGCTGCACTTCTGGGACGTCTATATTCCTCTTGTTGACGATGTTGACATGAAGTTCACCTACGAGGAGGCTTGCGATCTTATTGTTAAGGCGCTGGCACCTATGGGTGAGGAGTACGTTAGCCTGGTCAAGAAGGGCCTGGAGAGCCGTTGGGTTGATGTCTACGAGACTCCAGGTAAGCGCTCCGGTGCTTATTCCGCAGGTGGTAAGGGCATGAATCCCGTTATGCTCCTCAACTTCCAGGGCGGCCTTGACGACGTCTACACCCTTATTCACGAGATGGGCCACTCCCTGCACACGTATTTCTCGTCCCACAACCAGGAGATTACCTACTCTGATTATTCCATCTTTGTTGCAGAGGTTGCATCTACCTGCAACGAGGCGCTGCTCTCGCGCTACCTGCTTGAGCACGAGACCGATCCTGCGCGCCACGCGTACATCCTCAACCACTTCCTTGAGGGCTTCCGCGGCACCATCTATCGCCAGTGCATGTTTGCCGAGTTTGAGCGCGACATCAGCCAGATGAACGCTGACGGTGTGGCTCTGAACGCCGAGGTTCTCTCTGAGCGCTACGGCAAGCTTTGCGCAGAGTACTTTGGACCTGGCATTGAGCTGGACGAAGAGATCAAGCTGGAGTGGTCGCGCATCCCTCACTTCTACTACAACTTCTATGTCTACCAGTACTGCATCGGTTTCTCGGCAGCTATTGCCCTGTCCCAGCGTATCCTTTCTGAGGGTGAACCTGCGGTCAAGGACTATATTGGCTATCTGTCCGGCGGTTGCTCTAAGACTCCAATTGAGCTGCTCCGCGGCGCTGGCGTTGACATGGCCACTCCAGACCCCGTTAACGCTGCACTCAAGTATTTCGGCGAGCTTGTCGATCAGCTTGAGCAGGAGCTCAACTAGCCGCGATCAAGCGCTTAACTAGGGGCGCGCAGTCGAGCGCAACCGAGTACACGATCGCGCACAACAAAGGAGGATTGGATGCAGGCACGTTTTGTTCACCGCTGCACTCACGTTTTGGATAACGAGAAAACCGTCGAGTTCTACAAGAAGGCTTTGGGATTTCGTGTTGACCGCGTTAAGGGACCAGAGGACGGCTCTTGGACCAATACGTTTTTGGTAAACGATTGGTCTCCATTTGAGCTGGAGCTCACCTGGAACCGCGGTTGGGTGGAGCCCTACGATAACGGCGGAAAAGACACGCACATTGCTTTTCGCGTTGACGATTTTGATGCGTTCCATGCGCTCCATGAGGAAATGGGCTGCATTGTCAAAGAGAACCCAAAGATGGGCCTTTACTTTATTGCAGATCCTGATGGCTGTTGGATTGAGATTCTGCCAGAGAAGTAACCATGGCAGATTACGGCTTACTTGCAAAACAGATTGCCTCGCTTGCCGAGGTTGATGCTCATTGGCTGCCGGTGCTGTCAAATGCTGCGGCTCTTCTTTGGGATGCTCTGGATGACATCAACTGGGTAGGGTTCTACCTGGTAGATCCTGCCACGGTGACGGGTGCAGAGTTGGTTACGGGTTCGGGCCTGGAGTCGGGCTCAGAGCCAGCCTTTCCCGAGCTGCGCTTGGGGCCTTTCCAGGGAAAGGTTGCCTGTGTGCGCATTCCTTTTGGAAAGGGAGTGTGTGGAACGGCTGCGGCAACAAAGACAAGTCAGCTGGTAGAGGACGTGCATCAGTTCCCAGGACACATTGCGTGCGATTCTGCATCAAACTCCGAGGTGGTTGTTCCCATCTTTGAGGGTGACCAGGTAGTTGGTGTGCTGGACATTGATAGTCCTAGCGTGGCGAGGTTCACTCAGGAAGACCTTGCAGGTCTTGAGCAGGTGGTAAAGGCGCTTGAGAGCTGTGTGGATTTCTCGGACTTTTGCTAAATACGTCTTGGACTTCTGCTAAATACGACTACGGAACTAACATTTGGGTACACAAATCATGTACGGGCAGGTTTGCTTGTACGTGATTTTTATTACATCCACGTAGCATTCACGGAGAGGTTTGCTCATGAAGAAAATTGTATTTATCATTGGTTCTGCTCGTAAGAACTCGTTCAATAAGACGTTGAGCCAAGTTGCTGCAAAGGCACTTGAAGGCAAGGCAGAGATTGAAGTTGTTGATATCTTAGACGTTCCTCTGCTCAATCAGGATGAAGAATTCCCAGCTCCTGAAGGTGTCCAGAAGGTCAGAGACGCCGTTATGGCTGCTGATGGCGTGTGGCTCTTTACTCCAGAGTACAACTACAGCATCCCCGGCACCGTTAAGAACATTCTGGACTGGCTGAGCCGTCCGCTCACTTCCGATTATGAGAAGAAGTCTGAGACTGCCATTGCCGGTAAGGTTGTTACCGCAAGCGGCGTTGGTGGCAGAAACAAGACTGCAGGATCGCTCGCCGTGGTAAAGCAGCAGTTCCTGGCTCTGCGCACCAAGCCAGTTGAGCCGTTCAATGGTTTCTCGCTTCCTGTTACCGCTTGGACTGAGGGAACTTGGGAGCCCGAGCCCGAGGTGCACGAGGCAATCGCCAAGCAAGCAGAGGATTTTCTCGCCGCATTGTAAGTCGTGCGCCTGTAAAGCGTACCTGGCGAGAAACCCTTGCTGCTCGAAAGTCCAGCGTACACACAAAAAGAGCCCGGATGCCGCGCAATAGCATCCGGGCTTTGGTGTGTCTAGACGGAGGAGAGGGCCGTTACTAGACAAGATGTGTATCGTACCTTGCTCGTGTACTGTGTTTATTCCCGCTTCACAGCTTGTTTACACGAGTTTTACTTACCAACAAACTGCGAGATGGTCTTGTACAAGTCGCTTGCCTGGAAATCCTTGATAATCTTGGAATCTTTTCTCTGGTCGCAGACCTCAAGCAGTGCTTTCAGGGAAGCCTTATCGGGGTCAGTCTGATAATCTGCTTCCGCCTGAATGAGCTTGTACTTTGCAATGACCATGTCCATGAGCTTGGCATTGTTGCCCTCAGCGTTTGCATCGTCAAGGCCATCAAATGCCAGCGTAGAAACAACACCGTAGCCGCCAGTTAGGAAGTGGTTGCCCACAAAGTCGTTAGGATTGACCTTGTTGTCAATGACAGGCGAGTTCTTGGTGTTAGTGAGCAGTACCAAGCTGGTGTTGTTGTAGACATCGATGACAGTAAGTGTGCCGGTCCATCCGGTGTGGCCAACGGTTGCGGCGTTTGCAATTGGCGAGAAGGCCCACTGGTAGCCAATGTGACCTTTACGTCTCCAGCCCAAACCGTAGGTGACGCTAGTGTCTTTTGGCTTGATAAACTGGTCGTGAACGTCCTCGCTGAAGAGCATGGTGTTGCCGTAACCACCACGGTTCATAACGGTTTGGACAAGTACAGCCAGGTCGGAAGCATTGGCAAACAGACCAGCGTGACCAGAGATGCCACCCATGGCGTAGTAGGCCTTCTCGTCATGGACCGTACCCTGAATGGTGTCGGTACGCATGTTGTCAAAGGTAATCAGGCCGTCACGAGTGTTGCCGTTGAGCTCGGTAGCCGCAATTCCATCGGCCTTGAAGCCGTTGTCCAGTGGGTTGAACGTGACGTTCTTGAGTCCCAGTGGCTCGTAAAGAGCTTCCTTAACGTACTGGTCAAGGCGCTTATTGGTGATCTTCTCGATGATAAAACCAAGAAGCATGTAGTCTACGTCGGAATAGGCAGTCTTAGTACCTGGGACGTACTGCAGAGGTGTCTCAATGATTTTCTGTAGAATCTCATCACGATTCTGAGAGTATAGCTTCTGGTTTGCGTTTGGCTGTGGATCGTCGGGTTTCTCTGGATTGTAGTTGCGGTTGTGGTACTGAGGATCTGGTGGGAATCCAGCCTGGTGCTCAAGAATCTCACGAACGGTAAGGTCATTCTTGCCTAGGATCTTATCGCCTTCTTGGTCCTTGAAATCTGGAATGTATTCTTGAACTTTCTTGGAAACGTCCAGCTGACCGTCGGTGACAAGCTTCTCAATTGCCAGGTTGGTGGCATACATCTTTGTGTTAGAGGCCAGGTCATAGAGGGTGTTGTCGTCAACAGCCTTGCCATCTTTAATACGAGAGCCATCCTTATTGTAAGAATTGACGTTGCCGTAGTTGGTCTTCTTGATAATTTTGCCGTATTTAGTAACAACCAGCTGGGCAGAGGTAAAGCCGTTGGCAATCTCTGCGTTGATAATCTGGTCAATCAGCTTGAAGTTGTCGTTATCAGCGTACTCTTTGGTGCCGTCAATAAGTGTTGGATAGCCAATCTTGAC
>ERZ773008.3223-NODE-3223-length-10126-cov-8.726343_pt1 | contig 10126 bp, 7 predicted proteins | sample MGYA00580664_ERZ773008 | MGnify/ENA primary metagenome ERZ773008 (study PRJEB29015, sample SAMEA2738016) | human oral metagenome | biome: human oral; feature: human-associated habitat; material: dental | place: China | collected 2048 ... | reverse complement strand
GTTCTAAACTAAAAAAATTAAAGTAGGTAAGAACCTAATTTTTTTCTTCAAAACCTTGTTACGACGCGTTTTTTAAGCACTCATAATTGAGTGTTTTTTTTGTTTTTTAAAAAAAAAATTCCATTTTTTTTTTTTTACAGGCGTTTTTGGAAAGATTTATGGCATACTAACCAATATAAGAAAGAAGGAGGTTTAATTTTAAAGAAAGTTACATTTTAGAAGTACATCTTCATTACAGATTTAACAACAAGGAGGAATATACATGGTAAGAAGACCTAAAAGAAATAAACGAGGTGGTAAAGTAGTCAAGAGACCTCCCTTATCTCGTGAAGAAATAGAAGAAAAGGAAAGACAAAAGGAAGATAGAGAACTTAGGAAGAAAGAATTACTGGAATCACAGAAACAAAATGAAAATTTTATAAAATCTTGTTTCTCAATTGGTCCAGCTTACTGGGGTATTGATAACTGTATAGTCTCAATTCTTAACCCAAAAGTAACCTATGATCCTAACGTTTTTGATGAACAAATATTTAAAGACACAGCTTCTATAGATTACAACTCACAAGGAGAATTAATTAAGATCACAATTCAATCAGTAGATTTAGGAAAAGTAACAATTAGCTTAAAAGAAGTAGGTTACAGAAAGAAGTATATTGCAATTCAACTTAACGGTCCTTCTCCGAATTTTCAAACTACAGGCATTGAGGGGATTAAGTTAAGATTAAAAGAGGTATTACATAAATTAGAAAGAGATTATAAGATTAAAACCAAATATAATCCGAATTCTGTTAGGTTTAAGAAAATTGAATTAGCATTCACAATTGCTTTTGATAAATTACCATCTTTACAAACTCGTCAATTATTAATAAGTTCACTTGCAGAAGAAGAAAAGAATATAGATTTAAAAAATCATAGAACAAGTAAAAATACAGATAAGTTTTCGATGGTATCGATTGAGATTAATAAGAAAGAAAAACACATCTTTTATAACAAAATTGAGAAAGCAAAAAAGAACAAACAAGTCCGTAAAACAAATTCATCGTTAAAGAATTTAGAGATCTTTAGATATGAAATCGAATTAACTGGCAGTAGGATAGCTGAGCAATTATACTCCCATTACTTAGCACAATTAACTGATGAAATGATTATTCAATATTTAGAGATTCTAATATCTGATGGTGTTTTTCGATATATAGAGATAATCATAGATGCAACTATAAAATGTGAAAAGATGTTAAAGAAAATTTATAAGAAATCTAATCCACAATTTTATACAACGGAACTTTTATTATTTATTCATGATCAGTTATCAAATACCACAGTATCAGATTTAATTGATGAAGATATCATTGCATTTCTTCCAATAGGATTTTTAAAAACAAATAAGGGTGAGACTAAAAGAAGAATCCTAAAAAAGTTCCAATACCAAGAAGTAAATACTGGAACAAAACATGAGTTAGGAAAAATGACAAGTTGGCTAGTTCTAGAAATAATAAGGGTAATGTTCCATTCACTAGAAGAATCCAAAAAATATGGTTTAGGCACTCGTAGAAACCCTTCAACAACTTTTTATAAAACTTTTCCACTAAAAACATACTCTTTAGAAAAACGAAATAAAATTTTCAATGAAACAATTACAGAAAATACAAAAGGAAAACTTGAAGATAAAATGTTGAAACGAATCTTAAAAAGATTTAGAGATGGAATAAAAATTTAGCAGTTATTTTAATAGCAAATTTATTCTTCAATGTCAAAAAACGTTGATATATCAAGGTACATATATAAAAATGTACCGCGACTGCTATTCGAATATTTTCAAAAGGATAAGGATATGAAAGTTACTTTAAGTAAAAATAAAAAAGAGCTTGTTTCCAAACTTTGGTCGGTGTCAGAAACAAACTCAAAATATTTCAGTAATAATATCTATTACTTACTACTATTATCGCAATAAAATTTAGAAATTTCAAGAGGATTATTAATTATGAAACAAACAATGAACAAAGAAGATTTAATTAAAATGGGTTACAATCCCTATACTGCCATTTCAATTATTAGACAAGCTAAGCAAATTATGGTACAAAAGGGATATGCCTTTTATAATAATCGACGTTTAGGGCATGTCCCAACCGCTGCTGTTGAAGAAATTTTGGGTGTTTCACTTCACAAGGAGGAATAATGCCAAAAAATCAACAGAAAACTAAATTTCCTGGAGTCTATACAGACAAAGACGGTAAATTTTTTATTCAAACCGAATTTGGTAAAGATAGAGTTACGGGGAAACGTATACGAAAGAAATCAAGAGTAGATCAACACGGAAATCCATTTAATTCAGCTTCACAAGCAAATAAGGAATTAACTCGGCTGAAACATGATTATCAACAATCTCAAGGTTATTCTAACTACCGGATGAAATATCGACAATTTATGGAAGAACATTATATTCCATATTATAGAACAACAGTTGAGCACAGCACATTTTCAGTTCGAGAGAAAAATCTTTTACAGCTTTGTGATCGTTTTGGTGACACTACACTTCGTTCGATTACACTCGAACAAGTCCAGATGTTTCGAACATGGTTACTGACTAGTCAAGATGAGGATGGTGCCGGATATTCACAAGGATATGCTAGCCTCATCTTTGGCATGTTTAGGAAATCATTGGACTATGCTTTGCAAATGGGATATGTGGAAAAAAACATTTCTAAGCAATCTAATGCAATTCCTAAAGGAAAAAGTAATGTCCCATATTGGACTAAGAGCGAATTTGAAGCTGTTATTTCGCAAATTTACATTGAAGATGTATATGAACATTTAAACTTCGTGATGATTTGGGTATATTTCATGACTGGCGTACGTGTAAATGAAGGTTGTGCCCTTCAATGGAATGATGTTGACTTTGATAAGCAACGCCTACGAGTTCATCATATGCTTATTGTTAAAAACAAAAAAGAATGGACACGTAATTCGTATTCGAAAACTAAAGAAGGGCGAAGGATGATTAGTTTAGATAAAGATACTATTGATGTGTTAAAAAAATGGCGTGAAGCTCAAAAAAAGATTGGACTAGGACACGAGAACGATTTTATCTTTTCATACGATGGCTTACCTATGTTGAAATCTACAATCTCAAGAATTATTAAAAGGTACGCCAAGATTGCTCACGTAAAGCCTATCCAAGCGAAAGGTCTTAGGCATAGCCACGCCTCTCTACTAATTAATGAATTAAATGTTTCTGTACTTATTCTATCAAAACGTTTAGGACACTCTTCTCCTGAAATCACCTTGAAACACTACTCGCATCTATGGGATGGCGCTGATGAAGTTATCACTAATGAAATGGTAGGAATTATTAATGTTTCTTTCCCATCTTCTAGCTTAGTACATTTCAACGGGAACCAATCAATTTTAAAATAACATTCCCACCAAAAACCCCACCAAAGAATTACTAACTCCTTAAAAAGCCTATTATATAGCGATTCTCAAGGAGTCTGCAACCGTTGAGTGGGAGTAAAATCATAATATTAAAGTCTAAAATCCCATCAGATAATTTCTGATGGGATTTTAATATTCATGATAATTCTTACCAGAAAAACTTTCGATAAATTCTAGCAATCGTTAAAAAGATAGCATAAAGTATGCCTAAGATAGTTAAAACTATTTTTCCAGTACTCAATTCTGAACCGATGACCAATATATGAAAGAGAGGAGCGAGACCGGTACACACATATATCAAATAAGCAATAACATTTATTTCACCAATCCCAGCAATAAAATCTTTAAAATCTCTCATTTAACTTCTCCTACAATCTATTTTTAATTTAAGTATATTATAAACTTCAGAAAAATAAAAGAATGTTATGATTAGATTTTAAGATTCCCAATATCTTCTACTTATGAAATCTGACAATCCCAATGTTGAACTATAAAAAACAGTAAAATCACTTGGTTCTACTGTTTTATTTTTAAAATGTTTGGCGTTTAGCTTTGCGCTCTGCACGTCCTCGGGCACGACTTTCTGCTCGCTTAGTCTTCCGACGTTTTTCATCAACAGCCCACTGGATTTTCTTTTTATAGCCAGGCTTGATCTTTTTCTTTTTCTTTTTAACCAGACCAATCATCTCAGTATCAAGCTTATCCTGTCTCTTTTCACGGTTGGCACGACGGTCACGGTCATAAGTGTCTTGGAATTCTCCGTCCTTAACCATCTTAGGTACAAACTTGATTCCTAATTTCTCCAACTCACGAATATCAGAGTCATCACTTGGTTGATAGAGGGTGATGGCTGTTCCTGGTAGACCATTACGTCCAGTTCGTCCAACACGGTGAACAAAGAAGGACAAGTCTTGCGGAATGGCATCATTGATAACATGGCTGACCCCTTCAATGTCAATTCCACGCGCTGCCAAGTCTGTTGCAACAATGTACTCAAAATCCAGATTTTTCACCTGATTCATGATCCGTTTGCGTTCACGAGGAGCAATATCTCCATGAATCTTAGCTACCTTCAATCCTTGAGCAGTCAAGTAGGCATGTAACTCATCAGCACGCGTTTTTGTGTTAACAAAAATCATTGCCAAATAAGGCTGCATCAACTGAGTCAACTGATAAATTTGAGCATTCTTGTCGCGGCCCTTGGTCGAAATCAACCAGTTATCAATCGTATCTGAGATAACTGTTTTAGTCTTGATTTTTTCCATAACAGGATTTGACAAGTATTTCTTCAAGAACGGTTGCAATTTTTGAGGAATCGTCGCTGAAAAGACCATGAATTGCAAGTCTTTTGGAAGGCTCCCTGCAATCTTATCAACGGTTTCCAAGAATCCCATATCCAAGGTCATATCGGCTTCATCAATTACAAAGGTCTTGGCCTTGTGAATAGCCAAATCACCAGATTTGACCAAGTCATAGATACGACCTGGCGTTCCGATAACGATATGTGGTTGGTTGCTGGCAAGTTTTTCAATCTGACGCGCCTTATCCGTCCCACCCACATAATTAACCACACGAACTTCGACATCTGAGTGAGCTGCAATCTGACGAGCTGCTTGGTAGATTTGAGTAGCCAACTCACGACTCGGTGCAGTAATGACCGCTTGCACACTATCGCTAGTTTCATCTAATTGCTGGAAAATGGGGAGTAAAAAAGTATGAGTCTTTCCTGAACCTGTTTTTGACTCACCGACCAAGTCTCGACCTGCTAAGACAATAGGAATTAACTTATCCTGTACCTCTGTCGGAGTTGTAAATTCCATCTCCTCCAAAGCCTTTTCTATATAGTTTTTAAACTGAAATTTCGTAAATGACATATTATCCTCGCTTCTATTCATCTAACCATTATACCATATTTTGAGCATTTTCAGTAGTCCAACTAGTCTGACCTATCACAAGGCTATCAACTTCTCTAAATACCACTCTTAGACTTGAAATCACACATTTTATTTCTATCCAAAATTCAAAAAGAGAAGACCAAATTGGTCTTCTCTCAGCCTTAAAACTTGTGACTCAGATAGATTTGTCAAACAGTCAAGCAGATGCTTAAGAATCTTATAAAAGTAGATATACTCTAGATAAAATCAGTACTTAATCATCTTCTCGCTTGCGACCAAGAAGTAATCCTCCTAGACCTGCAAGAATAGCACTTGTCGTTGCTCCCTCAATTGAAATTAGAGAAGTGCTACCTGTATTTGGTAAGGTCGCTTGTTTAGCCTTATCTACGGCAGGAATTGGAACAGCTGGCTTATCATTTGCAACAGGTTTGCTTTCGGGCTTCACTAGCTGATTCATTTGAGTTTTATCAGCTGAATCAGTTTCTTGATCTGGCTTCACTTCTGGAGTCACTGGTGGAACCGGACTTGGCTGTGGCTGTGGCTGCGGACTAGGAGCTTGCTTGGCTTCAAAGCCCCACTTACCGACGAAGATCAGATTTCCTCCCTCTTCCACTTCTTGATAACCTAGGAATGTCCATGTACCATTTGCAACAGCAACTTCTACAGGCATCGGTACTTCTGGAACAAAAGTAATCGCTGCAGAAGAACTTGTGGTATATGTTCCACTTTGTGGAAGTAAGCTCAATACTTCTGTTGGCAAGTTATTGTCTGCTGTAGCACTCTCGAAGCGGTAGGTTGCTTTATAGGTTTCAATTACCGGTGCAGGTAAAACATTAACTGCTACAAGAACTTTAGTAGAAGAACCATCTGGATAATCAACACGCACTGTACCGCTATAAGTACCTGGTTTTGTGGTATCTATTTGACCCACAGGTGTGATATCAACTACCTTAGTGCCAGCTGGAAGGCTTGACAAGTTCGTCACATTATCGATCAAGTTTGGTTTGTCTCCAACCTTGATGATTTCTTCCGTTACCTGAGGCGTATAAATTTCAGCATTTTTCGGATTTGCCTTGAATTCCCATTTACCTACAAACCCTACATTTGCCTTGTTAACAACTGCACTAGCTGCGTCGTAGCCCTTGAAGGTCCATGTGCCGTCGTTCACAGTATCTGTGTAGGTCGCTTGCGCTGGTTGCTGAGCGGAAACAGAGGTACCATTCACATAAGTTGCACTGTCGCTTGGAGTCAATGCGGCGATGGCTGCCGGAAGAGCTTTATCTGCTGTTGCACTCTCGAAGCGATAAGTAGCTTGGTACTTGTTGGCTTCAAAGGCCCACTGACCAACAAAGGTAACATCTGCCTTATTGACCACTGCGCCAGCTGGAATATACCTCTTAAAGGACCAGATACCATCATTCACTACGTCAGTGTAGGTAGTTTGGATTGGCTGCTTAGCAGAAACTGCAACACCATTCAGATAAGCCTCACTGTCGCTTGGAGTCAAGGATGTGATAGCTGATGGAAGATTCTTCCCAGCAGTCGCACTTTCAAATCGGTAACCTGCTCGATACTGGTTTTCCTTAAATTCCCATTTGCCTACAAAATCCACATTAGACTTGTTCACGACTGCACTATCTGCAGCGTAGCCCTTGAAGGTCCATACACCGTCATTCACTGTATCTGTATAAGTCGTTTGAACAGGTTGTTTGACTGAAACTGCTGCGCCATTCACATAAGTTGCACTATCATTTGGAGATAAGGCCGTGATAGCTGCTGGGAGATCTTTCCCTGCGGTTGCACTTTCGAATCGGTAAGCGGCTTGATACTGATTCGCCTTAAATTCCCACTTACCAATGAAAGCTAAATCAGCCTTTTTTACAATCTTACTTTTAGCATCGTAACCAACAAAAGTCCAGATACCATCATTCACATCATCTGTGTAAGTCGTTGTAGTCAACTCTTCTGGTAGAACTTTTTGTGTATTGTAGTAAGTTGAGGTGTCTTTTGGTGTTTTCTTCTGGATAAAGTCAGGTAAAGAAAGTCCAGCCGTCCCACTATCAAAACGATAGCTTACATGGTGCGGTCTAGGCGTTACTTCCCATATACCAGTATATATCACGCGCTTGCCATCAAAAGTCGCATTCTTGTGATCATATCCCTTGAAGGTCCATATGTAATCTTTTTCATCTTCTTCTACTGATTCTTTATCCGGTTGTTTGGCTACAATTGTGTCACCAATCTTGTAAGAGGCCTCATCTTTCGGAAGCATGTCCAAGATACTTTGTGGCAATAGGACACCTGCTTTAGATGATTTGAATACATATTCTGGATTAGGAGTGGGGGCCCATCTTCCAACAAAAGTCCGTCTTCCTACTCCAATAATGACTTTTTCTTTATCGTATCCTTCGAATTTCCAAGTCACCTTATTTGCTCTATCAACATAAGTCGTTTCACTTGGTTGCTCAGCATCTACTTCTGTAAGAAACAGGCCGCCCATCTTATAATCAGTTGGATTTTTCGGGGTCAGCTTGGCGATATGATCTGGTAATGCAATATCAGGATTAGTGGATTGGAACTCATAGTCGACACCATTTGGCTCAAAGCTCCACGTTCCAGTTATAGTTTTGACTTTCGTTCCTGCAATAGCTTTTCCATATTTAGCTGTATCAAAACCATGAAAAGTCCAAGTACCAGTTGGAACACTTACTGTAGTTGTCTCAAGTTGAATCACATCTTTGTAATCGTCCGCTTGAGCTACAAATTCACTAGCAGCTGGAAGCATTGAGCGAATCTTATTGGGCAGAGGATAGATCGGAGTTGAGTTCTTAAATTTGTATTCTACTCTGTAAGTAGTATCAGTCTGTTTTGCAGAATCCTCAGGCAATTTTCCTTTAGAGGAAGTGTCTCCAGACTCTGCTTCTTTTGAAGGAATCTTATCCTTTCCCAAGATGACTTTTGAATTTTTATTACGAAGTCCCGAATTAACGAAGGTTACCAGATTTCGGTAAACTTTATCAATTTCTTCTTGCTTTGTCGCAGTTTGAAGCACGCTATCAGCCGCTGTCATCAAATCATTAAGGATTTCTACACTCTCATCTGTTTTCCTTGAAAAATCCTTGTTGCGCAACTCTTTGAGATAGTTCTCTAAAGCACTCTTCTTCAGACTAACGTTTGCAGAGGGCAGCTGGGCAGCTCCTTCTGTGGATGGCTGAACCGTTTCAGCAGCTGGTTGAGAATTTCTAAGAGCAGTTGAATCTGTCACTTGACTTGTCTCTGTCACAGTAGGGGGAGCAGATTTTAAGATAGCTTGATTGTCCTCTTTAGTCTCTGCTTGTACTGACGCAGAAGCCATTGTTGAAGTTGTCTCTTGACTTTCTACTTTTGTTGCTTCAGACGCTCCTTCTGAGGCTTGATCATCTGACTTATTTCCCACTTGTGCTGTGGATTCGAGCTCATCGGCGTGGACTGTTTGGTCCACTCCAATCGCAGTGGGTGCAAACAAAAATCCAATCGCAAGGGACACAGTAGCAACTGATAATTTGCGGATCGAATATTTTATCTTTCTATCCTGAAAAGACATCCTTTCCTCCTCTTTTACTTTCTTGGCAACTATTATAGCATAAATAGCGATAATTGCATATTAGGAGAGCCTATTCTTCACGTTTTCGCTTTCCCATGAAATATATAATCATCATAAGTAAAAATAGGTATTGACTATATTTCTATCTCTAAGGTACGAAAAAAGATTGAAAAAGCATTAAAAGGGCTTCTTCAATCTTTTTGATTTCTTTCTATTGGCAGGGAATATTCGAGACGCTAGAAAGTTAAACTATTTGGCATTTGTAGATACCTTCTCAGTCCTCCGCAGCAAAACCATCATTTTTGATGGCATACTGCTCTATGATACCATTATGACCAAAGAGAACTCCGTGGAGGACTCCGCCATAAACAGCTCCGCCATCCATGCCAATCTTGCCATCCTCAGTCATCCAAAGCTGATCAGTTCCCGGCGCTTCATGCAAGAGATAAAATGTCGGTGTATGACCAAAGACAATCCTTTTGCCAGTCTGATTGCTGCCTTCATGAAATGGCACGCGAATCCAAACTTTTTGATAATCACTAGTCTCTCGCCAGTCTTTCAGCTCCAAATCTAGACCAGCATGGACAAAAATGTACTGCTCTGTCTCCAATAGGAAAGGCATCTGACGAATAAACTCTACTAAATCAGCCGCCTCAGTCTTGACACGTTCCGCGTCTGCTAGTCCATCTACAGGAGCATTGAGAGGTCGGCCTAAAAGCGAATTAATCGTCGTATCTCCGCCATTGCGTCGGTAGTGGTCATAAGACTTTTCAGGATTGTCCAGCCAGGTCAGAAACATATACTCATGATTGCCAGAAAGACAGATAGCTCCTTTCTGATCCACTAAATCCTTGACCCGCTCCAAAACGGCTCGGCTGTCCTCGCCACGATCTATCAAGTCGCCTAGAAAAACTAATTGGCTGCGACCATCCCAGTGCTGGAGCAATTCATCTAGCATACCGGCCTTGCCATGGACATCTCCGATAGCAAAATATTCTGTCATACACGCCACCTCCTAAAGGAGACCGAAACACTAGTGTCTCAGCCTCGCTTGTTTATTTTTTTAATAATTCTCTGGCCTGCGTCAAAGCAGCCTCTGTCACATCTTCGCCAGCCAGCATCTTAGCAACTTCCTGAACACGCTCGTCAGCCGTCAGCAGACGAACCGTTGAGACGGTCGAATTCTCATCCGAAATCTTCTCAATAAAGAACTGAT
>ERZ773008.3222-NODE-3222-length-10128-cov-2.422913_pt1 | contig 10128 bp, 8 predicted proteins | sample MGYA00580664_ERZ773008 | MGnify/ENA primary metagenome ERZ773008 (study PRJEB29015, sample SAMEA2738016) | human oral metagenome | biome: human oral; feature: human-associated habitat; material: dental | place: China | collected 2048 ... | reverse complement strand
CCCATCGGCGGCATGGTTCTCGTGAGCTGCGTGCTCTCGCTCGCCGCGACCTATGCGCCCGTGACGTGTGCGCTCTCGGGCGGTACGCGCACGATCCTCCTCACACTGCTCGTTGCAGGGGTCGGCGCACGGCTGTTCCCCGTGAACGAGGAACAGGAGGACGCGCATGACTGATACATGGATCTACATCGCCGTCATGAGCGCGGTGACCCTCGCGATCCGCCTCGTTCCTCCGCTCCTCCTGCGACGCGAGATCAAGAATGTGTTCGTGCGCTCCTTCCTGTTCTATGTTCCCTATGTGACCCTCGCCGTCATGACCTTTCCCGCGATTGTGGAGGCGACCCGTACCCCCATCGCGGGCGCGGCGGCATTCGCATTTGTCCTCTACCTCGCATGGAACGGCGCGAGCCTTTTCCGCTGTGCGGCGGGAGCATCCGTCATGGTGCTGATCGTGGAGGGCATCTATTTTTCGCTGTAGGAGATATTAGTGATCAAAGGAGGTGGACGCATGGAGTTCGAGTGCTGGACAGGACTGCGGATCGAGGAGAAGTCGTATATCATCGCGGAGAAGATCTCTTACAAGGAGAAAACATCCGACGATGTATGGACGGAGTACGGTCTTATCACAACAGAAGGCAATGGCCGCACATGGCTGACCATTGCGGACGGCGGACTATCGTGTATCCTATCCACGCTCGTGAAGGAAGACAAGCCGCCAAAGGGTTATCATCTCCATGATACAGGGACGCAGGTTGTGACGGGTGTCTGGGGCGATACGGACGCGGCGGTCGGCGATATGACAAAGTACGAGCAGTACGAGAGTGCGGACGGAAGCCAGACATTCTTTGTCGAGAAATGGAGTGTCAGGGGAGGCGGCTCTGCGGGGAAAAAACTGAACGCTGCTGATATCGTCCGCGATGAAGACACCTCTCCCCCACGCTGGAATGCGTTCCGCTTTCATCTAAAGATTTTTTTGCGTGAGATGGTAACGAGCGTTGCTGTTTGGAGCCTCATTCTACTCTTCGTTATTCTCACGGAGGGTCCACCTGACCTAAGCCCGCGGACTTGGCACGATTTCCGCAATTTCGCGGGACTGCCGTACAGCCTGCACGAACGTCTCTCGGACGCGCCCTACTACACAGAGGTACCGGAGGAGGGCGGTGCGCGCATCTATACGGCACAGATGGATGCGGGGGCGGCTGCGCTCGACCTCATCGAGGGGATGGACGGCAATGTGCAGGACGCCTTTGAGGACGCCGCCGACGCAGAGCACCCCATTGTGATCCGCACTGAGACGGAGACCGCACGCATTACAGCCGTGTCCGACGGCACGGCACGCATTGCCGTCAGGCAGACGAGCCCCGACCTTGCCCCCGCCGCAGATCAGCTCAAACGCGACCACACGCTCGCCCGCTACGCCACGCTTGTGCGCACGGGCGATTCGCGCGGACGCGCCGGCATCGTCACAGAGGGAGCAGACACAAGCGCCCCCGCGACAGCTGCAGATACGGCGAGCTCCCATGCCTCTGCCGCAGAAGCAGCACCCGCACAGACACCCACATCTCCCGAAGGGACACCGCGGCACACGCGCTACCTCGCACACTGACTGCGCCCCCGCACAACTCATATGCAAGATAGGAGAACTCATATGATCTTTCTGCCCGATCTTATGCTCACGGTATTCTACGCCGCGTTCGGCATTCTGCTCATGATTGTGTCGAACATTGTAATGGACTTCTTCATCCCCGGCAACTTCGCCGAGGAGATCCGCCGCGGCAACCGCGCGGTCGCGTGGCTTTCGGCCGGCTCCTTCATCGGCATCGGCGAGATTCTGCGCGCCGTCATCATCTCGCCTGCCTATGATTCGATGACAACGGACTTTGTGCAGGGCGTTGCGGCAAGCGCAGTCTACGCGGCCGTCGGTATTTTCTTCTTCATCATCGGCTTCTTCATCATCAATGCGTGGCACCGCAAATATGGGCTTGCCGAGGAAATCAAACGCGGCAATACAGCGGCGGGGATCTTTGTTTTCGGCATCTTCGTCGGGCTGTCGCTCGTCATCAGCGGCGCGGTGCATTGATGCGAGCTGCGCGCAGCGAAGTGTTCGCGAGGGCGTCATTATGAACAGAAGGAGTACTCTGCATGGAAAACATGGGACGTAAGGCCGCCATCCTCGCCGCTGCATTTGCCTCGGTCAGCGCACTCGGCGCTGCGTATGTCTATCGAAACGACATCGCATATTCATTGTGTGAAATTATTCATCCTGAATGGAATGCCGGCGAGGCGCGCCTCTCGGACGCCTATGACCGCCGCTTCACCCTGCTCAACAACGGCGACGGGACGGAGACAGCGCTCTACGACGACAACACTGCCGTGACCTTTCGCAGCGACGGCGCAGGCAGCCTCGTCTGGCTCTATGGCACGGCGAGCCTCCTCGCCCCCATGGCGCCGAACTATTTTGCGTTTCACGGATTCTCCTATCCCGGCGGAGCCATGGATCTTGCACACATGACGTACCGGACAAATGCGCCTCTGTCCCCGCTCCCCGATGAACCTGCCGCGGCTTCCAAACAGAGCCATGGACACGGCGCATCTCACGTCTTTGCAGGACGCGGCAGGTACAATGAAAGAAAGAGCTCTCAGTCCGGCGAGATCAGCCGAAAATCCGGCTTCGGCCAGGCAGGCATCCGCTCCTCGGGAGGGTCGTAAGAGATGCAGACAAACCAAAAGCCGACCTACATCGACACGCTCGATCCCGACATCTTTACCTACATCCGCTACGGCGACTATGCCGACCGCTACCCCGCGCATACGGCACAGGAGTTCCCGCAGGAAGTCTATGACGAGCTCCGCACGGCGTCCGCCGCACTCTTTCGCATCTTCTGCAAGGCGGCGAAGGTCTTTCAGCAGGCGCCGGACAGCTTCGCCCGCGCAATGGATATGCCGGAGGAGCTGCTGCCCTATCTGCGCATTCCGAATCCCTTTCAGCTGCCGACATGGCTTGCACGCTTCGACTTCGTCCTCGACGAAAAAGGGCATATCCGCATGGTTGAGATCAATGCGGATACGCCCTGTTTTATCATTGAATCGTTTTATGCCAACAGCGCTGCGGCCGCGTATTTCGGCAGACGGGATCCGAATGCGGAAGCACTCTCCCAGCTGCGGAGCTTTCTCGCACGCATCCACGACCGTCTCTGCGCGCCCGTTGCCGATCTCCGAACACGGGCGCTCATGCGGCGCACCTTCCTCTTCAGCTGCTTCGATGACTACCCGGAGGATCTTGCGACCACGCGCTTTCTCATGCGTCTCATGCAGGAGGGTGCAGAGCATGGAGATATCCGCTTCCGCTCGTTCTACGAGATGGAGATTGATGCAAAAGGGCTTCCTCTTGCAGACAACGCATATGCATCTGCGCTCTATCGTCTGCACCCGATGGAGATTTTGATCGACGAGCGAACGCAGGACGGCGAACCGCTCGGGCAGATGTTCCTGGATCTGTATAGAGAAGGCAAATTCGCCATGATGAACCCGCCCGAAGCGATCATTCTGCAGAACAAGTCCTTTATGGCACTCGTCTATGCCCTCGCACAGACGGAGCAGTTCTTCTCTGCGGAGGAATGTGTGCTCATCCGCCGCTGGCTCGCGCCGTCCTATTTCGAGGACGATTTCGATGCGCTGCGGGACGGCACATACATCCGCAAGGAGATCTGGGGACGTGAGGGGCGCAATGTCAGCCTCGTCGAAAAGCGCGGCGGACGGGCGGCAAAGGTCCTGGAGAAGCAGCCCGACAACGCGGACGACATCATCTGCCGCGGAAGCAGGAAGGCGATGTATCAAGAGTTCATCCGTCAGCCGCGCTTTGTCCACACGATTGATTCCGGCACGACGGAGGGCTGCCTGACGCTCTCGTGCTTCATGCTCTTCGGCACACCCTCCGCCGTCGGCGCACGCTTTTCCCCCGAGGAGATTGCGGGCACGGAGGCATACTTCGTCCCGCTGGTCATTTCGCAAAAATAAGAAAACACACGTTTCTTTTTCCTGACTTTTGTGCTATACTATTTCCAGGTGACTGACGATCGCAGGTTTTCTCCCGCAAGGGAGGTGATGTGCATTTGAGCCTGTATGAAATACTCTCGCTCGTGCTAGCGGCGGCAACGCTCGCGGTCAACATCATATTCTTGTTCCTGGAATAGGCAAGAAAAAAGAACCTTACGCAAGGTAACGAAGGCTCTTTCTTCAAGAACATATTTGATTCTAGGGAGAGACCGACGGAACCACTCGTCAGTCACTCTTTTTGTTTCTTCATTATACCCGCGCGGTCAGGCCTTGTCAAGCTTCGCCCTGCCGGCACCGCTCCCAGAGGTTCCCGAGGAGGAAAAAGAGGAGCGAGACCGTGATGCCGACGGCAATGGGGTGCAGCCCGAGCGGCTTGAAGCCCGCCGCCATCGCCGTGCAGTAGACGAGTATGCCGCCCGCCATTGATGCGAGCGCGCCCGTGCGTGTCGCCCAATTCGTAAAGAGGCCGAACACGAGCACCCAGAAGAACGCGGTCTCAAGGCCTCCGAACGCGAACATATTGATGAGCCAGATGAGCGAGGGCGGGGAGACGGCGAGGAGGAACACGACGATGCCGAGCGCGGCGGTGACGCCCATCGAGAGACGACTCAGGGTCTCTTCGGGAACATCCCGGCCGCGCTTTTGCATATGGTGGAGGTAGACATCCTTCACCACGGCAGAAGAGGCGACGATGAGCACGCCCGAGATGGTCGAGATGGACGCTGCAAGCGGGCCGATGATGGCAAACCCGAGGAGTGCAGGCGGCACGACGGCGGCCATCAGATGCGGAATCACGCTGTCCACGCCGCCAAGTGCCTTTGCATCGACGCCGAGCACGCCGCGTCCGAGCACGCCGACGAGATTTACCGCGATGTTCATAAAGGCAATGACGACCGTCCCGATGATCATGGCGCGGTGCATATCGCGGCTGCTCCGATAGCTGATGCCGCGCACAACCGACTGCGGCAGGGCAATCGTGAGCGCTCCGACGAGCAGCCACTGCGAAACATACAGCGAAATCGGCATGCGCCCCGCGGCCGTCGGCGTCAGCATCTCCGGATGCGTGCTGCGGAGTTCCGCGAGAATCGCCGCAAGTCCGCCGCCGGCATCGAGCACATAGTAGAAGAGCAGGACGATACCGAGCATCATAACAATCGCACAGCAGGTATCTGTCAGTGCAACGGCACGGAAACCACCGATCGACGTATAGACGACGACCACGATACCGAACAGCACCAGACCGAGCTCGTAGCTGTAGCCCGTGACGGCGGCAAAGAGCTGCGCCCCGCCGACGAACTGCGCGACCATCGAGGCCGCAAAGAACACAACGATCGCCAACGCCGCAATCGCCGCCAGCGCATCCGACTGATAGCGGTGCCGAATGATATCGACAATCGTGACGGCATGGATGCGGCGCGCGAGGCGCGCCACCTTCTTTCCGAAGATGCCGAGCACGAGGAAGATGGTCATGGTCTGAATGACCGCCATGTAGATCCAGCCGAAGCCGACCTTCCACGCCATGCCGGGGCCGCCGACGAACGAGCTGACGGAGCTGTACGTCGCGACCGTCGTCATGGCGAGCACGAAGCCGCCGATCGCGCGGTTGCCGATGAAGTACTGCGAGACGAAGCCCTTGCCTTCCCTCTCGCGGCGCACGCGCACGGCAAAGCTGACGACGAGCATCAGTCCCATGAAAGCGAGGAGCGGCAAGAGGACAGAGAGATTTTCCATCATTCCTCGCCCCCTTTGCGCGTCTTCTCCTCGTCGAGCGGCATGTCGCGAAAGACGAAGCGCCGCAAGAGGGCGACGATGACGAGCGCCATCGCCCATGTGCCGAACGTGCCCAAGACGACCCAGAGCGGCAGCCCCGCGATGCGGATGCTATTGTCAAGAAAATTCGCCGTGCCGAAACCGGCGAAGAGCCAATAGACGATGAGCGCGGCGAGTGCCAGTCCTGTGGCTATGGCCTCGCGCCTTACCTGACGGTACTTCTCTTTTCTTGTCATTATACGATTTTCCTTTCTCCTTAGGGAGTCTCCTCCCCGAATGTATCAGCGGGAATCCCCGTCTGATCGACGTCTGCCCAAAACGGCAAACAGGAGCCGCCTGCAGCGCGAAGACGCTTTTTGCGAAACTTCGCGGCATACAGCCGACTCCTGTTATTTCTCTATGCGAGTCTTGTTTTCCTGCTCAATGCACGGGCGCATTTTCGGCGCACGCCTTTTCCCCGCTGCCGGGCAGCGAGTCTTCGGTGCAGTCCGGCGTCTCGCCGCCGGACGCCGCGCCTTCGGGCTGCTCGACACGCACGCAGTTGCGCCCTTCCTGCTTCGCCCGATAGAGCGCATCATCCGCTCGCTTCAAGAGCGCCTCCGCCGTGTCCTTCTGCACACCATGCCAACGCGAGACGCCGATGCTGCACTGAATCGGACGGTAATTGCAAATCGGCGCCTGTTCAATCCGCTGGCGCAGATGATCGGCCAAGATTTCCGCATCTTCCAATGTATAGTGCAGACAAAGGATGACGAACTCCTCGCCGCCCCAGCGAATCAGGAGGTGGCGACGGTCGAGCGACGTGTGCAGAATCCCGGCGAAGACGCGCAGCACATGATCGCCCTCGTCGTGTCCGTAGTCATCGTTCACACGCTTGAAAAAGTCGATGTCGAGCATCATGAGCGCGAGATGACCGTCCGTATCCTGCGCCACCTTCACCCATTCGGGGAATGCGTCGCTGAACTTGTAGCGATTGAAGCAGCGCGTCAGGGGATCGACCAGCGCCTTCTCCCTCGCCTCCATGACCTCGTCCTGCAGCGATTTCTGCACCTCTTCTCTGCGCACTTCGTCGCGGATGCGCATGCGTATCGTGCTCAGGACGAAGACGACGAAAGACAGCAGCGCAAAGGGCGTGAGATACGTATCCCACACAAACAAATGATACTGAAACCACAGCCCGTCGAAAAGTCCGAGCGGCGCAATCGCCAGAAGCGGCACAAGTGCAGCGCGGCAATACTCGTTGCCGCGCCGCGCCTCACGCCACAAGAGGACGCCCGCCCACGGCGCACCGACAGCCGCCAGCGGATAGTAAAAGTTCATGCAGAGGAAAAAACTGCCGCGTGCGACGAAGATTTCGCCGAGAGCGGACGCAGCCAAGAGGAGCACGAAGGGTACGGACAAAAGGCGCATCGTGCGGCGCTGCGCGGCGGGCAGGAAGCCCGCGAGAAACTGGAATGCCAGGATCGCTATGCCGTACACTGCCGTGAGCTGCACGAACCACCAGAAGCGCGGCGAATCGAGAAGGAAATGTTTCGCATCCATTACGCTGACCATCCAGACGCCGTAGTCGAGGAAGAACAGCAGCAGGAAGACGTATGCGCTTCGATTGCGGCGCAAGGTGCAGCTGTAAACGGCGACGATCGATCCCATCATGAAGATGAGTGAAAGGCCGAAGACGAAGGGCAGATCGGCGAAGAAAAGCTCCGCCACGCTCGCACGCATGTCGCGCAGGCACAGGTGTCCGAAGCGTCCGAGATCGACCGTGCTGAACGAGTGCATGCCGAAAGTCAGGCTCTTTCCCTCGTAGCCTGCGGGCAGCGGAACGAGATGCCAGCGCGTGCCGTAGCTGTACTCGCCGTCTTCCATCGGGCCGTATTCGTAGAGGAGCTTATCGTCAAGCCACAGGCGAACCGACTGGTTCGTCGTCTTGAAAAACATGCCCATGCCGCTGTGTCCCTCTTCAGGCAGGCGCACCGTCAGATAGACGTAGCGCGCCTCATCCGAAAGAGTCGGCGATGCGGGATAAGCCGCACACTGCCAGCCTTCGGCGCCGTCCTGCGCTGCCTGCAGAAGCTCCTCCAAGGCTCGTCCCCTAAGAGGCTCCGCGCTCTGCCAATAACGCAGTTCATCAGGCTCGGCATCCTCCGCGTCGGCATGCTGCAGGGAAAAGCCCGCCGTGCCATGGACGTCCGGCGCAAGACTATGGGCGCAGACCACGGGCAAGGTCTTCGCCAAAAAGGAGACGAGGGAGCAGAGAACGGCCACGAATGCAAGAACGCGCAGAATATCATGCGCCGTTCTGCGCTTCTCTTTCCCCGGCATCGCCATGCACCGCCCTTTTTCCGTCGACTGTGAAAGCCTTCCATGCGTCGTTCCTGCAAGATACAAGACCCTTTTGCCATAATATATCATACATTAGTACGAACGTCCAGATGTCAGGAAAGCATTTTCACCACATCTCCTTCATGTCTCCCGCTTCACACGGTAGACGACGACGTACATGACGGGCAAAACGAGCAGCGTCAATACCGTCGCCACCAAAAGGCCGCTCGCAATCGCCACCGCCATCGGCCCCCAGAAGGAGCTCGTCATCAGCGGAATCATGCCGAGGATCGCGGCGGCAGCCGTCAGCATGATGGGACGAAAGCGCAGCACGGCGGAGTCGATGACCGCCTGCCACGGCGCCTCGCCCGCTTCGATATGCTTCTGGATCTGGTCGATGAGGATGACGGAATTTCGTATAATCATGCCCGAGAGCGCGAGTATGCCGAGGTCGGCGACGAAGCCGATCGGCTCGCCCGTGAGGAACATGCCGCAGGCAACGCCGATGACACCCAAAGGAGCTGTCAAGAGTGTGATGAGCATGGCGCGGCCTTCGCGCACCTGGAAGATCAGAAGCGTCATGATGATGAAGATCATCGCTGGCACGGGCACGAGAAGATATTTCATCGAATCTTCGCTGTCTGCAAGGCTTCCGTCCGGCTCGATGGCGTATCCTGCGGGAAGACTCTCGCGCAGTTCCTTCGTCGCCGCGTACGCTTTTTTCGCCGCATCCGTCGGCGTGCCCGCGATGATGTCGGCGCGTACGGTCACGGCGGGCTTCAAGTCGCGCCGCCAGATGATGCCGTTTTCTGCATCATAAGAAATCTTCGCCACCTGCGCGAGCGGCACATAGCCTGCCTGCGGCAAGTAGATCGGCAATTCTTCAAGGCGCGAGAGATCGTCCCTCGCCTCCTCCCTGAGCCGCAGCACGATGTCCACCGTGCGGTCGCCCTCGTAGAGTTCCGCCGCTTTCACTCCCGCCAGTTCCGTGTAGAGCATCTGCTGCACCATCTGCGTCGAAAGTCCAAGCGCCTTGAGCTTGTCTTGATCGAGCGCGAGGTGCAGAACCTTGCTCTTTTCCTGCCAGTCGAGGTTCACGTCGCGCGTGTTCGCATCGCTCGCCACGAGGTCGGCAACCTCATTGGCAAGCGACATGACTTTTTCCTTGTCTTCTCCCTCGACGCGCAGCATGACGGGGTACGCCGCAGGCGGCCCCGTCTGGATAAACTTGAGGTTTGCACGCACGTTCGGGAAGTTTTCGGAAAGCTCCGTGCGGATCTTCGCCGTCAAATCCTCGCGTGACTCCTTGTCGTTCGCGACGATGACGAACTGCGCGTAATTGTCCGCAGCCAAGACGGGTTCAAAGGTCAGCACGAAGCGCGGCGCACCTTCGCCCACATAGACGGAATAGTTCCTGTACTCGTCCGCAAGGCCGTCGAGGAAGGCAGCGAAGCGCTTCGCCTCGCCGTCCGTGTTCTTCATGGAAGAGCCTTCGGCGAGGTGCATCTCGACGATGATCTCCGGCCGCAAAGACGGCGGGAAGAAGTCCTGCCGGCAAACGCCCAAAAGCGCGATGGATCCAGCGAAGACGAGCGCCGTCGCGCCGAGCACGAGACGGCGATGCACTAAAAACGCCTCAAGCACACGGCGAAACGCGCGATAGAACCGACCTTGATGGAGCAAGGCTTCGCCCTTTTCGTCGCGCTTCGGCTCAATGCGGATGATGTGATAGCCGAGGAGCGGGGCGACCATGACGGAGACGATCCAAGAGAGCAGCAGCGCGGCGGCAATGACGGGAAAGAGCGAGGCGCAGAACTCCGCCGCCATGCCCTTCGAGAAAGCGACGGGGATGAAGCCCGCGCAGGTGATGAGTGTGCCTGTGAGCATGGGCTTCGCCGTTTGGGTAAAGGCATAGCACGCGGCGTCAAAGCGTCCCATGCCGCGCTCGAGCTGGACGCTCATCATCTCGACGGCGATGAT
>ERZ773008.3220-NODE-3220-length-10134-cov-3.712174_pt1 | contig 10134 bp, 9 predicted proteins | sample MGYA00580664_ERZ773008 | MGnify/ENA primary metagenome ERZ773008 (study PRJEB29015, sample SAMEA2738016) | human oral metagenome | biome: human oral; feature: human-associated habitat; material: dental | place: China | collected 2048 ... | reverse complement strand
ACGATCGATTCCTGCTTATTGGACACGGCGTCTGGCCCTCCGCTTGATGTTGGCCTGCATCACGAAATAGTCGATGAGCGGCGCAAACAGGTTGCCAAACAGGATGGCGAGCATCATCCCTTCGGGGAAAGCGGGGTTGATGACGCGGATCATCACCACCATCACGCCAATCAGGATGCCGAAGGCCCATTTGCCCGCGTTCGTCATGGCGGCCGATACCGGATCGGTTGCCATGAACATCATGCCGAAGGCATAGCCGCCCAGCACCAGATGCCAGTACCAAGGCATGGCGAACATGGGGTTGGAGGCCGAGCCGATCCAGTTGAACAGCGTGCTCAAGGCCACCATGCCCAGCATCACGCCCGCCACGATGCGCCAGGCCGCAATGCGCATGACCAGCAGCGCGCCGCCGCCCAGCAAAATGGCCAGCGTGCTCGTCTCGCCCACCGAACCGGGCATGAAGCCGAGGAAAGCATCCATCCAGCTCAGGCCATGCGCTGGCAGCGCCTGCACGCCGCCAGCGGCGGCCTGGCTCAGCGCCGTGGCGCCTGCGTAGCCATCCACCACATTCCACACCGCGTCGCCCGAAATGAAAGCCGGGTAGGCGAAGAACAAAAAGGCGCGCCCGGCCAGCGCCGGATTGATGAAGTTCTTGCCCGTGCCGCCAAACACTTCCTTGCCCAGCACCACGCCAAAGCTGATGCCCAGCGCCACCAGCCACAGCGGAATGGTGGGCGGCAGCGTGAGCGCGAACAGCACGGAAGTGACGAAAAAGCCCTCGTTCACCTCATGCCTGCGGATGGTGGCAAACAGAACCTCCCAAAAGCCCCCCACCGCGAAGGTGACGGCGTAGATGGGCACGAACCACAGCGCCCCGCCCAGCAGGTTGTGCCAGACGCTTGAGGGATCGAACCCGGCCAGGTGGCGCAGCACTTCAAAGCGCCAGCCCGTTTGCGCCGCCAGCAAATCAGGCTGCGCGGCAAAGGCCAGATTGGCCTGGTAGCCCACATTCCACATGCCAAAGAACATGGCCGGGAAGGTGCACAGCCACACCAGAATCATCATGCGCTTCAGATCCAGGCAGTCGCGCACGTGCGCCGTGCTGCGCGTCACGCTGCCGGGGCGGTACAAAAAGGTATCGGTCGCTTCATAAAGCGCAAACCACCGGTGCAGGCGGCCGCCTTCCTCGAAGTGCGGCGCCAGCCGGTCCAGCAAAGATCGCAAACCCATTTTTCTTCAGCCCTCCTTCTCGATGCGGGCCAGCACGTCCCGCAGGATGGGGCCGTATTCATATTTGCCTGCGCACACGTAGGTGCACAGGGCCAGGTCTTCTTCGTCCAGCTCCAGGCAGCCGAGCTTTTGCGCCATCTCGGTGTCTCCCACGATGAGATAGCGCAAAAGCTGCGTGGGCAGAATGTCCAGCGGCATCACCGCTTCATAGTTGCCAATGGGCACCATCGCGCGCGGGCTGCCTTGCGTGGACGTGGTCATGGGCAGCAGGCGCCGCCCCATGAAGCTCGACAGGAAAGCCCCCGTCACCGAATGCTTGTCCGCGCCCAGCCGCAGAAAGTGCAGCATCTCGCGCTCGCGCCCTTCGTGCAGGCAGCTCACCTGCACGTGATAGCGGCCCAGAAAGCCGTAAGGCCCCTGCGCCGTGCGCCCGCCCAGCACCGAGCCGGAAATCACGCGGTTTTCGCCGTCCGCCAGCTCGCCAGCCGTCAGCTCCTGCAAATTGGCTCCCAGCCGCGTGCGCAGCAGGCGCGGCTGCTTCACCACCGGCCCGCCCAGCGCCACCACGCGCTGCGTCCACAGCCGCCCCGTGGCAAACAGCTTGCCCGTGGCAATCACATCCTGATAGCCGATGTGCCACACGCTGCGCGCGGCATCCACCGGATGCAGAAAGTGAATGTGCGTGCCCGGCAGCCCCGCCGGATGCGGCCCCGCGAAAGTTTCAACGCGCACGCCCGGCACATCCCCGCCCGGCAAGGCCGCGCCTTCCGCTTTGCACAGCCACACGGGCGCCAGCCGCGAAAGCGCCAGCAGCCCGCGCCGGAAATCATCCGCATGCGCCTTGATGATGGGCGCCGGATCAGCCGCCAGCGGGTGCGTGTCCATCGCCGTCACGAAAATGGCCTGCGCCACCGCATCTGCCGCTGGCACCTTGCTGAAAGGCCGCGTGCGCAGCGCCGTCCACTGGCCAGACTGCAAAAGGTTCTCGCGCACCTGCGCTGCGTCCAGCTGCGCCAGCGCTGCGTCGTCATAGCGCGCGAAAGACAGCGCTTCTTCCTGCTCTGGCGCGCCGTCCACGTCAATCACCACCGACTGCAACACGCGCCGCTCGCCCCGGTTGATTGCGCTGACCACGCCCGCAGCAGGCGCCGTCACGTGCACGCCGGGCCGCGTTTTGTCGGAAAACAGCGGCTGGCCCGTCTTCACCCGATCGCCCACCTGAACGGCCATCGAAGGCTTGAGGCCGTGATAGTCCGCGCCGATGACAGCCACGCTGCGCACGGCCTGCGCATCGCTGACTTGCGGCTGGGGGCTTCCCTCAATGGGGAGGTCCAGGCCGCGCTTGATCTTGACCATCTCGCTTGCCTTACATCATGGGATAAAAGGGTCGCATTCTACGAGACGTAACCGAGTGTGATGCCCGCGTGAGCAGCCGCAAAACCGCTGGCGGCGCGCCATGACGGGCATTGCACAATCGCCCCTTCGCTCGTGGCGGAAGGCTGCCTGCCAGCATGCCTGCCACATCCACCCTGTGCAGCAAGAGCCTGTTTGCAATCTGGCCGCAAATGCAAACACGCTCCAAGAAGGAGGTTTTTGCGTGACTCCCATCTCCCGCCGCCTGGCGCTGGCGCAACTGGCCCTGGCCGCCCTGCTGGCCGCTTGCAGCCCGCAGACCGACCAGCAGCCCGCTGCACTGCCGGAGCCTTTTCGGGGCGTGAACCTGACCGGCAGCCCCAAATACGGCAAAGACTTCCGCCTGCCCGATGCCGATGGCAAGGAGCGCAGCCTGGCCGACTTCAAAGGCAAGGCCGTGCTGCTGTACTTTGGCTTCGTGCAGTGCCCCGACATCTGCCCCACGTCGCTGCTGCGCGCCGCCGAGGTCAAGAAGATGCTGGGCAAGGATGGCGAGCGCCTGCAAGTCATCTTCGTCACCGTCGATCCCGAGCGCGACACGCCCGAGGTGCTGCGCGCCTACATGAACGCATTCGACCCCAGCTTCATCGCCCTGCGCGGCAGCAGCGAGCAGCTGGCCAAGGTGGCCGAAGACTTCAAGGTCTACTACCGCAAAGTGCCCACCGGCAGCAGCTATACCATGGACCATACGGCCCACTCCTACGTATTCGACCCGCAGGGCCGCCTGCGGCTGGCGCTGCGCCACGAGCAAACGCCGCAGGACTACGCCCACGACATCAGCCTGCTGCTGAAAGCGCCGCACTGACGCGTCCAACCGTTTTTTTGACCCCCAAGAGAAAGGAACCTCAGCCATGAAACGCCTTGCCCTGACCCTGGCCAGCCTCACGCTCTGCGCCAGCGCCTTCGCGCAGCAAGTCACCATCCACTCGCCCTGGGTGCGCGGCACCGTGCCCGAGCAAAAAGCCACCGGCCTGTTCATGAACATCGAAGCCGCGCAAGACGTGCGGCTGATCGGCGGCGCATCGCCCGTCGCAGGCGTGGTTGAAATCCACGAAATGAGCATAGACCAGGGCGTGATGAAGATGCGCCAGCTGGAAAACGGCCTGCCCATTGCCAAGGGCCAGCCCGTCGAACTCAAGCCCGGCGGCTATCACGTCATGCTGATGGAACTCAAGCAGCCCCTGAAAGGCGGCGACACCGTGCCCGTCACGCTCACGTTTGAAGACGCCGCCAGCAAAAAGCAATTCACCCAGCAAATCCAGGCCCCCGTGACCGAGCTGGGCCAGCAGCACGGCAGCGGCCACGACCATCACGACGGTCACGGCCACGAAGGCCACGCGGGCCACAAGCACTGAGCCAAGCGTCCGCTCACGGCCCGAGAGGCTGCGGCACGGGCGGGCTGCAAGGCGTGAACCGCAAGCGGGCCTCCCCATCTTTCCTGTTCGGCAAGGATGGGGCGCCGCAGACCTTCCAAGGCCACTTTCCTTCGCCCATACGACGCCGTCGTGAAAGGGTTCCCGTCCGGCGGCCTGCGACATATTGCGCAGGCCGCTCTTTTTCAGCCACTTGCCGTTCGGAGAACCTGCTCAGAATCTGGCCGCGAGGGATGAAAAAGCGGATTGGGACAGACTGCGCGGCGCAAGCCGCAGACAGGCCTTGCGACCCGGCGAGAATTTGCAAGGCCCAAGTGCACCCGAGGCCGCGCTTCTTGCGCCCACAGACGGACTTTGAGCAGACTCCAGGGCGGCAAGGCAAGCGGACGCGGCCTTTCACGGCAGCAGGCCATCCGCCAGCGCCGCCGCCAGGCTCCGCGCAGGAGTCTTTCGTTCCCCCGCCTGTTCACGGCCTGCCCGCAAGGAGCTACGGCCAGACTGACGGAAGCCGCCGACAGGCCGCTTGATTTCGCTCCTCTATCCATAGCATGATGTCCTAGTGCAATCTGCGCGAGACGGCATTTTTGCTGCCCTGTATTTGCTCCTGTTTTCGATTCATTCCGCTAAAGGGGGCGGCGGATCGGGAAGCGGAATGGGCTGCAAAGCGAAAACCGCAGACGGGTTTGATGGCCCGCTTGCGGCCCGGCGAGGATGGGCTGCGCCGCTGACTGCCCGCTTTGCACTCACGAACAGGCTCTGAACAGGCTCCAAGGCCGGGCCGGGCGTGGCAATTCGATACATTCGCCGCTTCTATGGAAATTTTCTTGCTGCTGACCGCCCTTGCCAAAGCGCTGATATTCGTGCTGGCGGCCATTCTTCCCATCATCAATCCGCTGGCCATGGCGCCCACTTTTCTGTCGCTGACGGAAGGCGCGAGCAAGGGCACGCGCTCCGTTTTGGCCAAGCGCATCGGCTTCAATTCTTTTTTGCTGCTCTCGGGCGCGATGCTGTTTGGCTCTTACGTGCTGGACTTTTTCGGCGTGTCGCTGGGCATCGTGCGGGTGGCGGGCGGCATGATCGTGGCCCGCACGGCCTGGCAGCTGCTCAACAGCCGCGTGCAGGAGAAAAGCCCGCGCAGCCAGCTGGCCGAAACCTATACCGCCGAGCAGGCGCGCAGCCAGGCTTTTTATCCCCTCACCTTTCCCATCTCCTGCGGCCCCGGCTCCATTGCGGCGGCCATCACCGTGGGCGCGGCGCTGTTCGATCCGAAGTGGAGCGTGCTGCTGGCGCGCATGACTGGCGCCGTGGCGGCCAATTTCCTGACCGGGCTGACGGTGTATCTGGTTTATCGCAACGCACGGCGGCTGCTGGAACCGCTGGGCGAGGCGGGCATGGTGGTGTTTTTGCGCCTGTCGGCCTTCATCCTGCTGTGCGTGGGCGTGCAGATTGTTTGGGACGGCTTCAGCGAGCTGGCGCGCCAGCTGGCCGCCGAGCTGATCTGAGAACCTGTCCAGAGCGCTTTTTGCAGAAAACTTCCAAATGAACACAACTTTCCGCCGCCTCTTTGCAATGACCCTGGCGCTGGCCGCCGCGCTGTGCGGCAGCGCCCGCGCGCAAGCGCCGCTGCCGCCTGAAGTGGCCCACGCCTTGCACCGCGCCCAGGTGCCCGAGAGCGCGCTGGCGCTGCTGATCGAGCCGGTTTCCGTGCCGCAGACCATGCCCGCCAGCGGCGAGGCCGCCACGCCCGCGCCCGCGCACAACCCGCAGCGCCTGGCCTGGCAGGCCGACGAGCCGATGAACCCCGCCTCCGTCATGAAGATGGTGACCACCTACGCGGGGCTGGACATGCTGGGCCCCGCCCACTTCTGGCGCACGCGCGTATATGCGCAAGGCCCCGTCAGCGGCGGCGTGCTCAAAGGCAACCTGCTCATCCAAGGCAGCGGCGACCCCAAGCTGGTGCACGAGCGCCTGCAAGAGCTTTTGCAGGCCGTGATGGACAAGGGCATTCTGGAAATCCGTGGCGACATCATTCTGGACAACGGCATCTTCGCCGTGCCCGCGCGCGACCCCGGCGCGTTTGACGACGAGCCTCTGCGCCCCTACAACGCCGCGCCCGACGGGCTGCTCGTCAATTTCAAATCCATCATCTACAAATTCACCCCGGCCGCCGGCGGCAAGCGCGCGGCCATCACCACCGAGCCGCCCATCAGCGGCGTGCGCATACCCGCCAGCATTGCCACGGCCAAGGGCGCCTGCGGCGACTGGCGCAGCAAGATACGCGCCAATTTCACTCATCCCGCGCAGGTGAGCTTTACGGGCCGCTATCCGGCGCGCTGCGGCGAGCAAACCTGGGCCGTGGCCTACATCGACCCCGCCAGCTACGCCAGCCGCGTGATTGACGCCATGTGGCGCGGCATTGGCGGCAAGCTCACCGGCCAGGTGAAAAACCTGCCCAACCAGCCCGCGCAGGGCGAACTGGTGGCCACCGGCTACTCGCTGCCGCTGGCTTCCATCATTGCCGACATCAACAAGTTCTCCAACAACGTGATGGCGCAGCAGCTCTTTCTCACCCTCTCGGCCCATGACGGGCACAGGGGCAGCTTTGAAGCCTCGCGCGGGGCGCTGCGCCGCTGGTGGGCGGGCAACCGGTGGCTGGGCGCGCTGCCTGCGCCCATTGCCGAAAACGGCGCGGGCCTCTCGCGCCTGGCGCGCGTGACGCCGCGCGCGCTCGTCGCCCTCTTGCAGCAAGCCGCGCGCAGCCCCAATGCCGCCGCGTTTGAAAATTCCCTGAGCGTGGCGGGCGTGGACGGCACCACGCGCGACATGACCGCGCCCGAAGTGCTGGGCCGCGCCCACCTGAAAACCGGCACCTTGCGCGACGTGACCGCCATCGCCGGCTACGTGCAGGGCCAAAGCGGCCGCCGCTACGCCGTGGCCGCCATCATCAACCACCCCAACGCGCCTGCCGCCCGCCCTGCCCTGCGCCAGCTCGTGGCCTGGGCCGCGCGCGACTGATTTCGCCCGCCCGTCAATCCGCAATTGCAGCCCCGCGCCTGAAGTCACATCCAATGAACCCAAAAAACGACTGGCTCCAGGCGCTGCGCGCGCTGGCGGCACTGGCCGTGCTGTTTTTCCACATGGCGCCGCACTGGGCCCTCTCGCCGCACCTGGCCCCTGCTCAAGCGTGGATGCACTGGGGCTTTTCAGGCGTGGATGTCTTTTTTGTTCTCAGCGGCTTCGTCGTCTATCAAACAGCCGACAAGCCCAGCTACAGCGCCAGGCGCTTTTTGCTGCGGCGCGGGCTGCGCATCTACCTGGGCTACTGGCCCGTGCTGCTGCTGACGGCCGCCCTGGCCTGGGCCGCCAGCGCCTGGCCGCCGCTGGGCAAGGCCGTGCGCAGCGCCCTGCTGCTCAGCCCCAGCCTGTTTGACAACTGGGTGCCCACGGCCTGGTCGCTCACCTATGAGCTGTATTTCTATCTGTGGATTGCGCTGGTCTTTCTTTTCGCGCCCCGCTGGCGCGCGCCCGCCATGCTGGCGGCCTTCACGGCTCTGCTGCTATGGAACGCCGCCTGGTACTTCTGGCGCTACCCGACCGTGCAGGCGGGCCTGCAACCCGCGCGTTTTGCGCTGACGGGCCTGGGCCTTGAATTTCTCGCGGGCGCGCTGTGGGCGCACCTGCGCAAGCGCCACGCCTGCCTGCACGCGGCCGCCCACGCCAAATGGCTGGCGCTGGCGGGCGTGTGCTGCATCGTCTATGGCCTGGGCATGGGCAGCCAGTCGCCCATGTATGACCGCATTGAGTTCATGCGCGCGGCCACCTTCGGCGTGGCAGGTTTTGGCTTTTTGCTGGTGGCGCTGGCTTTTTCAGACTGGCAATGGCGCGCCCCCCGCCCCCTGGTGGCGCTGGGCGACGCTTCTTACGCCCTGTACCTGCTGCATCCGCTGCTGCTGGACCAAAGCAGCCACCTGCGCGTGCGGCTGCCCGCTGGCAGCCTGCTGGCGCTGGACGCTTTTTTGCTGGCGCTGCCCGTGGCCATCAGCGCCATTTCCCTGCTGTGGTTCCGCTGGATTGAATGGCCTTTGTTCAACCGCGCCGCCGCCAGCGGCTGGGCGCAGCGGCTGACGGGCCATCCGGCGCGCTGAACCGGTTTTCAGTCTGCCCCATTCAAGCCTGGCCGGGCAGTTTCTCCTGCGCCGCGCGCAGCAGCCGCTCGATCTGGCCGGCCTGCGGCAGCACCGGCCCGTAAAAGAGCGTGGCGCTGGCCGTGCCGATGAGCAGGGTGGGAAAGTCCTGCACGTCCACATCGCCCAGTGCGTCGGCTTCGTCTTCAATGTCGATCCAGCGAAAGGCCAGATCAGGCCGCGCGCGGGCGGCGGCCTCGAAAGTGGCCTGCCACTGGCGGCAGGTGTCGCACCAGGCGGCGCACAGGCACAGCACGGCCAGCGGAGCGGGGCGTTCGGCAGGGCGTTCGGCGGCGTGCGCGGCCAGCGTTTGCGCCAGAAGGGTTTGCAGCGATGCGTGGGATGTCATGTGAAGCGCCCGCAAGGGGCCTGAAAAGCGGCCCGTTCATGGCCCGTTCCAAGAGAGAAAAGGGCGGATTTTCTACACTCGCCGCCCTATGACTGTGGTTCTGGGCATTGAATCTTCGTGCGACGAAACCGGCGTGGCGCTGGTGGAAATCGGGCCTGGCGGCGCGCCGCGCCTGCTGGGCGAGGCGCTGCACTCGCAAGTGGCCATGCACGCCGACTACGGCGGCGTGGTGCCCGAGCTGGCCAGCCGCGATCACATCCGCCGCGTCATTCCGCTGGCGCGGCAGGCGCTGGAGCAGGCGCAGCGCACGCTGGCAGACGTGGACTTCATCGCCTACACGCGCGGCCCCGGCCTTGCGGGCGCGCTGCTGGTGGGCGCGGGCGTGGCCTGCGCGCTGGCGGCCGCGCGCGGCCTGCCGGTGCTGGGCGTGCATCACCTGGAGGGGCATTTGCTCTCGCCTTTTTTGAGCGATGACGCGCCGCGCTTTCCCTTCGTGGCCCTGCTGGTCAGCGGCGGGCACACGCAGCTGATGCGCGTGGACGGCGTGGGCCGCTACGCCCTGCTGGGCGAGACGATTGACGACGCAGCGGGCGAAGCCTTCGACAAATCCGCCAAGCTGCTGGGCCTGGGCTACCCCGGCGGCCCGGCGCTGGCGCGGCTGGCCGAGGCGGGCCGCGCCGATGCCTACGCGCTGCCGCGCCCGCTGCTGCACAGCGGCAATCTGGACTTTTCATTTGCGGGGCTGAAAACCGCCGTGCTCACGCAAGTTCGCAAGCTGCCCGCCGGGCCAGACGCGGCCACGCGCGCCGATCTGGCCGCCAGCACGCAAGCGGCCATTGTGGAAGTGCTGGTGAAAAAGTCGCTGGCCGCGCTCAAGGCCACAGGGCTGAATCGCCTGGTGGTGGCTGGCGGCGTGAGCGCCAACCGCCTGCTGCGCCAGCAGATGGACGCCGCCTGCGCCGCCCGCCGCGCGCGCGTGCACTACCCCGAGCCGCGCTTGTGCACCGACAACGGCGCCATGATCGCCGCCGCCGCCGCCTTGCGCTGGCAGGCCGGGCTGGCGCGGCCCGAGCGGCGCTACGCCTTTGATGTGAAGCCCCGCTGGCCGCTGGATCCCATCAGCCAGGGCGGCAGCCAAAGCGGCGGCCCGGCATGCTGAACGCGCGCGAGTTCAGCCACCGCCTGCTGCAAGAAGTCATCACGCCCGCCAGCACCGTGATCGACGCCACGGCGGGCAACGGGCACGACACGCTGTTTCTGGCCCGGCTCGTGCCCGCAGGCCGCGTGTATGCCTTTGACATTCAGGCCGCCGCCATCGAGCAAACGCGCCAGCGCCTGGCCCGGCACGCGCTGGCCTGGCCCGCCGAACCTGCTGCGCCCGTCACGCTCATTCACGACTCGCACGCGCGCCTGGACCGGCACCTGCCTGCTGACGAGGCCGTTTGCGCCGCCATCTTCAACCTGGGCTACCTGCCCGGCAGCGACAAAAGCGTGATCACGCAAGGCGAGAGCACCTGGCGCGCCGTCGAAAGCATCCAGGCCCGGCTGCGCCCGGGCGGGCGCATCGCCATCGTGGCCTACCACG
>ERZ773008.3219-NODE-3219-length-10135-cov-11.053770_pt1 | contig 10135 bp, 10 predicted proteins | sample MGYA00580664_ERZ773008 | MGnify/ENA primary metagenome ERZ773008 (study PRJEB29015, sample SAMEA2738016) | human oral metagenome | biome: human oral; feature: human-associated habitat; material: dental | place: China | collected 2048 ... | reverse complement strand
CTATAGCCTTTGCTTTTTCTCGGCCAGCTAATAAGTCTTATATTACCGAAATTGTAGACAAGGAAGACATCGTGGCCTACAATTCTCATCTGGAACTGGTCTTGCAAGTTATCAGTGTCTCAGCTCCAGTTTTATCTTTTATCGTAATGCAGTATAAAAATCTGCGCGTGACTCTTCAGCTGGATGCGCTGAGCTTCTTTCTGGCCTTTACCTTGGTTTACTTTCTGCCAAATCATGAGCCAAGCAAGCAGCAGTCTCCCATCAATTTTGGTAATATCCTGAGAGATATCAAGGAAGGTTTAGTTTATATCCGTCAGCAAAAGGAAATCTTCTTTCTGCTCTTGGTAGCTTCTGCCGTCAACTTTTTCTTTGCGGCCTTTAATTACCTGCTGCCTTTTACCAATCAGCTCTACGGTAAGACAGGCTCTTATGCAACCATTCTGAGTTTGGGTGCGATAGGCTCAATCATCGGAGCCATTCTAGCTAGCAAGGTTAAGGCTAGTATGGGAAACTTACTTGTAGCCCTGCTATTGACCGGTGTTGGAGTCGCAGTCATGGGCATCTCTACCTTGCTACCAGTTCATCCCTATTTTTCTTATTCTGGTAATCTTATCTGCGAGCTCTTTATGACTGTGTTCAACATTCATTTCTTTAGTCAAGTTCAGACCAAGGTGGACAAGCAGTATCTAGGCCGCGTTTTCTCAACGATCTACACGCTGGCAATTCTTTTCATGCCTCCTGCGACTTTTCTGATGACTATGCTACCAAGTGTCCACACCCTTTCCTTTCTTCTGATTGGCCTAGGAGTGATAGGACTAGCTTTTCTGTCCTATATCTATCAAAAAAGAATACAAAAAAACTAGATTGGATTTCCAAGCTAGTTTTTTGTATGTGAGTTTTCAAGTACTTTTTTTGATTTCTTAAGCTCTTTTTTCAGTGAGAAATTTTTCACCATGCTGACGAGAAAGGTCGTGATAGAGCCAAGGAGCACTGAGCACAAAATCACTATGATTAAGGGAAGTTTGAAGCTAAATAAGATGAAACTGACATTAACGCTTTGCATATTGGCCAAGGAAATACCAGCTACCAATAGAATGGCAATTAAAAGTAGAATGTAGTGTAGTTTTATTTTCATAATGATTCCCTTGTATATTAACTTTATTTTTTATTCAAACTCTGCTCTACTTTTGATATCAACGTATTCTTCAGAGACTTCTTGGGCCAGAATATCTTCATAAGCAGCTAGGTTAATATCAGAGCCATACTTGTTTTTCAGAGCAATAGTTACTAAGCGGTAGGCTAAGTTTACATTACGAGACAGGATCGGCCCATGGAAATAGGAGCCAAAGACATTTTTATAGTGTACACCTTCGTAGCCATCCTCTTTATTATTACCATTTCCATAGACAACTTTGCCCAGAGGTTTTTCGTCGTCGGAGAGGAAAGTCCGTCCTTGGTGATTCTCAAAGCCATAGTAGGTCTCATCAAATTCCTCATTGTAGATTTTGACGTCTCCGATATAGCGATTACGATCTTGATTAAGAGTATAGTGGCCCATGATACTCAAACCTTCAATTCGTCGGCCAGAAGCTTCAATATAGTATTGACCCAAGAGTTGAAATCCGCCACAGATGGCAAGAACGACACCGTCTGCATTGATAAATTCTTCTAAGGCGTCTTTTTTAGCTGGTAAGTCACGAGCCACGATGGTTTGTTCATAGTCTTGGCCACCGCCAAAGAAGACGATGTCGTAGCTATTTTTGTCAAAGTCATCTTCTAGAGAGACAATATCGACATGAACTTTAGCGCCAAGTTTTTCCGCTACATACTTGAGCATGAGCACATTGCCGTTATCTCCATAAGTATTCATGAGATCCCCATAGAGGTGAGCGATTTTAATATCGTAACGGTAATCCTGATTATCAGGGGAGGTGAGGGATGTATAAACCATTAGTTCATCTCCTTTCTGATCACTTGTCGATCTGCTAGCAATTCACGGAATTCTAGCATGGCAGTATAAGTCGCTAAGATATAGGCATGCTTGGTTTTCTGCTGTTCAATGGTCTTAAAGACTTCTTCCAAATCTTTGACTTCGTTAATCTGATCAGCAGGATAACCGGTTACTCTTAGTCGTCGAGCAATTTCAGAGTGGCGGACACCACCGGCAGTTATGTGAGGAATATCCATTTCTAAAATCTTTTCAAAGTCAGCATCCCAAATCCAGCTAGTGTCAATACCATCAGCATAGTTGGCGTTAAGTAGGACGGACAAGCTAAATTCAAAAGGAGCAAGTCCAATCATATCCAGAGCCTGGGTCGCACCAACTGGGTTTTTAATCAAAACCAAGGTACATTTCTTATCGCCGATTGAGAAAGTTTCTTGACGGCCAAAGACGGCTCTGCTCTTGTCAAAACCGGCCTTAATGGTCGTTGGATCAACTTCAAAGAACTGAGCCACTGACACTGCAGCCAAGGCATTGTAGATATTGTAGAGCCCACCGATATTGATCTGATAGTCTTGACCATCAATGGTAAAGGCAGAGCGGTTATGCTCAAGTGTTTTGAGAGCGGTCAGGCTGTAGTCAAGCTTAGGACGCTTGAAGCCACAGTCCTCACAGATATAAGCTCCCAGATTGGCATAGGTATTGAGCTCGTATTTGAGGATATGCTCGCACTTGGGACAGAGGATGCCCTCTGTATTGTAGTGAGCGAGCTGAGCCTGACCTTTCTCTGTGTCAAATCCATAGTAGCGGACAGGATTCTTCAGGCTAACAGAGTTAAAGAGAGGGCTGTCTCCATTCATGAGTACAGTCGCTTCAGGCACTTTTGCAGCAGCATCCAAAATCATCTGGTAGGTCGTGTAGATCTCACCATAGCGGTCCATTTGGTCACGGAAAATATTGGTAAAGACGAAAAGGCTAGGTTTGATATAATCACAAATCCGAGATAGGCTGGCTTCATCTATTTCAAGCACAGCAATATTCTTGCCAGATTTGCCTTTCTTAGCGGTTAGGAAGGTTGTGGTGATTCCTGTAATCATATTGGCGCCACTAGGATTGGTCACCACTTCTCCAAAAGCTTCCTTGAGAATACCCACTGTCAGAGCAGTCGTTAGGGTTTTACCATTGGTTCCAGTGATGACCACCACTTCATAGTTTTTGGCTAAATTTTGTAAAATATTTTTATCAAATGTCAGGGCTAGTTTTCCTGGCAGAGTAGAGCCACGTCCCATCTTGCTAAGAAGAAAGTGGGAGGACTTACCTGCTAAGAGGCCCAATGCTGTATTTATCTTCATAAGTCATATTTTATCATAAAAAGTAAAGAAGGTTACAGAAAAAAACTACTAAAAGTGATATAATAGAAAAGAACGTTTCTTTGAGAGGGTGGACAGATTATGAATTTTCAGCAGCTATCCAATCTCCAATACTGGTCCAGCTTATTTGGTAGCCCATGGAGTATTGTGATTAATCTTATTGATATAGCTTTAGTAGCTTGGATTTTGTATTTTTTTACTAAGGCTGTTGCCGGGACAAAGATTATGATTCTCCTACGTGGAGTTTTACTCTTTGTTTTGGGACAAATTATTGCGAATGCACTAGGTCTAACGACTATTTCGTGGTTGATCAACCAGGTGATTACCTATGGGGTCATCGCAGCTGTAGTCATTTTTTCTCCAGAAATTCGTACGGGTTTAGAGCGATTAGGAAGAGCGACAGATTTATTCGCTGCAACTCCGGTGAGCTCGGAAGAAAAGCTTATTCAAGCCTTTGTCAAAGCTGTAGAATATATGAGCCCTCGGAAAATCGGAGCTTTGGTTGCTATTCAAGGTAGCAGAACTCTGCAGGAATACATTGCAACTGGTATTCCTCTAGATGCGGATGTATCCGGTGAATTGCTGATTAATATTTTTATTCCCAATACACCTTTGCATGACGGAGCTGTGATTGTCCGAGACAATAAGATTGCCGTTTCTTGTGCTTATTTGCCTCTAACTGAAAAAGCAGGTATTTCAAAAGAGTTTGGGACACGGCACCGGGCTGCGATTGGGTTATCAGAAGTGTCAGATGCTTTAACTTTCATCGTATCAGAAGAAACGGGCGGTATTTCCATCACTCACAATGGTGTCTTTAAGCATGATTTATCTTTAAAAGAGTTTGAGGCTGAGCTTTACAAGGTACTAGCTCCTGAAACGATTTCTAAAAAAGGATGGAAACAGCGGATATTAGGAGGACGTAAAGATGAAAAATTATAAACGGATTTGGTACATCCTCTCCTCTATCTTTTTTGCTTTGATTTTGTTTGTCTATGCGACATCAACAAATTATCAAAATAATAGTAATGTTCGCCAAAATAGATCAGAAACGTATACAAACACAATTACGAATGTTCCGATTGATGTCAAATATGATAGCGATGAGTATTTTATTAGTGGTTTTTCATCAGAGGTTTCTGTCAGCCTTACTGGATCAAATCGGGTAACTCTTGCTAGCGAGATGCAAGAAAGCACCCGTAAATTTAAGATAGTGGCTGATCTGACAAATGTCAAAATCGGTATCTCCGAGGTCAAACTCAGTATTAATAATCTTCCAAGTGGGCTGACAGCGACTGTGAATCCAGATAAAATTACAGTGAAAGTTGGAAAACGAGTGAGCAAGTCTGTTTCCGTTCAAACAACTATTACAGAAAGTCAAGTAGCTCAAGGAATTCAAATTTCAAATATTAGTTTTGGTGATTCCAAGGTGACCGTTTTTAGTGATGAAGACTATATGGAAAGAATTGATCATGTCGAAGCTGTGTTGCCAGAAAGCGATGTGATCAGTGGACACTATACTGCTGTAGCAACGCTAAAAGCAGTCGATAGTAATGGGACGGTGATACCAAGTGTCATTAGCCCATATGAAACAACTGTTAAAATAACAACAAAAACAGCTAGTTCGTCATCAAGCAGTACAAGCTCTTCTTCAACGAACTATTCATCAAGTCATTAGTGTAACAGTTTATACTTGAAAGGAATTTTATAACAATGGGAAAATATTTTGGAACCGATGGTGTTCGCGGAGAAGCAAATAAAGAATTAACTCCAGAATTGGCTTTTAAATTAGGACGCTTTGGTGGTTATGTTCTAAGTCAGCATGAAAGTGAAGTACCTCGGGTCTTTGTTGGCCGAGACACACGGATTTCAGGTGAAATGCTAGAAAGTGCTTTGGTTGCAGGACTTTTGTCCGTTGGGATTCATGTCTATAGATTAGGTGTGATTGCAACTCCAGGTGTGGCTTATTTGGTCAAGTCTGAAAAAGCGAGCGCAGGAGTTATGATTTCTGCCAGTCACAATCCAGCATTGGATAATGGTATCAAATTCTTTGGTAGTGATGGTTATAAGCTGGATGACAATCGTGAGCTAGAAATCGAAGCCTTACTAGATGCCCCAGAAGATACACTTCCTCGTCCAAGTGCTGAAGGTTTGGGTGACCTAGTGGATTATCCAGAAGGATTGCGTAAGTACCAACAATACTTGGTTTCAACTGGTTTGGAACTAGAAGGAATGCATGTGGCATTAGATACTGCAAACGGTGCGGCTTCGACAAGTGCACGTCATATTTTTGCAGATCTAGGTGCTCAGTTGACCGTTATCGGAGAAAATCCTGATGGTCTCAATATTAACCTCAATGTTGGTTCTACCCATCCAGAAGCCCTACAAGAAGTCGTGCGTGAATCTGGTGCCGATATTGGTCTAGCCTTTGATGGCGATAGTGATCGCTTGATTGCTGTAGATGAAAATGGTGATCTAGTAGATGGTGATAAGATCATGTATATCATCGGGAAATACCTATCTGAGAAAGGTGAACTTGCTCAAAATACCATCGTGACTACCGTCATGTCTAATCTCGGTTTTCATAAGGCTTTGGAGCAAGCAGGCATCAATAAGGCAGTGACAGCAGTTGGTGACCGCTATGTAGTAGAGGAAATGCGTAAAAATGGCTATAATCTAGGCGGTGAGCAGTCTGGTCATGTCATTATCATGGATTACAATACGACAGGTGACGGTCAGCTTTCAGCTGTACAATTAACCAAGGTCATGCAAGAAACAGGCAAGAAACTATCTGAATTAGCTGCTGAAGTGACTATTTATCCTCAGAAATTGGTCAATATTCGTGTTGAAAACCGTATGAAGGATAAGGCGATGGAAGTTCCAGCTATCAAGGCGGTGATTGAGAAAATGGAAGCCGAAATGGCTGGTAATGGCCGGATTTTAGTGCGTCCGAGTGGAACAGAGCCTCTCTTACGTGTCATGGCTGAGGCGCCGACTGACGAAGAGGTTGATTACTATGTTGATACGATTGCGGATGTAGTGCGATCTGAAATTGGGATTGAATAAAAAAGGAAAGAAAGATTGAAATTTTCTCAATCTTTTTTTATTCGGACTTGTGTACGATAAAATCATCCTGATAATTGAAATTTTAGTGATTTTTTGATAGAATAAATCATAATAATTTTGTAAAAGAGGTAAGAATTTTGGCTTTTGGAGATGAAGGAAAACGTAAAAAAACTGGATTTGAAAAATTAACAATGGTTATTATCGTAATCATGCTACTGGTAACTGTTGGCGCTATCTTTGCTACTGCTATTAGTGCTCTAATGAGATAATTTTAAATCCAAAACGCTCTTTCAGCGTTTTTTTTAGGAATATGAAAGTGAAAGTTAAGAGAAGGTAGAGAAAGAATGAGTATGTTTTTAGATACAGCCAAGATTCAGGTTAAGGCTGGTAATGGTGGTGATGGTATGGTTGCCTTTCGCCGTGAGAAATACGTTCCCAATGGCGGTCCTTGGGGTGGCGATGGCGGCCGTGGAGGCAATGTGGTTTTTGTTGTAGACGAGGGCCTGCGTACCCTGATGGATTTTCGCTACAATCGCCACTTTAAGGCCCAGTCTGGTGAAAAGGGCATGACCAAGGGCATGCATGGTCGAGGTGCTGAAGATTTGGTCGTTCGTGTACCTCAGGGGACGACAGTGCGAGATGCTGAGACTGGCAAGGTGTTGACGGACTTGGTAGAAAATGGCCAAGAATTTATCGTAGCCCATGGTGGTCGAGGTGGTCGTGGAAATATCCGTTTCGCAACGCCTAAAAATCCTGCACCTGAGATTTCTGAAAATGGAGAACCAGGACAAGAACGGGAGCTTTTGCTTGAGCTCAAGGTCCTAGCAGACGTTGGATTAGTTGGTTTTCCATCTGTCGGAAAATCCACTTTGCTTAGTGTTATCACAGCAGCTAAGCCTAAGATCGGTGCCTATCATTTCACGACTATCGTGCCTAATCTTGGCATGGTTCGCACTCAGTCTGGCGAGTCTTTTGCAGTAGCAGATCTACCGGGGCTGATTGAGGGGGCTAGTCAAGGGGTCGGACTGGGAACACAGTTTCTCCGTCATATTGAGCGGACAAGGGTTATCTTGCATGTCATTGATATGTCAGCGAGTGAAGGGCGTGATCCATATGAAGACTATTTAGCTATCAATAAAGAGTTGGAATCCTACAACCTTCGACTTATGGAGCGCCCGCAGATTATTGTTGCCAACAAGATGGATATGCCTGATAGTGCTGAAAATCTTAAGGTATTTAAAGAGAAATTAGCGGTTAATTATGATGAGTTTGCGGAACTACCGCAAATCTTCCCGATTTCAAGTCTGACTAAGCAAGGACTTGCGACCCTCTTAGATGCGACCGCAGCATTACTGGATAAGACGCCTGAATTTCTTCTTTACGATGAGTCTGAAATGGAAGAGGAAGCTTACTATGGCTTTGACGAGGAAGCGCCAGCCTTTGAAATCTCTCGTGATGATGATGCGACTTGGGTGCTGTCAGGTGACAAGCTTGAGAAACTCTTTAATATGACTAACTTTGACCGTGATGAGGCAGTTATGAAATTTGCTCGTCAGCTTCGAGGGATGGGCGTTGATGAAGCCCTTCGTGCTCGTGGAGCCAAGGATGGTGATCTGGTTCGCATCGGCAAGTTTGAGTTTGAATTTGTTGACTAAGGAGGCTTGCAATGGGTGATAAACCAATATCCTTCCGCGATGAAAATGGAAATTTTGTCTCTGCAGCCGACGTCTGGAATGCAGAAAAACTAGAAGAGCTCTTTAATAAACTCAACCCCAAACGCAAGCTGCGTCTGGAAAGAGAAGCATTAGCGAAAGCAGAAGAGGAATAAGATAAAAAGCAGCTGAGCAGGAAATAATCCTACTCAGCTGCTTTTTTGCGCCAAAGATGTATTCGTTAAGGTAATTAACCTTTGTTTTAAGCAAAGATTTTAGGGCTGACTGCTTTTATTCGAGGGAGAGCAGCTAGGCAGACACCTAGAACGATAAGCTTGTCTGCATAGTCAGTTAGTATTTGTACGAGGACGATACTAAGGACGGGGTTGACTCCCATTCCCCGCAGGGCTTGGACGATGAGGCTGGATCCGCTGGATGTTATGCCCCCGAAGAGCAGGACAGTGATTGCAGAGGCTACTAGGGTACCCGGAAGGGCTACCAATAGGGTTTTCCAGAGAAGACTGAGCTTTAAGCTTCCTTTTTCTTTAAAAAACCAAGCTGCTGAAAGAGCAATGATGATAGCGGCTGGCGAGTAGTAGAGAGAAAAGATATCGGTTGTCATCCAGCCAATGAGGGCGCTGAGAAAGGCAACGCCAGCCCCAGCAAGAGGCCCTAAGGTCAAGCTAGCTAGAATCGTTCCAAAGGTATCTAGATAGATAGGTAATTTCAGAAATAGTGCAATATTAGCTCCCACGTAGTTGAGAGCGATACAGATAGACAAGAAGCTTAGGATAAGGGGTGTCGATTTTTTCATGATAAAATTTTCCTCATAAAAGTGATGATAGGTCTCGAGCAATCGTTTCCTTAGGCTGATTCAGGAGGATAGCTAAGAAGTCTTGGAAGAAGAGTGAGGGACTGACTTGAGTTGCAATATAGGCATTGGCTGGTTTATGATAGAAGTCATAAGCATCAACCACGGTTTGTCCAAGAGCAATGCTTTCGGTTACGACTTCAACATAGGAGTCGAAGCCCGTACAAAGATCCTCATGCAGAAAATGAGCAATAGCCAGCGGATCGTTGATGACACAGCCGATGATGTGTTCATATTCCCAGTGAAAGTCCCAGTAGAAACGCGTGATACGACCGACAAACTCAGCTACTTCTGGCTGTAGAAAACGCATGTACTCTAATAGATTGGGGGTGAGGACGATGGCGCGTGTGACATCCAGTCCCACCATCTCGATTTTCCGGCCTAACTTTTGATAGACAAATTGAGCGGCGTGTGGGTCACACCAGTAGTTATACTCGGCTACAGGTGAGCAGTTGCCATGAGATTTGTAGCTGCCGCCCATACTGACAAAGCGTTTGATATGTTTTCCAATTTGGGGATTTTGCTTTATTGCCATTGCTAGATTAGTCAATGGTCCCAAGGCGATTAGTGAAGTGTCCTGAGCCTTCTGGAAATAGGTAGCCAGAAATTCAGATGCTTTCTGAGGCTGGGGCTGACAATTGCTTGTTCGATTGATTCTGCTCTCGCCTAAACCATCCATACCGTGGGTATCTTGAGCTGAAACAAAATCGCGGACTAGAGGTTTTTCTGCCCCTGCATAGACTGGTATATCTAGCCGGTTCAGTTTTTCTAATATTTTAAAGGCATTTTCAACACCAAGGTCTACTGGGACATTTCCAGCGACGATGGTCAGTGCTACTACTTCTAGATTGGGATGTTGAATTGCATAGATTAGGGCTAGACTATCATCTATACCAGGGTCGCAGTCGATAATGACTTTTCTTTTCATGAGTTCTCCTTTGCTTATATAAAAATGAGGTTGAGACAATCGGTCCCAACCTCTTAACTGTCTGACTAATCGAGGAGACAGCAAAAAAACTATGCGCAAGACATTTTATATACAATATAAAGGCACTTAGTTTTTTATTCTGGGAAGTTTTCGAACCAGTCCAAAACCGAGGTTTTGATTTCTCTATTTTTCTATCATAAATAAAAATAAGGAAAAAGTCAATGGGAGTAAGCCTAACATGGTCACCCCCATCTTTTTATGGTATAATGAAAAAAATAAGTAGGAGAAGTGATAATTATGGCAAAAACG
>ERZ773008.3218-NODE-3218-length-10136-cov-12.466819_pt1 | contig 10136 bp, 5 predicted proteins | sample MGYA00580664_ERZ773008 | MGnify/ENA primary metagenome ERZ773008 (study PRJEB29015, sample SAMEA2738016) | human oral metagenome | biome: human oral; feature: human-associated habitat; material: dental | place: China | collected 2048 ... | reverse complement strand
ACCCAATCGCCGTTGAACAAGGTACTACTTTCTCTATCCGTGAAGGTGGACGTACTGTTGGTTCAGGTATGGTTACTGAAATCGAAGCTTAATTCGATTTCGTTCCCAGATAACAATTATAAAATCAGACACGAAAAGTCTCGCTTCGGCGGGACTTTTTCTTTTAGAGAAAGCCTTTTTCTCGCAAACATGATATAATGTTTTTATATTTTGTTGTTGAAAAGAGACGGTATGAAATTACTTTATACGGATATCCGCAGTCCTTTGACGGCGCATTTGGCTAAGCAAGCTCAGGACTTAGCAGCGGCCGGCAAGCGGGTCTTTTATATAGCGCCCAACTCCCTTTCTTTTGAAAAGGAGCGAGCAGTTTTGGAGGAATTAGAAAATCACGCTTCCTTTGCTATTACGGTGACCCGTTTTGCTCAGATGGCTCGCTATTTTGTCCTTAATGATGTTCAAGATGGACACCCCTTGGACGACATTGGTCTAGGCATGCTATTTTATCGGATTTTATCGGAAATGGATGACCGAGAACTAAAGGTTTATGGACGGATCAAGAAAGATGCACAATTTATCCAGCAACTGCTAGACCTTTATCATGAGCTTCAGACAGCCCAGATGACTTTTGCAGATTTGAATCATCTAGAAGAGCCAGAGAAGCGCGAGGATTTGCTCAAAATTTTCACGGCTTTTTCTGCTGCTCTTCAGGCGGGAAATTATGATGCGACCTCTAAACTCACGATTTTTGCTCAGCATATTCTAGCTGGAGATTTGGATGGGGAATTGGCTAATCTTGCGCTAGTTATTGATGGCTTTACTCGTTTCTCAGCAGAAGAAGAGTATCTAGTGGATTTGCTTCATCGCAAGGGAGTGGAGATTGTCATTGGCGTTTATGCTAGTCAAAAAGCCTATCGGACAGCCTTTCGTGAAGGCAATCTTTATCAGGCCAGCGTGGACTTTTTGCTCAAGCTAGCTCAAACTTATGAGGTCAAGCCAGTATATCTAGCGGGAGATTCGACTCAGTCGGATGATGCCTTTGGTAAGATTTCCAAGATTTTAGAGAGTCGCTATGACTTTTCTGAAACGCATGTGGAATTGACCGAAGATGACCGCTCTCACTTAGAGATTTGGTCGGTTCGCAATCAAAAAGAAGAACTGGAATATGTGGCCAAGTCCATCCGTCAGCGGCTCCATGACGGCGCCCGCTACAAGGATATCCGGCTGCTTTTGGGTGATATGGAGGCCTACCAGCTCCAGCTGAAGACCATTTTTGACCAGTATCAGATTCCCTTTTATCTGGGGCGGTCTGAGCCCATGTCCCAGCATCCCTTGGTCCAGTTTTTAGAGTCATTGGAACGGTTGAAACGTTATAATTTTCAGACAGAAGATTTACTCAATCTCCTAAAAACAGGCCTGTATGGCGGCTTGAGTCAGGAGGAGCTGGATAACTTTGAACAGTACCTTCGCTTTGCTGAGATTAAAGGTGCAGCCAAGCTGGGGAGAGATTTTACCATTAACCGTCAGGAGAAATTTGACCTGAAGCGTATCAATGCTATGCGTCGCAGCCTTATCACGCCTCTGTTGGATTTTTTCAAATCTCGCAGTCAGACAGCGACCGGTCTCTTGGCTAAATTTACCAACTTTATCAAAGAAGTTCGTTTGGATGTCAATCTGACTGGTCTGCTGGAAGATGCAAGTCAGCAGGAAGTAGAGCGTCAGGAGGAAGTCTGGAAGACCTTTTGCCATGTTCTAGAGCAACTTGCTCAGGTGTTTAATGGTAGCAAGCTCAAGATTGATGATTTTCTGGCTCTGATTCTGTCTGGCATGCTTCTGGCCAAGTACCGAGTTGTACCAGCGACAGTGGATGTGGTGACGGTTCAGTCTTACGATTTGATTGAACCCATGGCAGCGCCTTATGTCTATGCTATCGGATTGACGCAGGAGCGCTTGCCTAAGTTAGCGCAAAATAAAAGTCTACTCAGTGACGAAGAACGTCAGGCCTTAAACCAAGCAACGGGGGACGAGTCAGAGTTGCAGGTAGCTAGCAGTGAAAATCTCAAGAAAAACCGCTTTGCCGCCCTATCTTTACTCAATTCAGCGACAGAAGATTTGGTTCTGTCTGCTCCTGTTTTGACCAATGAAGTAGAAGATGCCATGTCTTCCTATCTGACAGAGCTGGAAATAGCGCCTATCTCTCTACCCATCATCAGCAAGCAATCACAGGCTAGCAGTGACGATATTGGGACTTATCGGGCTCTGTTGGCGCGCGTGATTGACCTCTATCAGGAGGATATTGACCGCGAATGGACACCGGAGGAGCAGACCTTCTGGGCGGTGGCAATTCGAGTTTTGCGCAAGAAATTAGCGGCTGAGGGGATTTCCATTCCCCAGATCAGCAAGGAGCTGAAGACGGAGCCTCTCAAGTCGGAAACCCTCCAAGCACTTTATCCTTCAGAGCAGCCTTTGAAACTGTCAGCTTCTGCCCTCAATGAATACTTTAAAAACCAGTATGCCTATTTCCTTAAGTATGTCTTGCGGTTGCAGGAGGAGTGGACCATTCAGCCGGATGCGCGCAGTCACGGGATTTTCCTCCACCGAATCTTTGAAAAGGTTATGCAGGAGCACTTGGAGCAGGATTTCGACACTCGCTTGCAACGGGCTATGGAGGAGACTAGCTGGGAGGCTGAATTTGAGTCTATCTATGGTGAAAATGGGGAGACCCAGTTTGCCCGCCGTTTGCTATTGGACACGGCTCGAGCTACTGGTCGTATCTTGGCTCAGTCGGATGGGCTGGAGGTCATCGGTAAGGAGACTGACTTTGGTCATGATCGGCCTTTCTTACTTTTTGACAATGGCAGAGCTCTTCAGGTGAGCGGCAAGGTGGACCGTATTGATCGTCTAACGGAGACGGGGAGTCTGGGAGTTGTGGATTACAAGTCGGGCGATACCAAATTTAGCTTTGAAAAGTTCTTTAATGGGCTTAATTCTCAGTTGCCGACCTACCTAACAGCTATCCGAGAAATGCCAAAATACCAGGAAGACAAGGGAATTTTCGGTGCCATGTACCTACAGATGACGGAGCCTCTAGCTAGCTTAAAGGAGACCAAGGCGCTGGACGAGGCAGTGAAACAAGTTATGAAAAGTCAGGTCTATAAAGGCCTCTTTCTTGCTGACCAGGCCAAGGACTTGTGCGCTAACTATGAGAAAAGCAAGGTTAATTTGCTGACTAAGGAAGAGTTGGAAGTGATTCTGACTTATAATGCTTTTCTCTATCAGCAAGTAGCAGAAGGCATTTTAGCTGGTCGATTTGCCATCAATCCTTATACAGAAAATGGGCGCAGCATTGCCCCTTACGTGGAGCAGTTCAAGGCCATTACAGGCTTTGAGGCTAATCTCCATCTGGGGCAGGCTAGACAGCTGACCAAGCTAAATCTTGAGCAGTACGAAAAACGGCCAACAGGCGAGAAGCTGCGTCAAGCCTGGCTAGAAAAAATCAAGGAGGAGTTGGATAAATGAGACGGATTCCCTTTTTAAACGAGCAGGATATCCTAGTCAAGCAGGCTGAGGAAGCTGCCTCTGACAAGCCACAAAAGCGCACACCAGAGCAGATCCAGGCCATCTACTCCTCTGGTCAGAATATTCTCGTCTCAGCTTCGGCTGGCTCTGGTAAGACCTATGTTATGGTTCAGCGGATTATTGACCAGATTCTCAGAGGTGTGGAGGTCAGCCAACTCTTCATCTCCACCTTTACTGTCAAGGCGGCAGGTGAGCTCAAGGAACGGCTGGAGAAGGAGCTGAGTCTGGTACTCAAGGAGACTTCAGATCAGGAACTCCGCCAGCATCTGGCCCAGCAGTTGGCTGAGATTGCCAATGCGGATATTGGTACTATGGACGCTTTTACCCAGAGAGTAGTCAATAAGTACGGCTATTTGCTGGGGCTGGCACCGCATTTTCGGATTTTACAGTCGGCCAGTGAGCAGCTCATTCTGCAAAATGAAGTCTTTGATCAGCTTTTCGATACCTACTATGAGAGTGATCGACAGGAATTATTCAGTCGCTTGGTCAAAAATTTCACGGGCAAGCGCAAGGACATTGCTAGTTTCCGCCAGCAGATTTATAGTATTTATAGCTTTCTCCAGTCTACCAGCAATCCGCGAAAATGGTTGGAAGAGACCTTTCTTCTAGGTTATGAAATCAGTGATTTTGTGGCAGAGCGGGAGCGAATTCTCTCTGAGGCTAGGCAGTCTTTGCTAGATTTGGAAGATTTTTTCCAGAGCCATTTGGCTCATGAAGGTCAGGCCTTTGCTGGGGCTAAATATCAGGAAAATGTTCAGGCATCCTTAGATATCTTGGCTGAGCTGACAGAGCAGACCGAATCGGAACAGTTGCTAGACTTGATTCAGCGCTTTTTAGAATTAGCCAAGACCTCTAACCATCAGGCTTTTACTGCCCGAGTTGGTAAGAATGCGGACGAGCTTAAAAAGGAGCTGGCTCAGATCTATAATGAGGCCCGCAAGCCCTTGATAGAGCGAATTAAAGAGCTGGATGTCCGCCTTTACCATCTGAATTTTATGGAGCAGCATCAGGCGGAAGCACTCCCTCTACTAGATTTGTTGCGCGAGTTTGTCCGAGATTTCTCGCAAGCTTATTTGGAGCGCAAGGTAGCGGAAAATGCCTTTGAATTTGGCGACATCAGCCATTTTGCTATTGAGATTTTAGAAAATTATCCAGAAGTGCGGCGTTATTATCAGGATAAGTACCATGAGGTCATGGTCGATGAGTATCAAGACACCAACCATACTCAGGAGCGAATGCTGGAATTGCTGGCTCGAGGAAATAATCGCTTTATGGTTGGCGACATTAAGCAGTCCATCTATCGATTCCGCCAGGCCGATCCGCAGATTTTTAATGATAAATTTAAACTCTATCAGGCCGATCCTAGTCAGGGCAAGCTGATTATTCTCAAGGAAAATTTCCGCAGTCACATCGAGGTACTGGAAGCCACTAATGATGTCTTTAAACGACTCATGGACGAGGAAATCGGCGAGATTGACTACAATGAGACCCACTACTTGGTGGCAGGAAATCCAGCCAAACGGGAGCCGAATCCAGCCAATCAGGCGGAGTTCCTGATTTATGATGGTAGCGCCGAAGAGGATTCTGACCAAGGCCTACCTAGTATTTCAGCTGGTGAAGTCGCCTTGGTAATCAAGGAAATCATCCGTCTTCATAATCAGGAAGGGGTGGATTTCAAGGATATTACCTTGCTGACAGCTTCGAGGACCCGCAATGATCTAATTTTGGCAGAGTTTGACCGACATCATATCCCGATTGTGCCTGATGATGGCGAAACCAATTACCTCCAGTCAGTAGAGGTTATGGTGATGTTGGATACCTTGCGGACCATTAACAATCCTCTCAATGACTATGCCCTGACCGCTCTCCTAAAGTCGCCAATGTTTGACTTTGATGAGGACGAATTGGCTCGGCTAGCCTTGCAAGCCTCCAGTCCTAAGTCTATGGAAAATCTCTACGAAAAGCTGAGGAATGCTCTGGCTGATCAAGGTCTGGAACCTCAGCTCATCCATGATGAATTGCGTAAGAAACTGCAGCACTTCCAGGAAACGCTGAATGACTGGCGCAGCTATTCCAAGACCCATTCTCTCTATGATTTAATCTGGAAGATTTATCAGGATCGTTTTTACTACGATATGGTCGGGGCTCTGCCCAACGGTGAGCAGCGTCAGGCTAATCTCTATGCCCTGTCCTTGAGGGCCAACGACTATGAAAAGTCGAGTTTCAAAGGCTTGTCCCGTTTTATCAGCATGATTGACAGAATTTTGAAAAATGAGCACGATTTGGCCAGTGTCCCTCTGGCTGCTCCTAAAAATGCTGTCCAGCTAATGACTATTCATAAGAGTAAGGGGCTGGAGTTTAAATATGTCTTTCTGCTCAATATGGATAAGACCTTCAATCGTCAGGATAGCAGCTCTGCCATTATCCTCAGCCGACAAAAAGGCATTGGAATCAAATATGTAGCCGATGTGGTCGTTGAGGCTCAGGATCCTCATGCACCCAAGCAGATCCGCATTTCCATGGAGACCCTACCTTATCAGCAGAATGCCGAAGAACTCAAGCTGGCTAGCTTATCTGAGCAGATGCGTCTGCTCTATGTGGCCATGACGCGGGCTGAAACTAAGCTCTATCTGGTCGGCAAGGGCAATCAAGCTAAGCTCCAAGAGCGCAAGTGGGGGACTAGCCAAAATGGGCGCTTATCTAGCAGTCTTCGAAGCCAGCTGACCAATTTTCAGGATTGGCTCTATGCTATTCAGTCAGTGTTTGAAAAGGAAAATCTAGCTTATCAAACCCGCTTTGTAACTGATCAGGAGCTGACAGACGAGCAGATTGGAGTAGTGGAGCAGGCTGATCCTATTCCAGTAGATGATTTGACGGGCAACCGTCAGTCAGAAGATATCCGCCGAGCTCTGGATATCTTGGAGAATGTAGATCGGCTCAACAGTCTTTATCAAGCGGCTATTGAATTGCCTAGTGTCCGTACACCCAGTCAAATCAAGAAGTTCTATGAGCCGGTTATGGACTCAGAAGGGCTGGACATTATGGATGCGCCTCGAAGCCATCAGACTCAGCTGACTTTTGATTTGCCTGATTTTGGTAAGAAGAAGCAAGTCACGGGAGCTCAAATCGGTTCTGCTGTCCATGAGCTCATGCAAAGGATTCCGCTGGATCAGCCTGTTACTAAGACTAGCATTCGCCAAGCCTTGACTCAGGTTCAGGCAGATGCGGCAGTCAAGAAAGAGATTGATTTGGCTAAGATTGAAGCCTTTTTCGCTACAGAACTAGGTCAGCTAATCCAGCATCAGGCCAATCATCTCCATCGGGAAGCCCCTTTTGCCATGCTCAAGCAGGATCCGGCTAGCGGTCAAGACTTTGTCGTTCGGGGAATCTTAGACGGCTACCTGCTCTTTGATGATCGCATCGTCCTCTTTGACTATAAGACTGACCGCTATCATGATCCGACAGACTTGGTGGAGCGCTACCGAGCTCAGCTGGACCTCTATGCCGAAGCCCTCAGTCGTTCCTATGGTCTTAGCCAAGTAGACAAGTATTTGATTCTACTGGGAGGAGCTGAGTTGCAGGTGGTCAAGGTGGACTAGTTTGATTGGAAACTGAATAGAGTTCCAGCAAGAATGGATATTGCTACAGGAAATGCTTGTGGGAAGGATGAGTGCATTATTTAACTACCAATTTTCCCTTGGCGTTTCCTTTTTTTGCTTCTTTTGGGTATAATAGAAGATATGAAAGTATTACTATATCTAGAAGGAAAGTCTGTTTTAGAAAAATCAGGTATCGGCCGTGCCTTGCAGCATCAGATGCATGCACTGGACCTGGCAGGAATTCCTTATACCACAGATGTTTTAGGGGATTATGATGTCGTGCATATCAACACTTACGGACCTCGTAGTTTGCTTCTTCTTCATGCAGCTAAGCGGAGAGGCAAAAAAGTGATCATGCACGGACATTCGACCAAAGAAGACTTCGAAAATTCTTTTATTGGGTCTAATCTTTTTGCGCCCTTATTTGGCAAATATCTAGCGCACATGTATAAAATGGCAGACTTTATCATTACTCCGTCTGAGTATTCCAAAAAATTGATTGAGTCCTACGGTGTGACGACGCCTATTATGGCTGTCTCAAACGGCATTGACTTGTCGAAATACAAAAAAGATGAACGTAAGGAAGAAGTCTTTAAAAAACATTTTCAGATTGCAGATGGACAGAAAGTCGTAGTCTGTGCAGGCCTTTATTTCAGACGAAAAGGAATCGAAGACTTTGTCGAAGTAGCTCGTAGAATGCCAGATGTCCGCTTTATCTGGCTGGGTTCTATCAATCTCTGGCTTATTCCGCGCAAGATTCGAAATCTTGTCCTTTATAATCATCCTGAAAACGTGGAATTTCCTGGTTATTTCAAAGGCGCAGTTTTCCAAGGAGCCATGTCAGGCAGCGATGCCTTCTTTTTCCCGTCATACGAAGAGACAGAAGGGATTGTGGTCTTAGAAGCACTAGCCAGCGGCCAACACGTAGTCCTGCGTGATATTCCTGTTTATAATGGCTGGATTGATGAAGAGTCGGCAGAGCTTTGTCATAATGTAGATGAGTTTGTCGAATCGCTTCGTAAGGTTCTTGACGGAAAAGTCGATAAACGTGAAGCAGGCTATCGTGTTGCGGAGAGTCGCTCCATTGATGACGTCGCACTTCAGTTAGTCAAGGCTTACCAAACAGTTTTGGAGATGTGATATGCGGATTGGTCTTTTTACAGATACCTATTTTCCTCAGGTTTCCGGGGTGGCGACGAGCATTCGCACCCTCAAGACTGAGCTAGAGAAACTAGGTCACAAAGTCTTTATTTTTACTACGACGGATAAGGATGTCAACCGCTATGAAGATTGGCAGATTATCCGTATTCCTAGCGTGCCTTTCTTCGCTTTTAAGGATCGGCGCGTGGCTTATCGTGGCTTTTCCAATGCCTTAGAAATTGCTCGCCAGTACCAGCTGGATATCATCCATACTCAGACAGAGTTTTCTCTGGGTCTCTTGGGAATCTGGATTGCCAAGGAACTACGGATTCCAGTGGTTCATACCTACCATACCCAATATGAGGATTATGTGCATTATCTTGCCAAGGGCATGGTGATTCGTCCGAGTATGGTCAAGTACATCGTGCGTGGTTTCATGAGCGATTTGGATGGAGTTATTTGTCCTTCTGAGATTGTCTACGATCTTTTGGTCGGCTACAAAATCAAGGCGGAAAAACGGGTCATTCCAACAGGAATCGACTTGGCCAAATTTGAGCGCCCAGAACTCTCACGGGAAGACATCGAGAAACTGCGCTTTAAGCTGGGCATAGCAGAAGACGAAATCATGTTGCTCAGTTTATCAAGAATCTCCTATGAGAAAAATATCCAGGCGATTGTTGAAGCACTGCCAATGGTTTTGGAAGAAAATGCCAAGGTGAAGTTGGTCATTGTCGGAGATGGACCTTATGCTGAGGACTTAAAAGCCTTGGTAGCCCAGCTTCATATTGAGGATTCAGTCATTTTTACAGGGATGATTGCGCCGAGTGATACGGCCCTCTACTATAAGGCGGCAGATTTCTTTATCTCAGCCTCAACCAGCGAGACGCAGGGGCTGACTTATCTGGAAAGTCTAGCCAGCAGTACACCCATCATCGCCCATGGCAATCCATATCTGGACAATGTAATCAGCGATAAAACCTTTGGTACGCTTTATTACGAGAGCCGGGATTTGGCAGGAGCTATTTTGGAGGCCATTTTGGCAACACCAGATATGGACGAGAAAAAGCTAGCCGATAAATTATACGAGATTTCCGCCGAGAATTTTGGTCGTCGTATCTATGAATTCTATTTGGATTTGACCATTAGTAAGGATTTTCATAATGATCTCAATCCAGAAGAAACGATGGCCAAACGCTTGGCCAAGACCATTGTCTATTTGCCAGGAAAAATCATGTCACTGCCGGTCAACAGCTCAACTAGGATGATAAAAGCATCTAAGAAGCAGATTAAGAATATTCGGAAATATTGGGAATAAACTTTCTCATAAGGCCTAATGAACGGAGGTGCTCTTATGAAAGTCTATAAAAAAGAAATTTTCTTTTTGCTCCCCCTTTTCTTTTTCTATTTTGTCTTTTATATACTGTTACGGTATGTTCCAATGGATTCCATGTTAAGTAAGGGGCTAGTAGTTGGAAATGTTCTCATCTACTCTCCTCTGGCAACCTTGTTGGTATCCCTGCTCTATGCAGCTTTATATGGATTTTCTTTGCGCTTTTCTTTCTTGGTTGCTCTCTTATTTTTCCTGACTATTTTCACCTTTGGGGAGTGGATTCCTCTTTATCATGCCGCCTATTTCCTATGCTCACTAGCTGGAAATGGCTTGGGGCACTTGATTTATCGATTTAGTAGGAAAAATAGCAGAGCTGAAAACCAATAAAAGTTCTTGCAAATTTTTTCAATCGTGCTATAATAATTTTTAGAGACATATCACCTGCAGGAAATCTTTTAGAGAGCGCGTGGAGCTGGAAATCGCGTAGAGGA
>ERZ773008.3202-NODE-3202-length-10168-cov-104.611095_pt1 | contig 10168 bp, 6 predicted proteins | sample MGYA00580664_ERZ773008 | MGnify/ENA primary metagenome ERZ773008 (study PRJEB29015, sample SAMEA2738016) | human oral metagenome | biome: human oral; feature: human-associated habitat; material: dental | place: China | collected 2048 ... | reverse complement strand
GTTCCAGCTGTGCGCTCAGCACATGACCATCATATGGGTTGCCTGCAAACGTCCTGGCCCCCACGATCAGCCCCTCCTGGTGCGTGACCGCAAAACTGGACTTGACGCCGAACTCGTAGCGCTGTTGTGCCTTGCCCTTGCAGATGCACTCGACCTCTGGAGCGTGCATCGCATAGAGCTTGCCACTTCCCTTGGGGGTCTGGTTTCGCAACGTCTGTGCCCGTTGCAGTACGGTTTCAAGCCTGTCCATCAGGGGCTGGTTCTCGGGCAGCACCTTCGGCAGCTTGCGCTGAACCTCACGGATCAGCCGGCCGAGTACGGTCTTCTGGCGTTTGAGCACCTTGCGCAGGCGCTTGAACTGGCGCGCATGGGCGTAGCCTCCAGCCTTGCGCCGTAGTTGCCCGCCCTCTCGCGCAAAGGTCTGCTTCAGCGCAATGCCCACATCCTTGGCCGCCTTGACGAGCTGGCCTCGGGCAACTTCCAAAAGCCTGCTGTCAACCGGATAGGCGATGGCCTTGGGCTGCACCGTACTGTCGACAATCACCCGCTCGAACGATTCCGGCTCAATCGCCTTCATCTGCACGGCGGCATCGATGCTCGCCTTCAGAATCTCCTCGACGCCCGCCTCTCCGATGGCCTTGCGAAACCGGCTCAGCTGCGACGGATCACACGGCGGCCGATGCTCGTAATACTCCCGGCCGCTGAAATACTGCCACAGCACGTTCTCGCTCCAGCGCTCGGCCAGTGCCTCATCGCTCAGGTCGAAGGCATGCTTCAGATACAGGAGCGACACCATCAGGCGAATCGCAAGCCGTGGACGCCCGGCAGGGCTGACGCCTGCTCCCGCCACCTCCAGCGTCGGCCCGAACAGATCGTGGCCCGGTACCGAACGCCCCTTGCGATCCTTGTGTGCGAATGTCGGCGCCAGCGCCTTCTCCAGGCTTTCCCAGGGCATGCGCCTGGCCAGCACCGCCAAGGGGTGCGAGAGGTCGATCATCTGGTCGATGCGGGCCCTGAAGAAGTCGTCCGTGGGCATGGATATGGCCTCCGTTTCTCCCAGTTTTTGCTGCAGGCATTGTACTTTCCGGGAGTTCCTGCGCCCTCCAAGGGGTTGCGGATCAAGTGGTCATGCGGGTCTTGGGGATTTTTCAGGACCGACTCTTTGGTTTCAGGTGACCCGTTATCAGGCGCAATCACGAAGCTGCCACAGCCTAGGGCCCCCCATCCTTCGTCATCAGGCCACCCGGGCCCCTCATGTCATCAGGGCCTGCCCGGGACCCGTCACACCGGCCCGTGGTCGATCTTTGTCAGGGCCTCATTAACGGTAAAGAGCCGGGCGCGTATCTGCGTGATGCCGAAGGCGCGCAGGCGTTCCGTGTGCTTCTGCTGGTAGGCCTGGGCGCTGTCGACATCCTCGAACAGGTAGATGCCGCCGGCTTCGCCCGTGGCCTCGTTCTCGGTCCAGATCTTCCAGCGCAGGCCCGGTTCCTGGGCAATGAACTGGGCCAGCTCCTGCATGGCACTGGCCATCTGCTTACCCCAGGGGCCGGAGAAGGGAAAGTCGAACTGCAGCAGGCAGGGCATGATGTTGTCTCGCTCTTGTCTTGTGTGGATGGTAGGAGGCGACCAGGATCACGGCCGCTTCATCCCATCATAGCAGCGGTGCTGCCAGCCGTGCCAGGCTGGCCACCATCCGCTGGTTGAAGCTGTCGGGCTGGTGGTCGGCATGCAGCTGCGTGGCCGATTCCAGATCCTTCAGGAACTGCCTCGCCATCTCGGACGTGGTCTTCTTGTCGTAGATGGCCGCCATCACCTCGAAATTCAGTCGGAAGCTGCGGTTGTCCATATTGGCCGTGCCGATCATCGACAGCTCGTCGTCGATGACTAGTGTCTTGGCGTGGATGAAGCGCGGCACGTAGGCATAGACCTTCACGCGCCGGGTCAGCACTTCCTCCACGAAGGTGGAGGCGGCCAGCCCCGTCAGCAGCTGGTCGGACTCCATCGGCACCAGCAGCCGCACGTCCAGGCCGCGCCCGGCTGCCGTGGTCAGCGCAGTCAGGATCGATTCGTCCGGGATGAAGTAGGGCGTGGTGATCCAGACCCGCCGGCGTGCCGACGACATGGCAGCAAAGAAGTAGCGGTAGATGGCGTACTCACTGCGATCCGGGCCGGAATCGATGATCTGCACCCAGGGCTGCCCTTCGTCGCGGGGCTCGTCGGGGGGGAGCGGGAACCAGGCCAGGATGTCCTGCGGCGTGGTCAACGCCTTGTCCAGCCGTGCCAGGTGGCCCGAGCGCGCGCCGGCATACAGCCAGTCTTCCAGGAAGACCCGCTGCAGGTCCAGCGCCGCGCTGCCCTTCAGCGCCAGGTGTGTGTCGCGCGATGCACTCTCGCCCGTGCAGGCAACCGACTCGACCCTGTCCACGTTGATGCCACCCGTGAAGCCATAGCGTGCATCGATGACCACGATCTTGCGGTGGGTGCGGAAGTTCACCATGCTGGGCCGGAAGGGCAGGAAGCGGGGCGGATTGAAGACCCGTACCTCGCCGCCCGCCTCGCGTAGCGGCTTCCAGAAGTCGCTGCGGCAGCGCCCGGAGCCCACGGCATCCACCAACATTCGCACTTTCACGCCGGCGCGGGCCTTCTCGGTGAGCAGGTCGCGCCAGCGGGTGCCGATCTCGTCAGGCTTGAAGATGTAGTACTCCACATGGATGTGGTGCTCGGCCTTCTGCATCGCCGCCTCGATGGCGGCGTAGGTGGCATCGCCATCGATCAGGATCTGCAGTCCCTGCACCTGCCGCGGGGGCGCGCTGCCGCACTCGGTGGCCAACCGCGCCTGGGCCAGCAGCCAGTGGCGTGAGGCCAGCGTCTCGGGCAGCGGCTGGGTGCGGTGCGGACCGTGGTGCGCCGCCAGGTGGCGGGCCAGCTCGCGGCGGACATTGCGGCGCTTGAGCTTGCGGGGGCCAAAGAGGAAATAGCACACCAGGCTGAGCACCGGCAGGCTGAGAAAGGCCAGGATCCACGACAGCGTGGCCAGCGGCGGCCGCCGCTGCCCCAGCAGGAACAGGATGCTGCCCACCTCCAGCACCGCATACAGCAGCACCCGGTGCGTGACCGAGATGCTTTGCCAGATGAGCTGGAGTTCGGTGAGCAGGTGGTTCAGGAATTCCATGGGAGAAACAGGGAGGAGGGCGTTCGAGGGCTTCCGAGACAGACGCCCTAGCCCTTCATGGTACCGGCGTCCCCCGGTCGGCAGGAAGCACCTTCGGTGTGTCCCGTGCAGGCATCAAGGGGGACTGGGCATACCCACATCGGCTCCACGCCGGGCTTGTGACCCACCGGGAAGCAGGTCATTCCGGCGCTTGCCACCCGGCGCCGTGTCATGCTTTCTCCTGCCTGTGTCACAGTCCTTCACGCTGAAAAACTTGTCTTGAATTCTGACAGGAAGTCCCTATATCTGTTGCATTCCGAACTCAACGGAAGGCCAGATGCCTTCCTTGGCGGAATTCGACGCCGCAGCCGTGCCTGCTGTGGACTTCCGCCAACCTTGCTGAAAGAGATACCAACATGCGTATAGACAAACTCACCACCCAATTCCAGGAAGCCCTGTCCGACGCCCAGAGCCTGGCCGTCTCGGCAGACAATCCCTACATCGAGCCGATCCACGTGCTGGCTGCCATCATCGCCCAGCCGGACGGTTCCGGCCGTGCGCTGCTGGAGCGCGCCGGCGTCCGCATCTCGGCCCTGCGCAGCTCGGTCGAGGCTGCACTGAAGAACCTGCCGCAGGTCAGTGGCCAGTCCGGCCAGCCGCAGGTCAGCCGCGAGCTGCTCAAGCTGCTCAACCAGGCCGAGAAGGACGCCGAAAAGCGCGGCGACCAGTACGTGGCCATCGAGATGTTCCTGCTGGCGCTGACCGAGGGCGATGGCCGTCAGGGCGGCGAGGCCGGCCGGCTGCTGGTGCAGGCCGGACTCACCCACAAGTCGCTGCAGGCGGCCGTCGACGCCGTGCGCGGTGGCCAGGCCGTCGAATCGCAGGATGCCGAAGGCCAGCGCGAGGCGCTGAAGAAATACACGCTGGACCTGACCGAGCGGGCCCGCGCGGGCAAGCTCGACCCGGTCATCGGCCGTGACGACGAGATCCGTCGCACCATCCAGATCCTGCAGCGTCGCTCCAAGAACAACCCCGTGCTGATCGGCGAGCCCGGCGTGGGCAAGACCGCCATCGTCGAAGGACTGGCCCAGCGCATCGTCAACGGCGAGGTACCCGACTCACTGAAGAACAAGCGCGTGCTGGCGCTGGACATGGCTGCGCTGCTGGCTGGTGCCAAGTACCGGGGCGAGTTCGAGGAACGCCTGAAGGCCGTGCTCAAGGACATCGCCGCCGACGAGGGCCGCACCATCGTCTTCATTGACGAGATCCACACCATGGTGGGTGCCGGCAAGAGTGACGGTGCCATGGATGCCGGCAACATGCTCAAGCCTGCACTGGCGCGCGGCGAGCTGCACTGCGTGGGTGCCACCACCCTGGACGAATACCGCAAGTACATCGAGAAGGACGCCGCCCTGGAGCGCCGCTTCCAGAAAGTGCTGGTGGGCGAGCCGTCGGTGGAATCCACCATCGCCATCCTGCGCGGCCTGCAGGAACGCTATGAGATCCACCACGGCGTGGAGATCACCGACCCGGCCATCGTGGCTGCGGCCGAGCTGTCCAACCGCTACATCACCGACCGCTTCCTGCCCGACAAGGCCATCGACCTCATCGACGAGGCCGCCTCGCGCATCAAGATGGAGATCGACTCCAAGCCCGAGGTGATGGATCGCCTGGACCGCCGGCTGATCCAGCTCAAGATCGAGCGTGAGGCCGTGCGCAAGGAGACCGATGACGCATCCAAGAAACGCCTGGAACTGATCGAGCAGGAAATCGCACGCATCAGCAAGGAATACGCCGACTACGAAGAGATCCTGAAGGCCGAGAAGGCCGCCGTGCAGGGCAGCGCCCAGATCAAGGGCGAGATCGACCAGCTGCGGGCGCAGATGGCCGAGCTGCAGCGCAAGGGCCAGTACGAGAAGCTGGCCGAGCTGCAGTACGGCAAGCTGCCCGAGCTGGAAAAGCGCCTGGCCGAGGTCAACGCTGCTGAGACCAACCTGAAGGCCGACGAGGCCGCCGTTTCCGGCAAGCCCAAGCTGCTGCGCACCGTCGTGGGGGCCGAGGAGATCGCCGAAGTGGTCTCGCGGGCCACCGGCATTCCCGTCTCCAAAATGATGGAAGGCGAGCGCGAGAAACTGCTGAAGATGGAAGAGGAACTGCACAAGCGCGTGGTTGGCCAGGACGAGGCTGTCACCCTGGTGTCCGATGCCATCCGCCGTTCGCGCGCCGGCCTGGCCGATCCCAACCGGCCGTGGGGCTCCTTCCTCTTCTTGGGACCCACTGGCGTGGGCAAGACGGAACTGTGCAAGGCGCTGGCCCGCTTCATGTTCGATTCCGAAGATCACCTGATCCGCATCGACATGAGCGAATTCATGGAGAAACACTCCGTGGCACGACTGATCGGCGCGCCTCCGGGATACGTGGGCTATGAAGAGGGCGGCTACCTGACCGAGGCCGTGCGGCGTAACCCGTACAGCGTCATCCTGCTCGACGAGATCGAGAAGGCGCATCCGGACGTGTTCAACATCCTGCTGCAGGTACTGGACGACGGCCGGCTGACCGACGGCCAGGGCCGCACCGTGGACTTCCGCAACACCGTGGTGGTGATGACCAGCAACATCGGCTCGGCCGAGATCCAGCGCCTGTCGGCCGACAAGACGCTGAACGATCCGGACGTGATTAAGGAAGCCGTGATGGGTGAGGTGCGCCAGCACTTCCGGCCGGAATTCATCAACCGGATCGACGAAGTGGTGGTCTTCCACGGCCTGGATGCCAAGCACATCCGCGACATCTCGGTCATCCAGCTCAAGAGCCTGGAGAAACGCCTGGCCGAGCGCGACCTGAAGCTGGAAGTCAGCGAGGCCGCACTTGACGAACTGGCCAAGGTGGGCTTCGACCCGCTGTATGGCGCACGCCCACTCAAGCGCGCCATCCAGCAGAAACTGGAAAACCCCATCGCCAAGCGCGTGCTGGAAGGCCGCTATGCGCCCAATGAGACCGTCCCGGTGGATTTCCGTGACGGACATTTCACGTTCGAGAAGATGGGGAAGTGATGGTTTAAGGCACCGGACAGCCGTCCGGTGCCATACCGTCGTGCAAGCACGACGTGAAACTTGATGCAACGCAGGTTTCCGGTGGCAGCCATGCCATCGGACCCTGCGTTTTTTTGTGAGGCTGGATGTCGGCAGATTGCAGATGTCCCCTTGATGCCATGCGCCAGGAGTTTTACGCAATATATTGATATTTTGGATAAATTCGATGTCGCGGTATGGTGTGTGTGCATCTTTCGATATATACGGAATGAAACGTCGCGTATTTCAATGGCTGGATTAAACACGATCTGTATCTTTTGCATGTTCTAGCATGGGCGGGCGGTTTATTTTGCAAACAGGAGGAAATACAGAACATGCTGATCAAATCCACGACTTCGACATCGCTGGTGAGTGCAGCGGTGGCAGCCCTGTTCCTGGCTGGGTGCGGTGGCGGTTCGGATAATGGGGGCGCTGCAGGCGATCCCGGTGCCGAATCCGGAGGACTGACGACCAAGACCAACCACCACGAGAACGGCGCGGCCAATAGTGGAAGCACAAATGGGACCCAGGGTTCTACCAGCAGTACTGGTACGACTGGGTCGACGACCGCTGCGAACAGCAATGCGGCCAATGACGCTCAAGCGGCCGGTCATGGAAGCACGTCCAGCAATGGGAATGTCGACAGTGGTACGTCACAGACCGCCCAGACGAATGGTGCCATTACCGAAGCCGGCATCAGTACCGAGCTGTTCGAGAAGATTGTCAGCACACAGACAGCCTATGTGCGTGTCGGCCCCCACCCATTGCCGATCAGTGGCGATTATTCGGCTGGCCAGCTAGCAGCACAGGATGTCGCACAAGGCGCAGTGGTGGAGCACGCCCAGTGGGTGGAGACACCGGAATATCCCAACCTGATTTCCTACCAGCAGCCGACGAATGGGCACTTCGTCGTCAATACCTGGGGTTCTGACCGGAAGGCTCAGGGTCATCATGCCGACGCGAAAATCGTTACCAGCCATGCCAGCTTCGCCTTCGTCTTCCACAAAGGGCAGGATGCCATCGATCGGCGCTTGACCCTGCAGACGGATGCCGAGCTGAAGTACGGCTATCACCGCGATGAAAAGACCGGTGAAGAGAAATACAAGGAAACCGAGAAGCTTCAGGCGGTATCTGACAAAGTGATAGCGCATGACGGCGTCGTGGCCTTCAATGAGACGATTCAGGAGTGGCGCGCATCGAATGGTGCGTACATGAGCGTTTCGGTCGAGCGGGGCGACACGGCGAATGAGGTGAAGTTCTGCACGAAACTGTCATCGGGGGCACAGCACGCCCATGGCGATAAGGCAGGTGTCCAGCGCACGGTATGCAGCCTGTGGCAAGTGCCGGCCAACTGGACGGCAACGCAGTCGCTGGTCTATCACGGCATCTACGTGATGGATGGGCAGAATGTCGTCCACTATTGGAAGACCTGGCCTGCCAAAACGAAACCGGCCCAGGCAGGCAGCAGTGACGGCACTGCGACGGCGGGGAATGCTGCCACGACAGGCACTGCCGCGACAGGTGCAGCCGCCTCGGCAGCTGCCGATGCCAAGACGGATGAAACCTGCCAGCAGGTCGCTTCATCTGCCGCTGCTGCCGATGCAGCCGGCAATGGTGCTGCCAGTGTGAGCACTACTGATGGCCATGCAGCGGCCGTGGCCCAGCAGCAGGCAGGCACTCAGCAGCAGGCAGGCTCTCAGCAGCAGGCAGGCACTCAGCAGCAGGCAAGCTCCCAGTCGGGTAACTCGTCGAGTCAGACGACAGGCGACAATGCACAGTCGAACAATGCCGACCAGCAGAACGCCATAGTCAAGCCGGGCAGCACGGATGCCCAGGCAGCAGGTTCGTCGAGCGCCCAGTCAAACGACGGTACTTCTCAGCAGCACACAGCTGCAAAACCGGGGAATGGGACGGGAGCGCATGCAGGAGGAGTTACCAGCAACGCGCATCATGGTGTCGTGGCCAAGCCAGCCAGGAATGATGACTCGAATACCACCGCCGAAGTCGAGTGAATGATGCCGCCCTGATGGCGACAGATGGGGTGCGGTGACCATGGTCAGCAGCCATTCCCGCATCCCTCGGGACGACGAGCGATGCCCTGGCCAGAATCCATGCCGGGGTATCGCTCGTCGTCTTTCGACCTTGGCACTCATTCTGCCCCGGATTCCTGCCTCATGGGGTCCATCAGGAAGCCGTGAACCGAACATGGCACATTCGTCGGGTCTGGATTTCGTCTTCGTGGTTCTTATCATCCATGACCCATGCTTCCGGAGTCGAACCGAGCGATCCCTTTCTTCCTCTGTTTTTCCATGGGTTACTGTGCCAGCATGTTGCAAGCACTGGCCTAAGGTTACTTCAACATTCAAGGGAGCAACATATTGATATTCTAGGGATCCTCTGAATAAGTCCCGCGAACCGGCGCGCCACGGAACGGGATGCAGGACAAGGCGACATTTGCTGTCAATAGCGGCGCTATTGACAGCAAATGGCAACGCAGTCATGCGCCCGTTACGGGGATGTGACGGCCGCGGGGACTTGTTCAGAGGATCCCTAGTTCTGCTCCCGAAGATCTGGTCATGCCCCCGCGCCAAACCACACCAGCTGCCTGCCCGACCAGCCGACGCCCTCCATGTATCGCCATCTTACAGACAGGCGACTTGCATGACGGCACGTATCAAAAGGTACAACCATTTACTATCATCTCCCCGCCCACAACATGGCCAGCATAAAGCGCCGCAGCCAGGGTGCTAGTATTAGTAGCCAACTTGACATATGGCAATGGCGAATGATCTCGGAAAAACCCTTCCCTCATTCGCCTTCCTCTGGCTGCATACCCTCGCCGGCCCGGCCGGCCGGGCCTGTCCACTCCCCTTATCGAGAGAGAAAGAGAACCATGCGTAAACTGATCTTTGCCGCCCCGCTGCTCGCCCTGGCCTTGGTCGCCTGCGAAAAGCAGCAGGACCCTGCCGCCGAAGCCGCTCAGAAGGCCCTGGACGACGCCAAGCAGAACGCCTCGCAGGCTGTGGATTCCGCCAAGGATGCCGCCTCCAAGGGCATGGATGCCGCCAAGGATTCGGCCGGTGCCGCCATGGACAATGCCAAGCAGCAGATGGACAACGCCAAGGAAACGGCCACCCAGCAGATGGATGCTGCCAAGGACACCGCAGCCAAGGCGGTGCAGGGCGCCAAGGACGCTGCCAAGCAGGAATCGAAGTGATCTGATCCCGCCGTGCAGGCCTGAACATCCTTCAGGTCCGCTGAATCTGACAGGATGCATCCTTCGGACGCCTTCTCTGGCGTCCCAAGAAAATCGCCCCGATGGCCAAGCCACCGGGGCGATTTTCTTGCAGGCAGATCTTTGGAGGCCCCTTGGGGGGCCATCCTCGATCTCAGCGCAGATTCTCGTTCAGGATGCGGATGATCTCATCCGCCACGCGGCGGTCTTCCTCGCGGAAAGGCTGCTTGCCATCAGCCAGCAGCACACTGACGGAGGTCTCTCCACCCTCGCCCCGCACCAGCAGCTGGTAGTGCTGGCCGGTAAGGTCCTTGCGTTCACCCGAGAAGATGCGCGACCACGTGCCTTGTGTCTTGTCACGGCGCTGCGGGTCCACATAGACGATGTTGTAGACCCCCTGCTCGCGGTTGCGGTCCTCGATGCTGAAATCGAGCCGGTCCAGCACCACGCCCACCGAACGCCAGCTGCGATCGAAGTCTTCGGACAGCACCAGGTGGCTGGGCTGGCCTTCCTGGGCGACGATGCGTGCGCGGGGCTTCGCCTGCGGCTGGCCGCCATCGGCAGGCGCCGCGGCCTCCGCGTCACCCGGCGCAGCAGCGGTCCGGCCATTGGCTACGCCCGCGGCCGCATCGGCCTGTGCAGTGCTGCCCAGCTGCCCGTGGGCGAAGGCGCTGTCCAGCCGCGCCAGCATCCGCCGCAGGTATTCCACCTCCA
>ERZ773008.3198-NODE-3198-length-10173-cov-3.723364_pt1 | contig 10173 bp, 12 predicted proteins | sample MGYA00580664_ERZ773008 | MGnify/ENA primary metagenome ERZ773008 (study PRJEB29015, sample SAMEA2738016) | human oral metagenome | biome: human oral; feature: human-associated habitat; material: dental | place: China | collected 2048 ... | reverse complement strand
GAGAACCTCGTGCTGATGGGCAATCCCGGCACAGGCAAGACGCACTTGATGACGGCGCTCGGCATAAAGGCCACAAGGTGCAGTTCGCCAATGCAGCGACGCTGGCAAGCGAGTTGAAAGAGGTTCGTGACGGATACCAACTGTGCCGCTTAGAAAAAGGCATTGCGACGAACGACCTGCTGCTTATAGATGAGCTCAGCTATGTGCGATTCAACCAAGAAGAATCCGAACTGATCTTCAAGGTGATCTCCGAACGCTCGGAGAGAGCGAGCACGATCACCACGACGAATCTCGTATTTTCCAATCTGATATTGATGTTAGACTGTGTGGGAATACCTACGGAGATGGGGCTTGCCCGTACATCCTAGTGACGCTTCTAATTTTTAATGTGGATAACAGAAGGCGGCATGTAGAGCGGTTGTTTTTTGCACTACTTGTAGCAAATATAGAGGAATCGAATTTGATGTATAGTGTGGATGCTACGGAGTATAGATTATGAAGAGACTTGACTATGTTATTGAAGCAACAAGCGAGTATATTAAGCGTATGCCGAAGTCTCAACGGAAAAAGTATGGACAGTTTTTTATAAGCAAAGAAATTGCAAATTTTATGGCTGAATTATTTACTGTACCTCAAGGTCGCAGATCGATTTCTGTGCTTGATCCTGGGGCAGGATCGGGTATCCTTTCTATCGCTCTTCTTGATAGACTAGAAACGATTGAGGCTATTGAATCTGTTGAGCTAGTTTGCTATGAAAATGATTCTAACATTATTGAATTGCTAGAGTCTAATATGGAGTGGGCATGTACCCATACCATGAAGAATGTCAGCTGTAGAGTCGTCACGGATAATTATATTCTTAGCCAGAGCCGTGCCTATAACCATATGATGAATGTAGGCGAATATCTGCCCAAATACGATATGATTATCGGCAATCCGCCTTATATGAAAATTGCTAAAGATTCAGCAGAGGCGGTAGCTATGTCTGATATTTGCTATGGTACACCGAATCTATATTTTTTGTTTGCATCTATGAGTCTGTTTAATTTGAAAGATCATGGGGAGATGGTATATATTATTCCACGCTCGTGGACTTCCGGAGCATATTTTAAACGATTTCGTGAGAATATTTTTACTCATGGTGTTCTGGAGCATATTCATCTTTTTGAGAGTCGTGATAAGGTGTTTGAAAAAGAACATATTTTACAAGAAATAATAATCATCAAAATGAAAAAAACGGATAAAAAGCCGAGAAAAATCTGCATTACAACAACGAAAAATAGTACGGAGTTCTCAAAGAAAACAGTTTTTGAAGCGTCATACGCTACTGTTGTGAATAGTAGAGATTCCTATGTTTATTTGATAACGAATATGGAGGATGCTCAAAATTTAAAGAGATTGAAACGTTGGAAGAATACTCTTCCGGACATAGGCTTAAAAATGAGAACTGGTCTCATTGTTGATTTTCGAAATCGTACTGCTTTGCGTGATTTACCAGAAGAAAATACTGTTCCTCTGTTTTATTCGCAGCATATTCGAGAAGGTAAGATTATCTTCCCGTTAGGAAGAAAGTGTGAATATATCACTACTGAACAAAACACTCTTTTGCAACGAAACGAGAATTATCTTTTTGTAAAACGATTCACTGCTAAAGAAGAACGTAGACGATTACAATGTGGAGTGTATCTAGCTCGTAGATATCCAAAATACACAGAAATAAGTACACAAAATAAGATTAATTTTATTTGTGGTCTACGTGAATTATCGGAGTGTATTGTCTATGGGTTATACGTTTTGTTCAACTCAACTCTATATGATTGTTATTATCGGATATTGAGTGGCTCAACCCAAGTGAATGCTACAGAGATAAATGCGATGCCTGTTCCATCCATCGAGGTTATTGAATTGATGGGAAAGGAATTGATGGAAGCCAGAAGTATGTCTGAAACGATATGTGATACCATTTTGCAGAACTATATATAGATTTTATAGACCGCATGTAGTTTAGATTTAATCTATGTGATAAATAAATAAATGTAAAGATACATAAAAGAAAGAGGGGGCTATAATGGCTTTGAAAGAAGAAATCGCCGAGAAGAGGAAAGATATAGTGGTTGATTCGTATCCGATGTCTATTGGCGAGATGGCAAATCTTTATAAGGATGGCGAGTTAGATGTTCATCCCGAATTCCAACGATTTTTTCGATGGGATGCGGAACAAAAGACAAAACTTATCGAGTCTATTTTATTAGGTATTCCAATTCCACCCATCTTTGTATCACAGAAAATCAATGGTACTTGGGATGTCATTGATGGACAGCAACGTCTTTCGACAATTTTGCAATTTTTGCAAATTCTAAAAAAGGATGATGGAAGTCTATATGAGCCATTAACTCTTCAAGCGACGAAATTCTTACCTTCTCTTGGAGGGGTTCGCTGGGATGATGATGATTGTTTTTTGCCAGAGCAGAAACTTGTGTTTAAAAGAGAGAAATTGAATTTTACTATTATTAAAGAAACGACAGAATCAGATACATCTAAATATGAGATGTTCCAGCGTTTAAATACTAATGGAACTAGATTGTCTGCACAGGAAATTAGAAATTGTTTAATGGTTATGATTGACAAAAAAATATATGAGGTGATGAATGAGCTTCATGATAACATAGACTTTAAAACATGTACTCCATTGACCGATTCGCAATTTGAAGAACAATATGGATTGGAACTCGTCGTAAGATATCTTCTTTATGTTGAGTTTACTGATACTTTTATTGCTGAGATAGATAAGACTCGCAATATGGATGCATTTTTAACTGAGGAGTTAGAAGTTTATGCGCAAACTAGAACGGAGTATCTACTAGCTGAAACTAAAAAACAATTCTTCCGGGTTTTTTCCTTATTGAATAATATTTTAGGCGAGAATTCTTTTAAAAAATTTCATAATGACAAATTCAAGGGACCACTCATGATTGCTGCATTTGAGGCGATCATTCCTGGGTTGGCTTGGAATCTTGATTATTGGGAAACAAATAAAGATGAGCTACGGGAACGAATCGCGGATATTTATACTCAAAAGGCGTTTGCTTTTGCAACACGTCGAGGGATCCGTGCTTTGGATCGTATGACTCAATTGATTAAATTTAGCAGGATGTGGTTTGCGTATGAAGATTAAGAGTATCGAGAAGCTTCAAGACCTATTGGCTCAAGACATAGCATGGCGTAAAAAAGAGTTAATTGAGATAAGACTCTTGATACATGCATCTCAGAATCCGGCTTTTTGTAGGATGGGGATTGCGATGCTCTCCGCACATTTCGAAGGGTTTGTTAGACAAGCGGCAAATTATTATATAATACATGTAGCTTCGCAAAACATTAAAATATCAAAATTATATACTAATTTTGTAGCGATCCATTCCAAGAAGCTATTTGAGCCTTGCATGTCGTCTGATAAAATCACGGTGTATCAAAAATCGATAGAGGATTTTCTCGATAATTATACACGGTGTACTTTTCGAGTTAAATATTCGCCGGAAAAACCAGTTATCAAAACGGAGAGTAATCCTTCATCGAGTGTAGTAAAAAATATTTTTGATAGTATAGGATTGGATTTCTCACCATATGAAACCAAAAAAAACTATATAGATACAGATCTTCTTAAGAATCGTCATAGTATTGTTCATGGCGAGAGAACATATGTGGATGTTTCTGATTTTGATAATACCTTCACTATTATTTTAGAAATCATGGAACAGCTATTTGAGCAGATTATAATAATAGCAATTGATAGAGGATATTTGAGATGTAAACAAACATGCTCAAAGGCACCATAATGAACGAAAACGCCATGCGCTTCGTCAAATCCTAGCTCAAAAGGATGTAAGGTGAAATGAGCCATAAGCAAGGAGTCCTAAAGGCTGAGAAGCAGCTGCGGGAACAAGGGTATTTTCGCAAGGCATCGATCGGCGACTTTTGGGGGCTGATTGAAACGCGTCCGTACATGCGGGTCTGCCAGACCTATGTGGGGACGTTGTTGATGAATCGTAAGATGCGGCTGGCGGCGAAGGCATGCGAGTCGATGCTTCGCCTTTGTAAGGACGATAATCTTGGCATTCGGTATACGCTCATTCACCTTTATGGGTATCTCGAAGAAGCGCAAGCGGCGCACAAGCTTTTTGGCGCCTATGATGGGGGCTGGGGGACGCGCTTCCCGCTTGCTATGGCTTTACTTTCGTATAAGCAGGGCAAGGAGGAGATGGCGCAAAAGTATTTGCAGATGTTGCTGAATAATAATAAGGACACAAAGAAGTTTTTCTCTGCCCATGGTACGAAGAAGCTGGGAGAGTATGCGTCGAAGATGCAGCCGTATGCTTATCGCCCGAACAGCATAGAGGAGCTTCTGCTGATGCTTGCTGAACACGACTATGTTTACGATTCTGCGCATGCTTTTTCTTTTGGGCAAAGGGGGCGATTCGTGGCATGAAGAAGGAAAAGGTCACTGGTTGAGAAAGGTTTCCTATGTTCCGGCGACGCAAGTCGATGCCGCATTGGATGGAACTGGATTTGCATGTGCGGCAGCCTGTATGTGGAGAACGGGGGAGCGATGAAGGGGCACTATCTTGTGCATATACGGCGCGACGGTTCGGCGGAGCAGACGTTGCCGGAGCATCTTGGAAACGTGGCAGATCTTATGGCGGGATTTGCCGAGGGAAGCGGGCTTTCGGCGACGGCGCGCCTAATTGGCATTTTGCATGATCTCGGCAAGTGTACGGCGGAGTTTTCCTCGTATCTCGAATGGTGCCGCAAGCATCCGGGCGACTTCAGCCGATGGGGCACGGTCGACCATACGTCGGCAGGTGGTCAGCTGCTGCATCGGTGGTATGGGCGATCTTCGGAAGATGGGAAGCTGGCGGCAGATATGATGGCGCTCGTGATTTTTTCGCATCATGCCGATCTGATGAATTATGTCGATCGGGAAGGCAACGCCGATTTTTGGAAACGCGTGGAGAAAAAGGATGTATTGGCGCAGGTCGATCTCGCCTATTATTATCGTGCGGTCATCGACGAGGCGGAGCTCGATCGACTTTTTAAGGCGGCAGTGCGTGAGTTTTCTGCACTGGATGAACGAATTGCATCTCTGAGCTCACGAGAGAGCGAGGCCTATTACTTCGCGTGGGGCATGGTGCATAAGCTGCTTTTCAGCATGTTGGTCGATGCCGATCGCCTCGACAGCGCCGCGTTTGAGCTGGATATGCCGTTGGTGCACGGCTACGCAGCCGCCATTGGGGCGGATGGATTGCCCGCTGGCACTTGGCGGCAAAGCGGAACTGACGACGGATGCGGCGGCAGTGTTCGAGGGATTTCGGCGCGTCCATATCGAGAACTGCTGCCGCGATGGGGGATCTTCTGTTGATGAAATTGCCGCCGAGATCCTAGAGAGTGCCGAAGAACGCGGCGATGTGCTCGCCATCGTGAACCTCACGAAACAGGCGCGGGAGCTTTATCAGGCTGTGCTTCGTGAGGCTTCGTCCGCAGAGCATGAAATGCAGGTGGTTCATCTGAGTACGAAGATGTGCCCGGCGCACAGAAAGAGGGTCTTGGATGAGGTGCGTGCGGAGCTTGCACGGCACAGAGAGGAGGCGGAAAAGCGGCTCATTTGCATCAGCACGCAGCTCATCGAGGCGGGAGTCGATGTGTCGTTTCCCGTGGTTTATCGTGCGCTGGCAGGCTTCTCGTCGATCGCACAGGCGGCGGGGCGCTGCAATCGCCACGGAGACGGCACGCAAGGGCTCGTGCGCATTGTGGAATTTGCCGATGAAGGTCTTCTGCATTTGGAAGATATACGCGAGGGCAAGAAAATCGCGCGGATTCTGCTGCACAAGAACGAGGCGGATGCCATCCTGTCGCCGGAGGTCATGAAGGAGTATTTTCTTAAATTCTATCAGGGACGCATGCCGCGGGAACTGCGCTATCCGCTCGACAAGCGCTATACACTATTCGACCTCTTGAGCGCGAATGGCGCAGGCCAGCAGGTTCGAGAGGAGAGAGGCGAGCCCGTTTTTTGGTTCATGCAGGCGTTTCGGGATGCAGGGCAGGCCTTTGAGGTCGTCGATTCGTATACGGAGAGCGTGCTCGTGCCCTATGCGGCGGGGAAGGATTTGGTGGCAGCTTTTGATAAAAAGGCGGTGGACAAGAAGCTCTTTTATCAGGCTGCGAGGCGGGCACAGCAGTATATGGTGAACCTCTTTCGCCATGAGATGGAGACGCTCGAAGCCCAAGGGGCGGTGCGGCAGACGGAGAGCGGCGTGTTTGTCTTGCACGAACCGTATTACCGGGAAGATTTCGGCGTGCAGTTGGAGCAGGAAACCACATAATACATGATCTGAAGGGGTGATATGATGCGAAATGCGATCGAGTTCCAGGTTTACGGCAGGATGGCGCTCTTCACCGATCCGATCACAAAGATTGGCGGGGAACGCTCCTCGTATGCTGTGCCGACGTATCAGACGCTGAAGGGGATCACGGAAAGCATATACTGGAAGCCTACCATTATATGGATCATCGACGAGATTCTCCATACCTTTGCCGATGAAGATTTTTGCTCGGACTCTCCGCTGGGCGTAGAGTTCCTTCTGGGATTGTCGTGCCAGCGCTACGTGATAAAGAAGGAAATAGAATAGAAAAGCACTGTGCGTGTTTTCACAGTGCTTTTTTGATGTCCTCTATTATGCTTTATTTTTTCAGTGGTTCGGTGAATGCTTTTTCGAGGAGGGCGGATAGAACTAACCGATTTTGCGGCACCTCATTGAAAGCGAGATACGTCGTTTCAAAGGTACCGGCTTTTTCATCGACGACGAACTGGATTCTGGCCTTGACAGGAACATCTTGGTACGTGCAGTCGCCAGTGAATTCGACGATGTCCTGCTGGTCATCGCTTTTAAAATATTTCCATTGTGGCTGGGCGAAGAAATTGGAAAAGGCTTGCTCGTAAGTCCGGTTGGGATATTCATTTGGATGGCCATTTTTGACCATTTGAACATAGCGGTTTTTCGCATGCTGGGTATTGCTCAGAGTGTCCTCAACATCTTTTCCGATGCTGTCAGCAACGCTGCTGGAACAACCGGCACAAAAAAGTGCGGCAAGTGTGATGAGCAGGCACAATATCTTCATCAAAATCCCTCTTTTTAAAACGTAGGTGTGTGGATGGATGATTGCCGTGGGGAAAGTATGTCTGTAATGTCTGTAAATTGAGCATGAGGTTCTTATTCGACATAATAGGAAGAAAAACCTGCAAAGAGGGTTGTATTATTGCATTTTGTATTATTATACCATAAGGTTTCAAAAACAGATAGTTTTAGGATTGCAATACGAAAACTATCTGTTTTTGTTAACTGGTAACCGTGTTTTCTGGTGGAGTGACGAGTTACGGAAGATCATTGGACTGCGAAGTTTGAGATGGCACGTTCTATGCAGGAAAATGAAGGCGCCTTATAGAAGTAAGGATTCGCCGATAATCATAGAAGGATACTGTCAATGAAAGCGGGTCGCGTATTTGCCAGGAGAAAATATGGCATGGATTGAAGGTATGGCATGATGTGCGAATACCTGTTCTGGCAAATTTTCAAAAATTTTGTAAATGGTTGAAAAGAATGCAGGTTGGCCTATAGGAAGAAACGGAGGCGATGACAGTGGCGAAGAGCAATAGTGAGAGGTTCTACGAGGGGTTTCAGCGGTTTTTGGCACAGTCGGGATATGAGCAGCCGACGGATGGCGAGATGGATGTGTTGCTACAGGAGTATGTGAAGCTGATGAATGAAGATTCGCCGCTTCTCGCGTCGATGGCGGAGGAGGAGTCGGCAGATGCGTTTTTGGATCGTGCGCAGGAGGCAAAGAGTCAGCGGGAGCGTCTGAAGTGGATCCGGAAGGCGCGCGAGATTGAACCGGATCATGTGGATGCGGCGCTGGCGGAAATCGAGATGACGGCCAAGAATCCGTACGAGGAGGAGATGCTTCTTTGTGAATTGCAGCAAAAGGCTGAGAAGCAGCTGCGTGAGCAAGGGGATTTCTGCAAGGAGACCGTCGGCGATTTCTGGCTCATTGTTGAAACGCGCCCATATATGCGGGTTTGTCATGCGTATGTGGAAACCTTGCTGATGAATCGCAAGATGCGCCTTGCCGCTAAGGAGTGCGAGTCGATGCTTCGCCTTTGTTCGAGGGACAATCTCGGTATTCGCTATACGCTCATTCATATTTATGCGTATCTTGAGGAGGAAAAAGCGGCGCAGAAGATTTTCAAAAAGTATCATGGGGTGGAGGAGACGCGTCTTCCGTTGGCCATGGCGCTTCTTTCTTACAAGCTGGGGAAAGAGGAGGCGGCGCGGCGGTATCTGCAGGTGCTGCTTGATAATACTACGGATGTGAAGAAGTTCTTTTCCGCTTATGGTACGAAAAAGATGGAGACATATACAGAGGCCTTGAGTCCGTATAGTTATCGGCCGCATACGATGGAGGAGCTTTTCTTGATTTTTACCGATCATCTCTATGCTTATGGAGATGCGCCTGCTTTCTTCTTTTGGGCTAAGATGGTGCTTCGCGGCATGAAGAGGTCGGCGGGCAAGGGGTGAAGGGTCTATCAGCGCCCCGAACGCACGGAGGGATTTTCCGACATAGGCGGGGGTTTCATGCCTGTCTTCGATGCGCTCGGCATTGATCTCGTGTTGACGGTTCGCGGAAGTCCTTCAGATTTCCGCCAGGTGCATGATCTCGATACTGCTCTGGCATGGCAGAGACTTTTTGCAGTAACTGCAATATCTTGATAAGTCTGGAGATGTCTTTGCCTCGCCTTTTCACGCGGCGGACATCTCTTTTCATGCGATTCGTATAGACGATCTCATACTACACGCACAAACGTCCACTTTTTGGACATTTTGCGTCGCCCTTACATAAGCCTAGCCAATCGGTCTGCGCCCTTCGGGCTTGACTTCTTGGGGCTTCACAGTAGAATAAGAAATGCAGCAGGAAGAAGTCGCTGTATTCAGTAATATACGAAAGTGGAATAGTGCAAGGGGCAAAACATGAAGAATCAACATAAGATAAATCGCCGCACCTTCCTCAAGCTTGCGGGCGGCGCGGCGGTCATCGCGGGCGGCGGCTTTTTGGCGCAGAGGTTCGATGTCCTCGGACGGGCGGCGAAGCGGCTCGACAAGATGGCGAATCCTCGAAAGATCGAGGCGGACTTCGTCCGGCAGATCATCACGCGCGATCCTTCCGTCTCGCGCACGATCATGTGGCAGTCGGAGGCGGCGGAGAGCGCGGCGACGGTCGAGTGGCGCGAGGCAGATGCGCAGGAGGTGCAACGCGCGGCGGCGACGAACGAGAATTTCACGGACGACGGGCGCGCGGCGGTGCTGTATGCGGCTGACATTGAGGGGCTGACGCCAGGCAAGGCCTACGAGTATCGGCTGGTGAACGGCGAGGAGGCGAGCGAGTGGCGGCCTTTGACGACGCCGGCGGAGAGTGATGACTTCAAGGCGCTGATCTTCCCCGATTCGCAGTCGAGCGATTATTCAGTCTGGCGAGACGTCGCGCAGGGAGCATGGCAGCGCAATCGGGATGCGGGCTTCTTCGTCAACATGGGCGATCTCGTCGATAACGGCGAGGATCATACGCAGTGGGATGCGTGGCTCTCGGCGGTCGCGCCCATGATCGAGCGGATTCCCTTTGCGCCCGTCATGGGCAATCATGAGACGTACGACAGGAATTGGCAAGTGCGCCTGCCCGAAGCGTACTTGCAGGAGTTCGCCGTGCCGGACAACGGCAGCAAGGTGTTCTCGCGCTATTATTATTCGTTCGACTATGGGATGTGTCATTTCGCCGTGCTCAATACGCAGATGGACGAGGTGGCGGATTTCAAGCGGGGGCTTTTGGAAGAGCAGCTCGCGTGGCTGCCCGAGGATATGGAAAAGAGCCGCAAGCGGTGGAAGATCGCGCTCCTGCACAAGGATGTGCTGCAGTACCGCATTCATCAGCGCCCCGAACGCACGGAGGGATTTTCCGACATAGGCGAGGCCTTCATGCCTGTCTTCGACGCGCTCGGCATCGACCTCGTGCTGACGGCGCACCTGCACACCTATCGCAATCGCGGTCATATCGAGGCGTTTCGCCGCTCGCCGA
>ERZ773008.3196-NODE-3196-length-10180-cov-4.700444_pt1 | contig 10180 bp, 3 predicted proteins | sample MGYA00580664_ERZ773008 | MGnify/ENA primary metagenome ERZ773008 (study PRJEB29015, sample SAMEA2738016) | human oral metagenome | biome: human oral; feature: human-associated habitat; material: dental | place: China | collected 2048 ... | reverse complement strand
TTTAATGGCTGCCCCCCTTGCAGAAAGCGACAGTGAAATTGAAATTGTTGGCGATTTGGTTTCCAAACCGTACATCGACATCACCCTTAACATGATGAAAACCTTCGGCGTAGAAGTTGAAAATCAACATTACCAACGCTTTATCGTGAAAGGTAAACAATCTTACCAATCTCCCGGCACCTTTTTGGTGGAAGGCGATGCCTCCTCTGCGTCCTATTTCTTGGCGGCAGGTGCCATTAAAGGCAAAGTGAAAGTTACCGGCATCGGTAAAAACAGCATTCAAGGCGATCGTTTATTTGCCGATGTGTTAGAAAAAATGGGGGCAAAAATCACGTGGGGCGAGGATTTCATTGAAGCGGAACAAGCGCCGTTGCACGGTGTGGATATGGACATGAACCATATTCCCGATGCCGCAATGACTATTGCCACAACTGCGTTGTTTGCAGAAGGGGAAACCGTGATTCGTAATATTTATAACTGGCGGGTAAAAGAAACGGATCGCTTAACCGCCATGGCAACCGAACTACGCAAAGTGGGCGCTGACGTGGAAGAAGGCGAAGATTTTATTCGTATTCAACCCTTAAAATTAACGGATTTTAAGGCCGCAGAAATCGAAACCTATAACGATCACCGCATGGCAATGTGTTTCGCCCTGGTGGCGTTATCCGACACACCGATTACCATTTTGGATCCGGACTGCACAGCCAAAACATTCCCAACGTTTTTTGAGGAATTTTTAGCCATCGCACAGAATTCCCCTCAATAATTCCCATACAAAGCGCCACGAAAATAAAATTAGGGGCGCTTTTCTGTCTTCGTCACAAGATTTAACTTAGAAGAAAACCCTTTCCATGCTATAATCACGCCAATTTTTTCACTATTAAATTTAATGATTAGGAAGTTCTAAATGTCTGATTTCGTCCAAGATATTACGCCGGTCAGTATTGAAGAAGAGCTGAAATCTTCATATCTCGATTACGCCATGTCCGTTATTGTAGGACGTGCCTTGCCTGATGTACGTGACGGCTTAAAACCGGTACACCGCCGCGTGTTATTTGCTATGCACGAAGGGGGCAATGCCTACAATAAACCTTACCGTAAATCTGCCCGTATTGTGGGTGACGTTATCGGTAAATACCACCCGCACGGTGATAGCGCGGTATATGATACCTTGGTGCGTATGGCGCAACCTTTCTCCTTGCGTTATATGTTAGTGGACGGTCAAGGTAACTTCGGATCTGTAGATGGCGATGCGCCGGCGGCGATGCGTTATACGGAAGCCCGTATGACCAAAATCGCCCACGAATTATTGGCAGATCTCGATAAAGAAACCGTCAATTTTGTGCCAAACTATGATGGTTCGGAACAAATTCCTGAAGTGTTACCAACCAAAGTCCCAGCCTTATTGGTCAACGGCTCCTCCGGGATTGCTGTCGGGATGGCGACCAATATTCCACCGCACAACCTAGGCGAAGTATTAGACGGTTGCTTGGCTTATATTGAAAATAACGATATCACCATTGATGAATTGATGAGTCATATTCCCGGCCCGGATTTCCCAACAGCCGCATTGATTAATGGTCGTAAAGGTATTGAAGAAGCCTATAAGACCGGTCGTGGTAAAATTTATGTCCGTGCCCGTGCGGAAATTGAAACCGATGAAAAAGGCCGTGAAAGCATTATCGTTAACGAAATTCCGTATCAAGTTAATAAAGCCAAATTAATCGAAAAAATTGCGGAATTCGTCAAAGAGAAAAAAATTGAAGGCATTAGCGGTTTACGTGATGAATCAGATAAAGACGGTATGCGTATCGTCATTGAAATCAAGCGCGATGCCGTCGGTGAAGTGGTATTAAACAACTTGTATGCCCTCACGCAAATGCAGGTGACTTTCGGGATTAATATCGTGGCATTAGACCATGGTCAGCCGAAGCTCTTAAATTTAAAACAACTCATTGAAGCATTTGTGTTACATCGCCGTGAAGTGGTGACCCGCCGTACCATCTTTGAATTACGCAAAGCACGTGAACGCAGCCATATTTTGGAAGGCCTTGCCATTGCATTAGCCAATGTGGACCCAATTATTGAGCTAATTCGTCAAGCGCCAAATCCGGAAAGCGCCAAACGTGAATTGCTTGCCCGTCCATGGCAACTTGGTCATGTAGCAGAAATGTTGGCAGCAACCGGTGTCGATACTGCTCGCCCGGAAGATTTAGACGAACAATATGGTATCCGTGACGGTTTATATTATTTGACCGAAGTCCAAGCCCAAGCCATTTTAGATTTACGTTTACAAAAATTGACCAACTTAGGTCATGACGAAATTCTAGACGAATACAAAAAATTATTGGAAGCCATCGGCGAATTGCTCTATATCCTACGCAGTCCTGAACGCTTAATGGAAGTGATTCGTGAAGAATTGGAACAAATCCGCGAACAATTTAACGATCCGCGCAGAACAGAAATTACCGCCGCTTCCGGTGACATTAATTTAGAAGATTTAATCGCCCAAGAAGATGTGGTGGTGACGCTTTCTCACGAAGGCTATGTGAAATATCAACCCATTAGCGATTACGAAGCACAACGCCGCGGTGGCAAAGGTAAATCGGCAACGAAAATGAAAGAAGAAGATTTCATTGAGAAACTCTTGGTGGCCAATACTCATGACACCATTCTCTGTTTCTCCAGCCGTGGACGCTTATATTGGTTGAAAGTATACCAACTTCCGCAAGCCAGCCGTGGCTCGCGCGGACGACCAATCGTCAATATTTTACCACTCAATGAAAATGAACGTATTACCGCCATTTTACCGGTGACCGCTTACGAGAAAGATAAATTCGTCGTCATGGCAACCGCCGGCGGTATTGTGAAGAAAATCGCGTTAACCGAATTCAGCCGCCCACGTTCTAGCGGTATCATCGCGCTGAACTTACGCGATGAAGATGAATTGATCGGCGTCGATATTACCGACGGCAACAATGAAATCATGTTGTTCTCTTCCCAAGGTCGCGTAGTACGTTTCAGCGAATCCGCTGTCCGTGCAATGGGGCGTTTGGCGACAGGGGTACGCGGTATCAAACTCGCCTTAACCAATGATCTGAATGACGATGAAAGTGCGGTTGAAATTGAAGAGGTTTCTGATGACAACACAGAAGAAACCTTAGATCTCAACATCGATAAAGTTGTTTCTTTAGTCATTCCGAAAAATGACGGCGAAATCCTCACCGCAACACAGAACGGCTACGGCAAACGGACGAAGTTAGAAGAATATCCGACCAAATCCCGTAATACCAAAGGGGTGATTTCCATTAAGGTCAGTGAACGTAATGGCAAAGTCGTTGCGGCAACCCAAGTGGTTGATACGGACCAAATCATGTTAATCACCGATGCCGGTACCTTGGTTCGTACCCGAGTAAGTGAGGTCAGCATCGTCGGACGTAACACGCAAGGTGTTCGCTTAATCCGCACAAGCGAAAATGAGCATGTTGTGAGCTTGGAGCGTATCTGCGATGTCGATGACGAAGAAGGCGAACAAGAAAGTGCGGTAGAAAATACCGAAGAATAACAACATAAGAGTATTTTAAGGCAGTAGTGTTTTATTGCTGCCTTAAATATTGGGGGATAAATGGATATTTATTTAGTTTATTTGCACATTATTTGTGCTTTTTTAAGCTTGGGATTATTGATTGTGCGAGGCGGAATGCAACTCACGCAGAAAAATTGGCGTGCCGTTAAACTCTTGAGAATTCTACCGCACTTAACAGATACGCTCTTAATTCTCAGCGGTATTGTCATGTTATTTCAATTCAACTTCGGCTTAGAAAGCTGGATTATGGCTAAAGTTGTATTGCTTTGCGGCTACATTATTTTTTCAGCAAAATTCTTCAGCAAAAAACAATCTCAAAACCGACCGCACTTTTTCTTCTTAGCCCTTGCCGCATTGATAGCCACCATTTTAATTGGTTATTTTCATTAAAAACAACAATCCGCACATTTTACGTGCGGATTATTCTATCACCATCATAGAAACAATTTTATCCTCTAATCGACACTTTAAACCTTACACAAGTTACTCATTTTTAAAATTGTTATTTACATAATACTCAAGTAAAATTTCAAAATTTTATTCATCGTTACTCATCTAAGGTTCTTATAATGAAAATCAGCAATCAGCAATCAGCAATCAGCAATCAGCAATCAGCAATCAGCAATCAGCAAGGATTATCTAAACTTTTAGCTGAATTTCAACAACATTCCCTTTCCGAACGTGAAAAAGGCACCTATTTTGAGGATTTAATTCAGCTCTACTTCCAAAACGAGCCTTTTTATAACTTTTACTATAAAGAAGTTCTCACATTCAAAGATTGGATTGAAAAATACTACCCCCATCTTCCTTCCAACGACACAGGCATTGATTTAGTTGCAGTGACTCACGATGGTGAAAATCACGCCATTCAATGTAAAAACTACACTCAAGATCATCGAATTAGCAAAGCAGATATTGATAGTTTCTTTACTGCTTCAGGCAAAAGCTATTTCCAACATCGGATTATTGTTGCCACCACCGACCATTGGACAGAAAACGCTTATGCTTCACTCTCTAACCAAAATCCACCTGTTACAGTCATAAATCGCTCTGACTTAGAACACAGTGCAATTGACTGGGAAAATTTTGCATTTCAAAAAGAAATTACTTTTAAGCCGAAGAAAGATCTACGTCCTCATCAAGTAAGTGCTTTATCTGCCGTTCGTTCGGGCTTAAAAGATACTGATCGCGGTAAGCTCATTATGGCATGTGGCACGGGAAAAACCTTTACCTCCTTAAAAATTGCCGAAAATATCGCAGGTAATGGCAAAAAAGTGCTTTTCTTAGTGCCAAGTCTTGCCTTACTTTCTCAAAGTTTGACTGAATGGACACAAGAATCTGAATATCCATTACATTGCTTTGCCGTTTGTTCCGATAGCGATATAGGGAAACAAGGAAAGGTAAAAAATGAAGATGATCGTGTACAACAGCTTAATCATGAATTGCAATATCCTGCCACGACGAACGCAAAATCACTAATAAAAGCAGTGAATGCACAAAGCCGCGACTTAGCCATGACGGTCGTATTTTCTACTTATCACTCCATTGATGTGATTCACCAGGCTCAGCAACAAGGCTTAGGCGAATTTGATCTCATCATCTGTGATGAAGCCCACCGTACGACAGGTGCCACCTTTGATAATGAAGCCAAAGAAGAATCTGCTTTTGTTCGCGTACATAACAACGACTACATTCAAGCGAAAAAACGCCTTTATATGACGGCAACACCACGCATTTACACCGAAGATGCGAAAAAAACTGAAGGTGTAACCGTTTATTCAATGGACGATGAAGAACGCTTTGGACAAGAACTTCATACCATCAGCTTTTCAAAAGCCGTAAAAGAAGGCTTACTTGTTGATTATAAAGTCCTCGTTTTAGCGGTAGAAGAAAGCCATATTCACCAACGCTTAGAAAAACTCTTTGAAGGCACAGAAATTCAAGTCGATGATGCGGCAAAAATTGTCGGCTGTTGGAAAGCCTTGTCTAAATACGGCATTATGGACGAATTAGGCGATGAAGAACCGATGAAAAGAGCGGTCGCTTTTTGCCAAATTATTGAAAAAGACTACAAAGGTAAAACCCATAAAGTCAGTTCCAAAAATATTGCTGAAATTTTTAGTAATGTCGTTGATGCTTACCAGAAACAAGAAATTGCAGCATTAGAAGAACAAAACCCTGATTTCAGACCTGATAATTCATTGTTGCTTAAGTGCGAAGCGGAGCACGTGGATGGCGGAATGAATGCCAGTGAAAAATCAGCCAAAATCGAATGGTTAAAAGCAGAACAGGAAGACAACACTTGCCGTATTCTTTCGAATGTTCGTTGTTTATCTGAAGGTGTGGACGTGCCTGCTCTAGATGCGGTCTTATTCTTAACGCCTAGAAGCTCACAAGTTGATGTGGTGCAATCTGTCGGACGTGTAATGCGTAATGCTCCCGGTAAAAAACGTGGTTATGTCATTTTACCTGTCGTCATTCCTGCTGGTATAGAACCTGATAAGGCTCTTGAGAAAAATGAAAACTACAAAGTGGTTTGGCAAGTGCTCAACGCTCTACGTGCACACGATGACCGTTTCGATGCAATGATTAACAAAATGGAATTTGACGGCGCAGCAAAAGATAAAATTGAAGTCATTTCTGTTGTTAGTCAAGTTTTAGCGAAGCAAAAACAAAAACCAACGAAAGTGAAGAAAGCATCAGGTAAAGGTGAAAAAACCATTGGTAACCGTGACAACAGTTCCTTTAATGGGGAAACTCAGCTTGAAATGGAATTTGAAATTGGCGAAATTGAACGAGCATTAACCGCTAAAATTGTGAAAAAATGCGGAAATCGCACTCATTGGGAAGATTGGGCGAATGATGTGGCAAAAATTGCGAATACGCATATCGAACGCATTAATACCATTTTAGCTAACCCACAAAACACGCAAGAGCGGTCAGTTTTTAATGCATTTTTAAATGAATTACGCGATGATTTAAATAATGCCATAACTGAAAACGAAGCGGTGGAAATGTTGGCACAGCATTTAATCACTAAACCTGTATTTGATGCTTTATTTGCCAACGACAACTTCACCCAACACAATCCAATGTCGCAGGCGATGCAAAAAGTAGTGGATATTTTCGAGCAAAAAAACCTAGCAACTGAAACCAAACAACTCAATGATTTCTACGAAAGTATCCAATTTAGAGTGAAAAACATTCAATCGCCAGAAGGTAAGCAAAAAATCATTAAAGAGCTTTATGATAGTTTCTTCAACAAAGCCTTCCCGAAAATGGCTGAACGCTTAGGCATTGTTTATACGCCTGTGGAAGTAGTAGATTTTATTATCCGATCAGTAGAAGATGTGTTGAATAACGAATTTAACGCTTCGCTTGCCGATAAAGGGGTACAAATCATCGATCCGTTTACAGGAACCGGAACTTTCATCACCCGCTTGTTGCAAAGTGGCATTATTCCACCGGAAAAATTACCATTGAAGTATCATGAAATTCACGCCAATGAAATCGTGTTACTCGCCTATTACATTGCGGCAATTAACATTGAATCGGTCTATCACGCTTTGCTTTCAGAACATTCTGCAAACACGCAAGAGAATTCTACTTATTACCAGCCATTTGAAGGTATTTGCTTGACAGACACTTTCCAAATGTATGAAAAAGAAGATTTGATCGATGAAATTCTGCAAGTGAACAGCGACCGCAGAAAACGCCAAAAAGCGTTGGATATTCAGGTGATTATTGGGAATCCGCCGTATTCAAAACTTCAAGAGAACGCAAATGATAATAACACCAACATTTCCTATCCGCATTTAGATGAGAAAATACAATCTACTTATGCAAAATATGGTTCATCAAATAATAAAAATGCGTTATATGATAGTTATATTCGAGCAATTCGCTGGGCTTCTGATCGAATAAAAGATAATGGTGTTATTGGATTTATTACTAATAGTAGTTTTTTAGATAAAATGGTAATGAATGGTGTTAGAAAATGCTTGCAAGAAGAATTTAGCTCTATTTACATTATTGATTTAAAAGGAGCTATTCGAGGGAAATCAGGAGACAGAGCAAGAAAAGAAGGTCAAAATATTTTTGATATTATGACTGGTGTAGCAATTACTATTTTAGTTAAAAATCAACATTCCACTAAAAGTAGCAAAATTAACATCTATAATATTGGTGATTATTTAAAACGAATAGAAAAGAAAGAGAAACTACAGAAACTCAAGAGTATTAATAAAATCTCAATCCTAAATAGTTGGGTTAAAGTTGTTCCAGATCAATTTAATGATTGGATTAACCAACGCGATCCAAACTTTGACAGATATATGTCAATTGGGGATAAAAAAAACAAGAGTTCTATTTCCATTTTTAATAACTACTCAAATGGAGTGGCTACCAATAGAGATGCTTGGAACTATAATTCATCATTTTATTCGTTAGAAAACAATATGTTTTCTATGATTGATTTTTATAATAATGAAGTGTCAAGATATAACAATACTAGAGATAAAGAAAGAAAAGACATAACAACATTTATCAATACAGATTCAACCAAAATTAGTTGGTCTAGTAGTTTGATATCTAAAATATCAAATTTAATTTATGCTAAATTTGATAAGAATAAAATTAGAGTTGCTACTTATAGACCATTTAATAAACAGTTTGTTTATTTTGATGAAATGATGGTTCATAGATTATCGAAAATGTCATCAATATTTCCTACATCTGAAACCACAAATATAATTATTTGTACTACTGGTGTTGGTTCACGTAGAGGATTTTCATTATTGATAACGAATAATGTAACAGATCTAAATATCCAAGAAGCTGGAGCACAATGTTTCCCTCTCTATCTATACGAAAAAGAAGAAAACAACGAAAACTACCAACGTCGTGATGCGATTACAGATGAAGCGCTAGCTCATTTTAAAGCAGCTTATCCAAATGAGGATTTCAGAAAGGAGGATATATTCTACTATATCTACGGCTTATTACACAGCGAGGAATATCGCGAAAAATATGCCGATAACTTAAGTAAACAGTTGCCACGCATTCCTTGCGTAAAAAGTGCGGTAGATTTTTGGGCGTTTTCACAAGCAGGACGTGAATTAGCAGAATTGCACTTAAATTACGAAACCGTGCCGATGTATCAAAACGTACTATTCAAGGGTGGATTAAAATTACTGGGCGACCAAATCAGCGGCGGCGTAGGTGAAGATTTCTATGTAGAAAAAATGAAATTCGGCAAAAAAATGGATGAGGAAACGGGTAAAAAAGTGGATGATAAAACTACCGTTATATACAACAGCCACTTTACGCTTACCAACATTCCCGAAGAAGCATACGATTATGTCGTCAACGGCAAGCCAGCGTTGGAGTGGGTCATGGAGCGCCAATCAGTGAAAACGGATAAAGCTAGTGGAATTATTAATAATGCCAACGACTGGGCAATTGAAACAATGAACAACCCTCGCTATCCAATGGAATTATTCTTGCGAGTGGTAACAGTAAGTTTAGAAACGATGCGAATTGTAAGAGCCTTGCCAAAGTTGGAGATTTAATTCAATCCGCACGTAAAACGTGCGGTTTTTAGGCTGTCTAGATTTCACAAGCCCCTCAAGGGGCTTGTGAAATCTGACAACCGTGTCTAATGACTTCCTTGACTACCCCTTAAAGAGTTCTATATGTTCTTTCGTTGATAAATTATCTTGAGCCATATTATAGTCCTCCACAACTTTTGTATTTAAACCCACTGTGCTGACAAAAAATCCTTTCGCCCAGAAATATCTATTTCCATATCTCTATTTTAGTGAATCGTAGCGTGCAACTTGTTGCACGAGATCGTGAATTACATATCGAGGTTTATCATTCGTGTAACAAGTTGCACGCTACGCACGACATCGTGAATGACGCATTGAGATTTATCATTCGTGTAACAAGATGCTCGCTACGCACGAAATCGTGATACACATCGAAGTTGATCATTCGTGTTTTGGCTAGCTATAACAACAAAGTGCGGTGAAATTTCATCGCACTTTTTTGTTATTCCACACCTAGTGCCTGCCATTATTCCCATGAAAGGCTCTAAATGGAGAACTTAACGCCACGCTTTGAATTGATTAATCAAGCCGTTGGTTGAACTGTCGTGGCTTTCTACTTTCTCGTTGTTCACCAATTCCGGCAAGATTCGGTTAGCAAGCTGTTTACCTAATTCCACGCCCCATTGGTCAAAGCTGTAAATGTTGAACAACACGCCTTGTACGAAAATTTTGTGTTCGTACATGGCAATCAACGCCCCTAAACTAAACGGGGTGATTTTTTGTAACAAAATGGAATTGGTCGGTTTGTTACCGGTGAACACTTTAAATGGCACGATGTCTTTCACCTCTGCTAACGTTTTGCCTGCGTTCAAGAATTCGGCTTCCACTTGTTCTTTGGTTTTACCGAACGCTAACGCTTCAGTTTGCGCAAAAAAATTGGAAAGTAATTTGTTGTGATGATCAGACAACGGATTATGGCTTTGCGCCGGAGCAATGAAATCACAAGGAATTAATGTGGTGCCTTGGTGAATCAATTGATAAAACG